>JGI24022J15233_10006183_pt1 | contig 12911 bp, 8 predicted proteins | sample Ectturendosymbi2_FD_15233 | JGI IMG/M metagenome (IMG submission 15233)
ACAAAAATTGAAGATTACCAAAATTTAGCACAAATGTAACTCCTCCACTGAACACAGCTACAACACTGTTCAACGAACCCAGATCGCAACGGCCATTCGGCGATGGGAGCAGAACCAGGCAGGAGATTCCTCAAACAGCCGGCTGAAAAGCTCAAGGCGGTTTTTGTTGCTTCGTAGCAGTCTCAAACTCTTTTTTGTGGTAACTTTTTACCTTGCTAGAAGTGGTCATGTGTGATTTACAGTGTCGGTAGCGATAGCGTGGTATGTCAAGTAGCCTTTTAGTAAAAAGTTAAGATCAAAAGATGGGCATGCAGTATGTTCAATTTCGTAGGCGAACTTGTTTTTTGTTGATGCGGAATGATCTAATCACATTTTGCAGGTATGTGCAGTACTGCTGTCTTTGGTACTGTAGCCTAGTTGAAAACGTGACCATTATTTTGAAAGGTTAACATAGCGACAGTTGTACGAAAACTTCTAGTAAAATTAGTTATAAAAAAGTGTGACGTGGTCAATTTTGCCTATTCATTTTTGCCTGCTTTATTATAGATCTCTATCAACAAAAATTTCATATAGTTTGGTGAAAGGTTCATCAAGTGGGCACAAGCCGATTGTTCTGTCTCATGGGGCATTGGGAAACAAGAACAACTTCAATACAATCGCCAAACGTTTGAACAAGAGTATTGGTTGTTCAGTATGTATTTTGCCATTGTTTATATTATGTGTGTGTAAAATATTGCCAATGCATTATGCAAGGGTGCCCTGTGGCCTGTAAAAGATGGATATCCATCAGTAGAGGATATAAAATGATGCAACCAGAGTTATGAAAATCGATATTTTTTGGTAAGTAATGGCACCACAACATTAGTAAAAATAGTATTTGTTGTTGCTGGCCTGAGATTCATTGCTGTGGATGACAAAAGAGTTGTTTGTTATAAGATAAAATTTAGAAATCACCTTTTATACTTAAAAACTGAATTTATGGTGTGTTATGAAATGCATAACCGAGCTATAGCCCACACTTTGCAAAACACTGGTCTAGGCTATGCTAACAGTCCCTAAACTATTGATGCACTCAAGACAACATTTGAACTGAGATAAGGAGAATTCCCCATGAGATGTTGGAAGGGGTCATTACAAACTTAATGAATGCGCAAGTAGCTAGTGATTCAACTGCCAAGGAGTTTGGATCAAGCACATAGACCAGGGGTGGGCAATTAGTGGCCCCCAGGTCACATGTGGCCTACCACAGTGTTTTCAGTGGCCGTGGAAGCATTCAGGAAAAATCATCAAGTCTGGAATTTCCTTGATGTTTCTCAGTAAATGTTAGTGTTCAGGGTAACTTAACCGAGACTTGCTTCTATTTCTACTGCCTAGAGCAGCATTTCTCAACCTGAAGTCACAAAGTTCTTTTAGGGTATGCAAAGCTTTCAGTGTAATAATGTTTAACTTGTCGTGTTTGTCATAACACTTAAGTTAAAATTGCAAAATCTGATCATTGCAATGAATTTGCTTCTTGGAGCAGCTTGCTGCTTGTTGCGTATATTGTAATTGACTATGTATGTGCAATTTGTAGCATCGGAGTTACCACTTCAAAGAATACAATATGTTGCACATATGATTGGCAATGTATGCATCCGAAGTCACAACTGAAAAGCATATATTTATACATCTTTCTGCCGTCAGACCACTGTTGTACAATCTAACCTGTTAGCTGTAAAGCCAATCTACACTGAGGAGTTGCTAGGAGTAACCGCGCACGATTCTTCGTTTGTTTTGTTGTGTCGGGTAATTCTGCGCTCGTGCACGGCTCGGCACAGCAACTCCTAGGCACAATAAAACAAACAAAAAATCGCGCGCAGCTACTCTTGGCAATTCCTCAGTGTAGATTAGCCTTTATCATCCACAATCTTATGTCTCTATTGTCGAAATCCAAGGTGAAGTAAACCACAAGTGGTATATTACTTGTGTCAAGTGATGTATTTGGTTGTTCTTGTTCTGAAACAGTTGTACTCTATGATACCAGCAACTTATTATTGTGAAATTGCAGCCAGCAGTCAGGTAGAAATATATTCTACCTCCAATAGTATTGTTTTCATTTCTATTGTTACCATGGATAAGAAACGCAAGTATTTTAAAGATTATTTGAAATTTGGTTTTACCTCGTTAGTTAGAAAAAACACAGTGAAGCCATAGTGTTTTGGACAACGTTCTTTGTGCTGATGCTGGATTTGTAAAACCTTCAAAGTGCATACAGCATTTAGAGCCAAAGCCTTCCAACACGTCCCAAAAATGTATTCTAGTTTTAAACAAGTTGTTGACCAACATTCAGGAAGCAGCGTACTGCAGTGGTATAGATGCTCTCATTGCTAGCCATATGAAACCTTCCAAATTGATATAGCATTTAGAGATAAAGTAACCTAATCACGCCACAAAAAGTTACAGAATTTTTCCGATGCCATGAAGTGAGTTTGAAACGCAAAAGACTTATCTTGCTGGAAGTTTCCACCAAGAAGACAAGCATCATATGAAGTCGCACTTGAAATAACCAAGCAAAAAACTTAACACGAGTGGAAAAATGCTTGTGAAACCGTTTGTTGAAAACAGCAAAGCAACGTCTTGGACAAGCTAGTAAGGCAAACATAAACCATACCTCTTTCAGCGATACTATTCAGAGGTGGATTTCAGGATGTCGGAAGATGTGAATGACCAAGTGATAAATGAAATGAAAGCATCTCCAACTCCTTTTTTTTTCAAGTGGATAAGTCAATAGATCTTAGTTCATGTGCTTAGTTGCTTGTTTTTGTGAGACATATTCATTCAGGAGACATTGAAAGAGGAGTTCCTGTATTGTGCGGAATTGCAAACTACAACAAGTGNAGATGTTTGAGAGATGTAAAAATCTTTTGACTATGCCGAGTTGCAGTGGAAATGTGATTGTTACTCCTCTGTAAAATTCCACNATAAAATTGATCAATTACATCAAATCTTGAAGCCTTAGCACTTGCCTGTTTAAAAGAATTTTGCAAAGACATGATTTTGACATATGAGTTCTATTCCACATGTCTGTATGCTGGCTATCGAAAGGAAACATACTAAACTGCATTTTTGTGATGAAGGATGAAATAAAGTTATTCCCAGAACTGTAAGTGAACGAGTTGTCTTACATTAGTGACAAGATTTGGCTGAAAAGGTCTTGTTTCTTTGGCTGAAATTTTTGAAAGTTTTAAAGCTAAAAGGAAAAGTTACAAACATCATCCAGCTGTGCAACGAATCTGCAAGCATTTTATTTGAAGTTGCAAAACTGACTCCATAAAGTAATGCAAGGAACGTTGCTTTGCTTAAGAAATTGTCAAGTGTTGTTGAAAAAACTGAAGAACTTGCAAAGATTTGAAGACATCTATAATGGACCACCTTCAGTCTCTTGAAATTGAGTTCCAATGATATTTCTCTGAGGTCAAAGAAGAAGATGATGCATTTTTACGAAATCTGTTCTCTACCTCTTTGGCTATAGCCAACATTTGGCTATAGACGTCACTCACATAAAAACCGCACCCCCCAAGCAAAAAATTTTTTTTCGAGTGCAATCTACTAGACTGGCCGATCCATTTGAGCCGCTGAACAGTTCTCTGGCCAAATGGGCGGGGGAGCTAGGGCGTTGGTAAGGAAACTGAACACTGCTGTTTTTTTTTGCGAAAATTGCCGAAACCAGGCGGCTCTAAAAGTGTTAATGTTATGGAAGGCATTTTTGTGGTAAAAATGTTGTGGTAGTTTGTTGCATTTTTCTAGAACAGCATTTTGATGTAATCATAATGGTTATAATATCACATGTAATGAAAAAAGAGTTGGAAGGGGTCACAGGGTGTGTAAAAATAACAAAGAGGTCATGAAGCTAAAAAGGTTGAGAAACACTGCAATAGAAGGTACAGCCCTCCGCTAAGTATGGCCTTCTCAAAGTGGCCCCTGAGACAAATTAATTGCCCATCCTTGACATAGACTATTGAACTGTGCTAACAAAATAGTGGTGTATGAGAAAAACTCCAACACACAAAATTACATATCTGTAAGACAGGCCTACGAAAAATATTGCAACATTTTGCTTTGAATACAAAATGCTATGTTATCAAAAGTGGATACTTATTTTTGGATCACTCTGTACTGTTTTTTTAAAAATCAATACTGTTTTTTTTTTATTTTTTAAAAATCAATACTGAAGCTGGCAAACTCGTGACATGCAATTTTTGCAAACCAGTGTCTACCAATGTTAAGTTAATTTTTAACGTACAGGCTTTATGTATCTCACCGGAAAAGCAACTGACTATACAGTAGCTAACACAAAAATCCAATGATTTAGCACAAACTTTGACAAGCATGAAAAACAGCAGTTATTAAATTCTATCATACAGGCATTAAATCCAGATTATCTGTCATTGGCATCTGTTTTACTGGCCCAATAACAGTGGTAGTATCAGAATACAAATCTACCTTTTACAAAATATGGCAAAGACATAATCAGCTACTTTTATGGTCTCTGCTTGGTTGCAGCAGTCAGCTAAGATGGACTTCAGTATCTATAGTCAGCTCTGTAGACACTATTTTTAAGTTTTGTACTGAGCTGTAATGCACTTACAAGTGTTTTGAATTATATATAGTTGATGTTCTTCTTTTTTGGGCCTCTGCATGGAAATGTCCAAAGGGAATTTTAATTGTGCAAAGTTTCCAGCAAACCTGCTTCAACTTCATTGCCTCACAAAGTCATAAATTTTATTTGTAAGATTAGCAAAGGTACTTCATCCAGTCATTCAAGATCATTTAGAACAGGGGTGTACAACCTTTTGCTATTGCCGGCCGCATTACTTTTGTTTATATGAAGTACGGCCGCCAATGAGTTTGAGTTATATTTATGAGATTCGTTTAATTAAAGAATAGGTTTTATCTGGTATATGTCATTAACATGCGCCTAAAAGTATAATAAATTGTCAAGCATTTTAACGAATTTATTAAAAGAAACATCACAATCCAGATTGTTACGCATCGTGTCAACTAATTTTCTTGCCTTACGTTTGTTTTGCTTCAATATATGCCAGTACGGCCACTAAATCTTGTATTTTAAACGAGGTGTGGACGACCACATATTTCATTATCGAAGGCTGCATACAGCCGCAGGTTGTGCACCGTTGATTTAGAATATTTCCCTTTGCTTGTCTTTTTACAGGTTGTCACATATGATGCCCGGAACCATGGAAAGAGTATGCACTATGATCACATGAGTCTGGACAGCATGACACAAGATTTGGTTGAGCTGCTTGATAGCCTGGAAATAGATAAGTGTGTCTTAGTTGGACATAGTATGGGCGGAAGAATGGCAATGCTTGCAGCATTGAATCAGGTGAAATGTAAAAGTTGAACTGGTTATGTTGTTCTGAAGCAAGTTTGACAGATTTTATTCTTTTATATAGCCCCAGCGTTTTGAAAAACTTGTAGTTGTTGATGCCTCTCCTTGTTCAACTTTTGATAACAAGTCCAATAACAGCAGAGGTAGGAAAAAAGTTTGTTCATAAAGTTTCAATGATTATCTAGTTTCATTTAACACTTTTGTATTTCTGCCTTGCAGGTGCTTTGCTGAAGTATATAAATGCCATGAAAGCTGTTCAGTGGAAAGGTGGTGAAACCTTGTCTGTTGCAAGAGCAAATGCTGATAATCAATTAAAAGATGCTGTTGTGGTATGATTCCTTACCTACTGTGCAGCAGTATGATGCTTGCAAAAAACAGTCATATTTTTTGTAGGATCCTTCTGTCCGAAGTTTTATTCTTACAAATGTTGAACAGTTGTCAACTGGCAAATTTGGATGGAGGGTTAATTTGGATGCATTGAATGAACATTTACAGACTTTTCAATCTATTACTCTTGCTAATGGATGTGGGCCTTATACAAATGAAACTTTATTCATAGCTGGGGGAGCATCTACATTTGTTGGGTATGTTTTTGACTTGTATTACCTGAGCAATGTTTAGCATTAGCACTGTACTTCATTTGTATCAATTGTTTTTGGCGTCAAAGGCCTACTTTTTGTTGCTTGGAAAAGGTGTCTTTGATCGTTAAGGTTGTCCTCCATTTTACTGTTCTTACCAGTGACAATCTCACTTTCAATTGGTCTGATCTTATTGATGATTCACAAAAAATGAAGTTAGAAATTATTAAATCTTGTATGTGGTTGTGGTAAAGTGATGTTGCATGATCAATGCCTTCACCATACAATCAATGCTACCATTGTAAAGCCAGTGGCCATTATGTTGGACTCATGCTATATCCCTGCTGTGGCATTGCCAGCTTCCTTAGTTGTGCACAGCAAATGTTGTTAATAGGCTTTGCAGTTACATTATTGTAGCTAATTAGCTACACTGCTGCACTTCTGTAGTTTTGTTCTAGTTTATAAAGCCTTGATTTTACAAGGCGATTTGTTCCAATTTTGTTGTATATCAAATAAATGTCAATATTGTAAAACTTACAACAAACCTACCTTTAATATCTTGACTGCAGTACCACGTCTTCTTTTGAATAAACTGCTTGCCCACCAATTTAGTACCAACCCCTTGGTTACATCACTTACTATGATAATAATTGAATTGTACAGCTAGAAGGTATTTGGTGGTTTCACAACAACAAATAGATTTTGTGCAATGTTCACTTGGTAAAATTTCTATTCAAAATGTTTGCTTTTTTACTAACTACTCACTAAGTGGTACCCAAAAGTTCCTGATGGCTGCTGAAACAATTGATATATATTTCATTTCTGCGTGGAAGAGCAAGAAATATATCATTGACCAATTTTTGATTGAACAATAAGTTGAACTTGCACAAGAAGTCTTCTTTGGCATTACTGTAATTCTCAATCATTTTACGTTTTTTATTTTTAGCCATCTGTGCTATTGGAAAAGAAATGATACATTACATTGTGATTTGCAGGTTTGAAGATTATGCTCACATCAAGCGTCTCTTTCCTGCTGCTGTGATATCTCATATACCTGAAGCCGGCCATTGGGTGCACAGCGAAAAACCATTGCAATTCATGGCCTGTCTTGAAGCATTTTTGAAACCTAATTTTTTTCCTTTGCATGATGAAAAGCCTGTATAGTTAGCACTTTACTGTTTTTATTGCATTATTTGTGTTATTCTATTGATGTTTTTTTCGAGTGGTTTGTGTCAGCTGTTAGGATTGTAACAACTGCATAAGTGATGCATCTATTTTTTGTCTGTAGATATGTAAGAAAACATCAGTATTACTTACATAGCTAACTTTTTGCAGGGTTATCAGAAAAATAAGCGTTTTTGTTGTGATGGTAAATCGGGTGAATTGGATCATATCAGTTAAGATGGCAGAGGTATTCCATGAAACTCAAAGAAATCGATTAATTGCGATGGATGTGCACGAGAGTCAGCATTTTTTCAGCCTGACCGACTTGCTATTGCGTGTGACGCACAAAAATACGCTATTAACATTTTTCCACCTGTTTTATCGTTGATGAAAATGTCTGTCGTGTGAATGCATTTAGATTCTGTCTACACAAGCTGCCAGTAATAGAAATACAGGTGTAATCGCTATTTTTCAGAGAGATAGGGGTGTTTGTTGTAATCTGTAAGATGTTGACTGAAGATGTATGCATACATCGAGACCTTATATAGAAATTTCATTGACCAAGAATCGCCAGAAGTGCGCAGTGGCCATGCAGCGGTTGCTTGGCATCATGTTTTGTATGTTTGGGGAGGATATTGTTCTGTAACTGCCGATGCTGGAGAGGTGAGCTTTAGCGTGACACTGAAAAAAGATTTTTTGTTGTCGTTTTCTGAAATAGTTAGCAATTCTTGTGCAGGATGTCGGCGAACAGAGACACAACCCTCGAACTATATGGAAATACCACCTTCGAAATCATTCTTGGTACAAACCTTTTCTATCTATAAACTAGACAAAATATTTGTATATGCGTCAATGGTAACTCGTATGTTCTTGAGCTAGCGTCCAAGAAAAAACGACCTCGTCCCGTTGAAGTAGCGTCCGTTTTCAGTGTGTGCAAATTTTCTGTGCAAAAGGAGAAAAACAAAGCATGCACTGTAATGCTGGCGTATTTTTTGCTTATCTTTCTAATGAAAACAACAGCGAGTGTATTGTGTTGTATTTAATATAATTGGTTAAGTACAGTGGTTGTAAAGCTATGGCAGTGTATGTTTGTATTTTGGCGTCCTGCTTCGATTTTCCCCTCAAACACTAAGGCTAGATCCACCACTGGTTTGGGTGTGTGTCTCTAGACTCAAGATACATCTGTTTAGGTAAGGTTCCTCCATGCACTTTTTTAACGCAAAACAGTGCTGAGAGGATTCGAAGTTGATATATGCGTTTGCATGACTACGAAAGGCTAAACGCTGCTGGTGTAGATCCCGACATCTGATGAATAACGTTTTATTTTTGTTTCGATCGTTTCTTTCAAGGAAGTCCAGGTTTTATTAACACGCTTTTGTGGCATATAGCTGCTTGCGTCACACTTCCCCTACCTACGTTAATCGTGTCATTAATCAAAATGTTACCGCGGGTTAGTATCGTGGTAATCGTGAATCTGTGAAAGCAATTCGTCAAATATATGACGTTTGTGATAGTAGGCTTCAACATGGAATAAATTGTGTGAAAGTATTAATTTTTTTGTGCGGGACGCAGGTTTCGCACCAAAGCTCCAGCGAATTTAGAAGTGGAATGTTCTTTTACTCTAGCGCTATGTCGACTGGCAATTGTTATTTTTTGTTATGTTTTAGCTGGCAGCTGTATGGAAACACATTTTTCTGGTGATTTCTTAACTTGATAACTAAGTGCATTTGCAGAAAGACAATGAATAGTACCTTTTCTGTGTTTTGTTGTGCTTATCTATTTTACGATCAGAGTAGAAGGTACGGCCCTCCGCTGGAGCACCTGTCTGGATAACCTCTGTGTTTTTTCGGTGCCCCGCCGTTCGTTGTTTTGAAGGGTGCACCTGTCACAATGAACTCAGTACCGCTAAATAAATCTGTCTATCTGTATCCGCTGAACACGGTCTTGTCTAAGTGGCCATAGAGCCAAATTAATTGCCTATCCCTGCAATAGGTCATTTTAATTAGAGCAAGCACAATATCTTTTAATGAAAATGCACCATACTAACGGTGTTTAAGACTGCAGAGAGCTTCTGGAAATTAGTCAGCATAGATAGATTTTCCGAACTGAAAGATTTCGCACTAATATCCACTGAACTTCTGAAAGCACAAGCACATACGTGGATGAAAGTACATTCTTTACGATGAAGCAAATCAAATCTACAAACAGAAATCGAATGGAACACTGGACGATCGTCTCCGACTTTCCATCACTAACACTGGTATTGATAAAGAAACGGTAGTGTCAGAGAAGCCTCGACCACAGGCATCCCCCTGATAGAGATTTGAAATATATTGCTATTTGCGATTGTGTAATAATTTCAATGGCGTAGTCATTTATCTCCCCTTTCTTAGTTTTGAATGTTGTGAATCTGTTGTTTTATACATCATTGTATTGGAAGTGGCCCGCGAGTTGTCACGTTTTTGTAAAGTGGCCCGTAGATGGAAGGAGGTGGACCACGCTGTTGGGGAAGGAGGTGGACCACGCTGTTCTAAATGTTTCGATGTGAAATTACTGTCTATTAATTTTCTACGCCGCAGTGTGCGGATATTCTTGCTGACAATGGTCCTTATGTTATGAATTTCTGTCGCAGAAATTAAAAAAAGGTTGTTACAAACTACTTTCTTTGCTAACCCCAATGGTACTTGCCCAGCGAAAATTGTTTAGAATATCTTTAAGGGATATAAAAATGGTGGCTGCTATTTTCGCGACTCTGCTAATATTATCTTGGTGTGGGAAATGCAGGTTTGAAAATGAATATCTGCGATTTAACGTTCTAAAGTCAAATTTTCGTCAATCTGGATACCCCTTTTCAACCAAGTTTGATAACGAAAAGATTGTAAGAAATGAAACAGAACTGGTAAAAAAATATTCACTAGAGTAGTGAGCAAAAAGGACAATGCAAAGACTGGATCACATTCTTCAGCAGCAATTTTCATCTGGGTACAATGGTTTTAGATTGCTAGAGCGAATGCTAGAAAAGTCAATCTGGATGGAAGCAAGTCCAAGTTCTTAGAATGAGGACTTGGGTCGGGATTTTGACTTTACATCCCAACACTGTTGAATACCCCCAACATTTATCTCAGTACCCCCTGGGGGTACTGAGGCAAACTTTATGAAACCCTGGTTTAGACGTTGTTACAAGGTTTCCTGTCCTGAAAATCTGTTGCCCTTAACTTGCACGTAAGAACAAGCAGTTTTAAAGACGCTTGATTGAATGCGTTGAGCATTTTTGAAGACGTAAAATGTTTTAAAGTTGGTTCCAATGGACAGTTTTTGTCTTAATCGTTAAGGTTTTTTATGAGTAAAAATATTCAATTTTGGTTTCATTGTAAATCTGGTATTTGCGTTATTAAATCTCTGTTGTATTCGTTTTCGGCCAAGTGTATTGTCGACTGCGTGTAGCCTGCTGTTTTCATGGTGGTCAACTCCTTGCTCATTGTATGCGATTACTAAAACAGCTTTGGTGTGTTATTCTGTTTGCACCGAGTGTACGAAAAATGTTTGCATTTAACGTTACATGCTATTTCCGTGTTTAGTGTCAATTCAAATCAGGGTTGTGGAAACGGACCCAAATTACAGGTTCCGCCTCCATACAACCACAAGTTTTTGGTTCCAGCTCCAATCAATCAAAATCGTATGGGCTCCGGACGTCAGGTCCAGAAATCTGCTTTCAAAGACTAGCTGTAAATTCGTTTTTATACGTCGTATTCTACGCTGTGTACTACAAATGCATGGAGTAGCGTATTTAAAATGTACAAACCCACTGAATGTGTTAAAACATTACGCGCTACATTCAGTTAAACAGCAAGGAAAAAGTACAAATGACCCCGGCTCTAGGAATGTAAAAGTTTTTTGCTCCAGGTCCAATCATCTAAATCTGCTTGGACTCCGGCTCCACATCCCTGGTTCAAAATAATTGACTTTGTTACACCCTGCAGTTCTTTCTGTAGCGGTTAATTCCTTTGGTTTCATTTTGTTGTCGTTTATCATGTCCACCTGTTTTCAGAGGCGTACCAAGGTTAGATGGCGCCCAGGGAAAGGAATAAGTTTGATGCCCTAATGTTTGAAACTAAGGCCTTTCGGAAGCAAATGTACTGTATTGAAGAAAGTATTTGCAACATTATTAGGACTATTCGGCGCCCGGGGAGATGTGCCCACCCCTCGTTACGCCCCTGTCTGCTTTATTACGTGGTTTTGTGAATATCTTATACCTTGTTTCCATACTCGTTTAGATATATACTTTAACAGAGATGAACAACTACGCCATTTGAAATGCAACGACACTTTAAGTATTTTGAAATCCTGCACTATTGGAATTAGTGTTGACACACGTATTTTTGAGTACATACTTTTAAGTTATTCAAACTACTTGAATACTCGGCAGTTGATTTAAGCCTGTGCGCTTGCTTTTATTACAAAACATTTTTTCTTTGCAAACAGCATTAAAATCTCTTCCTGACGACTGCAAGGAAACTTTTTGAAAGTTTCCTTATAGAGTTCTCAAATTTTATGTGAGTGTTTTGGATGCTCAATATGCTTCTTACTGTTTTCCAGGACCAAAGTTATGGTTCGTGGTTATGTTCCACCGTCTTTATTGGGGTCATGCTACATTTCCGTAAATGGAGAGTTAATAGTATTTGGAGGACATGGCTTACTTGGTGATGATAACCACGTGCGTTATTGCATTATTATTATTCTAACCTGTTGTGGTCAGGTAGGTTGTTCACCTAAGTTTCATTGAAGATGTCACTAAGAAATTGTAAGCAGTCAAAACGTTTTTTCATTCCGTTATGTTTCATTTGAATGGATGGTTCTGGCAAAAACGCATGTCACTTACCAACTTTTGCAGTCACTAGTAAACTTTGGAAATGGTTATTGGTTAATCACCAATTCAAAATGGTGTAAAGAATCATTAAACGTGGTTCCTTCGTTTGTAAATGATATTCAGAGTCAGTAGGGCTTACACTGACGAAATATGGACAATGTTATTGACGGATGATACGCTCCTCGTAATGTGTGTTTCACTGCAAGAATGTATTTGAAATAATAGAGCGTAATTCTGAAAAGAGAAATTGTAATTTTTGCAATATGTAGTTGTAGGATTTGGCAGTTGGTAAACAAAAGCTCACCATTTCGTGATGCATCTCTGTGTTGCTACGCAAAGAAAATTAACGGGCAGTAGTTAGAAATATGGCTTTGTATGTGCAGATAGCTGGCCAACGGCACTTAAAGTGTTTTGAAGTCCTCCACTATTGGAATTGGCTTTTATAACAAAATGTACTTTTTGTTTTTAGCTCTATGCTTTGTCTCTTGATGCACTGTCATGGCGATTGATTCATCCCAAGGGCAAACCACCGAGTCCCAGAAACAAGCTGGCTTGCTGTGCCTACAGAGGAAGGTGCAAATTATATTGCAGAAACTGTGTTCTCTGCGAATCGGTTGTTCTCTACAATGGCAACTAACGCTGCATCCCGTAGCTACCCCAACTGCGACATAGACGTAGGATATCCGATGCAGTCACGAAATTAGACGCTTTTCTGCCGCGCTGTTTTTCGTCAAAAAAATAGTGGCAACCACTCCGTTACAGACTTTGCATTACATAAAACTGATAAACATTTGATGGAATGGGTTGCCTGAATTGTTTTGCTATGAATCAATTACATACACTCTCGTCAACCTTATGCGATATATATATATATATATATATATATGGTAAAGAACAGTGGAAACACGAC
>JGI24022J15233_10006187_pt1 | contig 12908 bp, 3 predicted proteins | sample Ectturendosymbi2_FD_15233 | JGI IMG/M metagenome (IMG submission 15233)
CAACGGTGAACGGTCGTGATGTAACTCTCCCGACGCACGTCTGAGCAGGAATACAGTGACTTGATGGCCAACAACATGCGGGCGTCAACACCGCACTCACGAAACACTCCCCAAAACGTTTCACAAGGAACCCGGTCGTATGTTTTCTCGAGGTCGACAAAGCATGCGAAGGCGTCTTTAGCATACTCCCAAGACAGGGTTTCTTAAGGTGTTTCAGGGACCCGATTCGGGTCCCTACACTTGAAAATCGGGTCCCTAGAATCAGAAAATAATCATCGGTCCCTAGAATCAGAGAAAATAATTAATCATTTGTCCCTAGAATCAGAGAAAATCGGGTCCCTCGAATCAGAGAAATCAGGTCCCTACAGATCCATATCGGGTACCTAACATTTTCCTTAAAAAAACCCTGGTCCCAAGATTTCTCAAAATTTTGCTGAAGAATGAAATGTGGTCTGTATTGCCACGGCCGGGACGAAAACCGCACTGGGTACCATTCAGGTTTGATTCACTTATTTCGCGGCATCTTTTTTCAACGCAATTTGGCAACGTAAATGTTAATTATTTGAATAAATTAAAATAATAAAATCAATGCTAATTATTTGAAAATTTCCAAAAAGCATCGCGGGCCGCACAAAAGGTCCTCGCAGGCCACATGCGGCCCGCGGGCCGCGTGTTTGAGACCCCTGGTTTATAGACTTGATGCATTGTCAACTTCTTTTTGTCTTGCTCATGCAAAGAGTTTATCACCTTAATGGGCAAAATTTTGCAGAGTACACGTATTTTTGTGTACGATTGAAAGCCAGAAAACACTTAGAGTTAAAATGCCTTTTAACAGCACTTAATATGTTTGCTTAAGAAATGACACCAGCTTGCCCCTTGCTACAACCTGATGGAATCGCTTTGTGGCATTGAATAACACTGCAAATTGAAAGTTACTGAAGACATGTTCGTTCGTACAAGTAAACCTTTTTGTGTAACTTAACGAGTTGGTAACGGTCACAAAATTTCTTTTTGTTTTTACAAATTATTTGAAGTAGCAGGTTTTAGGGCCACAGTGACACTTTACTGGAATGATTAAAGTCAGCTCCGTTGTGCTGTGATGAGACTATTACGCCGAAATTACCAAGGCTTCGTATTTGAAACCTGTTTGCAATCACTTGGGAAACTCACATTTTGATTTTCAAACCAAGAACGCATAAGGTATGGAACTTCCACGTAGCATAACGCTGCTGTCAACTTTATTTTCAACTATCTATCACAATAAATGTTCTTTCAAATGCATTGTAAATTTTTTTGCAAAATTATCCGCTTTGCCTGATACTCCAAATTTTGTCTGACTTTCCAAGGCCCGTAGCCAGGTTCTAAGGTTTGGGGGGCAAAATACATTTCTAGGGTGAAAACACATTATTAGGGAGACAAGAATATTGTTTTTATTATTTGTTTAAAACAATTTTTTCCGGGCACAATTAAATTTGGCGGGCCCAAAAAAAAGTTGGGGGGAGCATTACCGCCGAATGCCCACGTGGCTACGGGTCTGCCCATTCCGAATGCTAGGTGAAACAGTAGATCGAGTCTTGACGTTCTTCTCATCTCTGCGTAATTGTTCCCGTTTTTGCATTTAAATAGAATTGAATGGTTTGACTAACGGTAAACCAGAAGCAGCAGCAACATGCCGTTTTCACAGTTTTGCAGGTGAAGGATTCGTAGTGGTACCCATGATATAGAAATACGCCGTAAAGATTAATTTATTTAATGATTATTTAGTATTCGATGATTATTATATTTGATGGTTATTTGATCTTCTCACCCAAATATTTAATGATTATTTGATCTTCTCATCTCTGCGTAATTGTTCCCGTTTTTGCTTTCAAACAGAATTGAATGGTTTGACTAACGGTAAACCAGAAGCAGCAGAAACATGCCGTTTTCACAGTTTTGCAGGTGAAGGATTCGTAGTGCTACCCATGATGTAGAAATACGCCATTTGAATCTTAAACTAAGACGACAGCGTTGTCTACAGGAAACTCCTGTCCCTTCTGAATGTTTTTCTGGCTACGCTTCTAAATGCTTTCCTAACTTCAGAAGCACTGTTGAAGTGGCACACTGATGGCCTAGATAACCTGAAAAGTAATGAATAATGTAATAAGCATTTTTTCATAACGTGTATGGGGAGCATACAACGGTTAACAAAAAAGTTAGAAGCAACGAACACTTTCTCAGACATGATAATTTCTTAATGTGTAAATCGTTTGGAATGTATGATTGTTTGAAAGCAAAAACTTATCTAAACCTATCAGTAGAGCACTACACAGAAAACCTTGCTGCTCATCAGTGACAAAGAACGAAAGTCATGACGCACTTCCGGGTTTTGCTGCAGCATTAAGGAATGTGTGTTTCAAAGTTGAAAACGTCTGTTAAATACAAACATTCTTTTAACTGTCTGCTTTGTTTTGCGTCGTTGGCCAAGTTTCTCTTTCAATCGCTCGAAAATAAACGACTGCACATCAATACCAATCACAATGGTGAAAAAAGAAAAAAAACTAAAGAAAGTAAAAAGGTAAAAGAAAAACTTACTGCTCGTCCCATGTCAACGCTCTCCACTGGTTCTTCATCAACCCACCGCTCGAAAATACTAAGCAAATATGAGCAAGAAGTTAAATAGGTCTTCATGCAAAAAATGCAACTGATTTTAAAGCTTTTTCATGCAAAGAAGCTTCGGTTAGCCTAGGTCCGCAGAGTTTTTAGTCAAAAAATACGTTTCTATGCATTTGTTATTGGGTTATCCCGATTTATACCCAACCATGACTTGAAATTCCAGGTTGTATGCAGTACAGCTTACACATAAACAACTGAAATGTGCTGAAAGAAAGATAGTGATGTAATGGTACAAGTACCATCACATGACAAACTGATGCGATAGTCACCACAAATAAATATCGAAGCTAGCTGAAAAGTGTATAATACCGGGTAGACCTAAGCAGCATAGAGTGATCATGGCATGTGCTCTCTATTGCTGCTCTATCGTAGAAGGCTTTCCCCGTGTAGCGCTTGCCGTTACGCAAAAGTGGTCACTTGTGGGCATGGAATTTTAAGTTGCATCTGAAGCTGGGAGAGATAACTATTCCAAAATAGTTAAACATCGTGTGTATTGATTCCAAAAAACGACTGTTTCCATCGTTGAAATAGCATCAGAAGCGAAAGTTAAACCTTTTCATAAAAAAGACAGGCAATAAAATAAACGTTGAAAGAAAATTTACCCTNGTTAAAACGCAAACGTAACAATTTTCTGTGAAATTGAGGTTTTGATTATTTGATGATGAAACAGTGAAATTGATGAGATTTAATTAAAACTTGTTTGTTGGTGTTCAGGTAATGACGTTACGGCGCATGTCGAAATATCCGTACGGAAAATATCCGTAAATCAACATTAGAAGATAAACTGTTTTGTCTGCATTTCGTCAGTATAATAAGATAAATAACTTTTGTTAATTCATTATTTTCAATTTAACTTTTCTTCCCAGGTATACGTTACATTTGTTTGCAGTTTGCAACAAGACATTCGCAGAAACCAAATTGCAAACATGTGGCTTTGATCCCTATGGTGGGCTATTTTTTATAACTTATGCTTACACGTTGCAGAACAACCAACTGATCACACAACCAGCCATGAATATACTAAACCTGAATTGTTGGTACAAGCAAGTTTCTGCAGAAATTACGTAAAATTAATCTCTACTTACATTTGTTTACTCCGTTCCCCATTTTCTTCTACGCCGGAAAATGCTTTTCTTTGCTTCAGTAATATTTCACTAGCCTTGATATAACGTATTTGTCATATCGACGAATAGAGCTGCATTACCAAAAAAACGTGAAAAACACCCGCGGAAATCCCGTATCAGTTACAAAAAGCATACGAGAACGCGCATATTGACAAAACAACAATCGAAATNCTACGCAATTTGAATACTCATTGTTATCATTCAAATTCCAGAGAATATTAAGATGAGGACGTTTTTTCCCTGACAGCCATTGGTAAAANAATCGAGAATACTGCGCTGTCTCTGCAACATTATCTTAAAGAATTATTTTGTTTATCCCGTATCTGATATCTGACTGGAAGCTGAGGGCGAGTTTCGCTGCTAGGTGAGCTGCTACTCCCTTCACTCTTGATACTGATGCCTTGCCTTATAGTGACCGTCGCCATCAACAAATTTGTTAGCTTCCGCACTGTGCATGAAAAATGCATCGAGTAACTAAAATATTGATGGTTTTTGTGGCTCATGCAATAAACCACCGACGTTCGTTGGCGCATAACAATTGTAAACAGAAGTACATCACTCACGATCTTGTTTACTGCCATTAATACGCAGAAAGTGGGCGAAGAAAATACGAAACTTTGATAGAAAGCGCATAAACTCGATGTTTCTCTAAATATCTAAATCCACCACCACGCTAACCTCAGCAAAAACACCGAACCAATTTACCGGAACGCTGTAACGTTTTTTAACTGCTTCATTGCCTTACTCCGCACAAGGCTACTCTTATTTGTAATGTCACCCAAAGGTGTTCATCGTTTCAAGGTGTCTAGAGCTTCCACGCCATCGAAGGCACACAATACGCCGCATCTCAAGAGTCTCTTAATTTTTGTGCGGGAGACAACAATGGTAAACACTTGGTTCAAACCGTGCTGATCATCTCGATTGTTTCAAGGTTTAAGCAGAAACCTCGTTGTCCGCACCCGCAGTTGTGGCAGGCGACAAATTGCGGAAGCAGTATATGTTGTTTGGATATTCAGGTTCACCTTGACGTAAGTTTAAGGCCGCTTTTGTTTACTTTTACTTCATATTTTGCTCTTTTTCGCTTTACTCGCTTGTTTTGTTCCGTTTTCGGTACGTGTCTGATGAAAACATTTTTTTGTGTGTGTGCAGGTCCATAGCCACGGGGGCCATTCGAGGACAGTAGCCCCCAAATTTTGTTGTTTTCCCACAAATTTTGTTGTACCCAGAAAAAGTTATTTTATACATATAACAGAAACAAAAATCTTTTCCCCCGAAAATGTATTTTCCCCAAACTTTAAAACCTGGATAGGGCCTGTTTATGTGAGTGCCTTTGTTATTTGATCTCGCGTTTGTGATCAGATCATGACTTTGTTTTTACTGTACGATAGTGTTCTGGGCTGTTGCTCTGATGTCTTATTATCATCCCTTTCTACTGGCCTATTTCATGTTTGTGGCAATTATTTAGATTAGGGTATTTCTGTCTTTTTTGTACAAAAATCAATTTAGACTTTTTAAGAGTTTTATTGCCCTTTGCAGTAAAATGGAAGAACCCTTGGTAAGCAGCAGAAATGCAAGAATTGACAGCAAGATAGTTTGACCTCTTCTACTACTTTTTTTCACTGTTTATCTTCAGTACAAAGTCTATATCATGTGAGCTAGCTGTAGCCCACAACACACGCGAAAAACATTTATAAACTTTACGCGATGAACAACGTGGAGGAGACGCGTGCATGAGCATTCGAGCACATAATAAACAAAAAATTCCACTTGGAGACCCTGAGAGGGTAAACTCTTGGAAAAAAGTCCCACCGACTACAATCTCTAGTCTACGTACCGAAGTTTTACATAATTCGTGAAAACGAAGACTTGCACAAAAAGCGTCGGAATTGAGGGGGTGTGATTCGAGAGGGTAATGTCAGACGAAGATGTACACCGCTGAACAAATGTGTATGAGTTTTATCCATTCGAGATATCAACTGTCTTGACAAAAAATGTAACCTATATTCAGAACCGTTGCCAGAAAGTTTTCAATAGGGGGGCTTTGCGGTTCTGCGGGGGGCTTTGCGTTTTCGCAGGGGGGGGCTTGACATTATAAAACTAACCAAAACTTCACATATTCATAGTGCTTCACGTTTCAATTTGGGGGGGCTTGGCGCTTTGTTTGGGAGGGCCAAGCCCACCAAAGCCCCCCGTGGTGACGGGACTGCCTATATTGTTGCAAAACAACCGCATTTTGCAACTATTCAGCCAAATCCGATTGNCAATTTTATATACGGTATAAAATATCAGTTATTTATAGCAAAACTGTGTGTATCTGNTCCGTAATTGCCAANCTTACATGGCCTTAATTAAACGCATCCTTAATTTGAGTTACGAGACGTTGGCAAAACAAATTCTGAAAGCGCAAAGCGTTTTGAGGCGGACAGAAGTGATGCTGTGGAGGGACTGTTCAAACTTTATAAACATAAGCTTAGCAGCTCCGTAAATTATGCAGAAAATATAAAAAAAATGGGAGTAACGTAAAATGCGTCGCGGTTACATACTTCCGGCGTCTAACCACAAATAAAAACGTTGGTCTTCTCAAAAAATTGCAGCACGCTCTTTTCAGATGTCCCTGTCATCCTCCAAGTCCATACCTTGTCATCGCTTTACGAGCGAGGAATTTCTTGTTATAATTCCATTGTTTCACGATACTTTTGACATCAAGCTTGAAGCAACCCCTCCGAGGAACAGTAGCGTTGCGCATAGAGTGTATAATAAAGAGGTACCTCTCCTGGAACAATATTTGGGGACAAAATTTATAGTGTGAAGTAAATGAAGGAAACAACTTCGTCTTTGTGCTTGAGGGAGGTAAAATAGACCGTGTCCTTGTGCGTACCAGACTTTCGCAACGTATTTTCACAAGATCGTTGCAGAATAACTCACCAATAAATCGAACTGGGATTTTCTGATTAGGTGAGTACTTCACGAAGGCGAGAACTGTATGTATGTATTGAATTATACAGTTTCTAGCAAATGCGATCGTCCACTCAGAAGTGACGACGACACTGTAAATGAAATCGAAAAGACTACAGAACTTGTGTACAGTACAATAAATTGTTTCAAAGTTTTCAAGATTTTCACATTCGCCTTGAGGTGAAATCGTACGAGAGGCTAATATCCAATATTGTGAGGCTAGAGGGGAAATGAAACGTGTTAACGGCCGCATATGCAGTGGCAATCTTTGGAACAATTCAGTTGTGTAAGAAAATTGAGCATATTGCACGACCGGATGGAAATCAATAACTTTTCGCTTATCTAACCGTTTGACAAGATTTGTTGCAAGAGAATTATTAAGTCTTTGCAGAGAAGAAAAAGTTTGTGCGAAAATTGTGTCACATTTACGTGAGATTTTATTGGTGCATTAAACTGCCTTTCCAAGTCCTTGGTCCACTACTTAAATGGCATCACCTATGACAGCTACAGCGACCAGTATCTATAAAGCATAAGAAAAATGAACTTCATCATTGGATGACCTATAGACACAGTGTGCAGATTTACTATGTAAACTGAAATATATGATTTGTTGATAATCCTGTAATTGATAACTGTGTTGCTTAATTTCAATTAACCGAATCAGTGTGTACATAAACGTCGCTCAATCATGTGACTGATTCGTGTCGTCTTCTAGTGAGTCGAATTCCTGCGCAGGTCTGTAGCGTGGAATATACAGAACACGGTTATCACCGCTACTAGTTTACCACAAGATTTTTGATGGAATCTCAGGGAGATACATGTTTATTAATTGGAATTGTACAGTAATGCCAATTATTTGAATCTCGGAGATACATATTCATAAATTATACTTTTAATGTATTGTTTGTTTTTTAAAGAATAATGGAAGTGTTGTGTTGGTTTTATCTACTTTGACAAAGAGCTCTTCAAGTGGTAATGCTAAAGGTTTGTGTACTTAGTAAAGAAACAAATACGTAGCAATCATTGTCAAGTACTAGCACAGAACTATGCAACTGCCGTAACACCATGGGCGTAGCCAGGGGGAACTTGGGCCATGTTCTCCAAAATATATAATTTCCATAATTTGCCTCCCGTTTTGCCACTTCAACAAAAAGGTCGTACTACGGTTTGGTGAACATGGTGATGTCATCCAAACGCAAACAACAATTTGTTCGTGTGATATGCACAATAACATGCATATCACACAAAGTTTTGTCCCTCCAACGTTTTCTATCGCAGGACCCCTCTTCCAAAACGTTTGTCGCAGCAATGTGGAAAAAACATTTTGAACTGAATGAAGCCATCAACATACAGCATTGACATATTTGTAAATCAAAATTCAAGCAACCACGGTAGTCGAAAGAGNTTACAAACCTTATGTGCAGCAGGGTTATGCTTAAACCTTATGTGCAGCAGTGCTATGCTTGAATTTAAAAACTTCCCTTAAGCCGTGCTGCTGGTAAAGATGAATTTTTGCTGAGCACATAACTTACGTTGATCCGCGTGCTTGTTTCTACAGCTGTAGGCATAGTCTTTTCATTGTGTCTTTAATGCATGGAAAATTTCGACAATGCATGGAAACGTTTGACGTACCTTTGCAAAAATAAGACTGGTGACATAAATGATGCTGGTAATTACAGGCCTGCTTCCCTTGCAACATTTATGTTCTTACTATTAGAGCATTATACGGTGTCTTGCATTTCACCATTTGTTGCCACCACCGACAACCAGTTATTGCAAAAAATGGTACTGAAATGTGTCTATTTTTACTCAAACAGATAGTATCATATTATGCAAACAAAGGCACCCCAGTGTTTTCAACGTTGAAACAACTGATTAGAACCTACTGTTTGCAAAACTAATTAACCGCAATCTACCTAAGTGCATAGCAAGACCGCTAGTGAGTTGGTAGTGTATGAAAATCAGACCATGAAAGTAGGTAGGCCACTTGCTTCTCAGACTCCTTCGTTGTAACCAATGGTGTAAGACAAGCTGGAGTTATGAGTTCATATTTATTCGTGGTATATCTTGATGAGCTTTCAGTACAGCTGAGCATAGGCAGAGCAGTTAGCTGCACTGTGGGAAATATAGTTGTGAAACACCGTGTTTATTGATTATTTTTATTTATGTGTGTTTGGCAGGCCGGACGATTCCAACCCCCTAAATTTTGAAAAACATGTTCAGTTGTGAGGTATAGCCTGCCCTACATCAACAAGTTACAGGGATTTATCCCCTCCCGAAAATAGTACAGCAATCAATTACAATCATTTTTTGCCCCCCTTTCCGGAAAATACCATCCGGCACACGTTCTGAATGTTTGCTGCTCAACACGAGAATGTTTTTACTTGTATCAGGACAGTCGGTGTTGTCTTCCTCCCTAAAAATGCAAAAAAAAACTACAACACCAATTGTTTCGTTATATGGCACAAATGTGAAGTTTTCCAAACAGGTCAAACATCGTGGGAATTACTGATCAGGGACCGAGTTTAAAGGGGGGACGTTGGGACATGTCCCCCCAACTTTTGGACAGGGGGGTACATAATATATTTTGTCCCCCCCAACATTTTGTGATGAAAAATAATGAAGTTGTGCAAATTTCATGGTTACATTACTGTTGGAAACGTTCCCCAGCATAAAATCAGGGAATAAATGAGAAAAATGAACATTACCACTGGATTATCTGTAGTATACGGATTTCCTATGTAAACTGAATTGCCATGATTGTTGAAAATTGTGTTGGGTTAGTTTGAATTACCGAATCGGTGTGCACATGAACTTCGCTCAATCACGAATTCCTGCGCTGGTCTGTAGCCCGCAATCAGAATACTGTTGCCACAAGGCGCGTAGCCAGGTGGGGGCAACGGCGCAATGCCCCCCAATTACAAAGTTTTCAGGTTAATAAAATATCTGAAGTGTAAGCCAAAGAAATACTTTAGTGCAAATCAACCAAACTACCTCAAGGAATCTATTTTACTTTAGCTTTTAGTCGAACTCAAACTTGTATCTGACCTTTTGTAATCATAATAATCGATGACCGCAGGTAAACACAACTGGAGCAACATTTTCGCAGCTGTTTTTGGCGCACCAGCTTGCTGTATCCCACCTAATGGTTATTTAAGCTTCATTTCAAGACCGTCGCAAATTCCTCTCTGATAACCGTGAATGTTAACAAATATAACCTATTCTTGTTTCCAGTGTCAGCGTAGCCTTAAATCAATGTCGTAGATTTTTGTTTTTGCACAGTTTTAAAAGTGCATGAATCTGAACATTTACCCTGATGTGTTGTGACAAAGCATTTTGTATCCTTATTTTCTACGCCTAATCGTTCTGATATGGACCATGAGTTTCAGCCAAACACGTAAAATATACATTCTTAAATTTCTGAGCAATAAATGCACCAGAATGATGCCATGGCGAGAACTTTATGGCTTCCATCTACAGTGGTAGGTGCAACGGGAAATCAAGCAGTCACTGACATGTGGAAAAAACACTTTACGGCATTACTGAACTCATCAAAAAACTGTGAAATTGGCAATTTTGTGAAACAAAGTATAAACTCACAGGAAAATTTTGATGGGATTGATGACTGGATGTGCAACAGTTATAAGATTAAATCTCTACTGCACAAACTAACACTAAAGCGTGTAGCTGGCAACGATGGCATTTTGGCCGAACGCATTTTTATGCTGATTCAAGTGTGTGCAGTTACATGAGTAGTCTGTTCAACGTGTGGTGTAGCCAGGAGGGGCCAAAGGGGCCATTCCCCCCAAATTTTTGGAATATATACCGTAGTCATTTTGTGCTTTGAGAGGCGGTATCCCAAAAAAATAGCGTTTTTCGCCTAAAATAAAATATTATGGCTTCCCCCCCAAGATTTCTGTGCTGGCTACGCTACTGCATGCAAACTGTCATTGTACTTAGGCCTATTTGTGAAAACAAGAATGGGGTCATAAGTAGGGCAACCAAAAGTCAATGAAGTCAAAAATTTTCTGCCTATTTCAAAGCTTATGAAAAGTCCACAAAGCAAAGTTTACGCTGATATCATGAACAATTCCAAAGTTATTAGGTCAAAAAAAGTCAGAATTTATTATTAGGTCAAAATTATCGTTAAGTCAAAATTTCTTGCAGCACAAAGTTTTCTCTTTATCGATATTTCAGTACAGCTACAACAACAGATATTGATATGTTTTTGTAAGTTTACTTGAAATTTTGACATAATACTGGATTTTTATTGCGACTTCTAACGTAATTAATGTTGTTTTGCCCACTACCGGACCAATTAAAATACGCTAGGTATGGTAGTACTTGATGTTGAAGTTATAACAAATACAGTATGTAAAACGTTCTCAGTAAATTCAGAGATTTATTGACAATGGATATTTCTCTTGTGCATTTGCATTGATTTTCGTCTATGCTTTCTTGCCTCTAGTTCCGTTGGGTCTTTCACACTTTTGATATTTTTTCATTTCAATAGAAAAAGATATTCAACCTATCGCTTTGATGCTTCATATTTCGCGTTTTAATTGCAAACGAACCAAATAGACTTTATAGGTCAAACTAAAGTCACAGTTTGTCAATTATGAAGGTAATTGATTCATAGGTAAAAATAAAGTCAGAATTTGTCAATTATAAAGCCAAACTTTTAAGTTTTAGGTCAAAAATTGGTTGCCCTAGTTATAAGTGATGCTGGAAACTATGGACCTGTTTCTCTTGCAACTATCATCTCCAAGTTGTTTGCTTTGAACATCACATTTGTCCTGCATCTCACCATCTTTGACCACATTAGACAACCAGTTTGTTTTCAAGCCACATGTTGTTTTCCCCCCTATCAAAATGGTTGTTGTTTGCGCCCCCCTATCGACATTTCTGGCTACGCGGCTGACTCCAACGTCTTCTGAATATTTGTGATGACTATGCTGCTGAACACGAAATCACCTTTAATTGCATCAAAACAATTGGTGTTCTTTTCTTTCCCTATAAAGTATAAACAATCTGCTCCATGCAATGTTTTTCTGAACGGTGCACGGGTACAATTTTCTGACCAAGTGAAATACCTTGGTGTGTGGCTAAATGCCCCACTGAAGGATGATGATGATATTTAGAGACAAGTTGAAATCTCTGTAATGTGCAGCACACAAGCTAAAAGGCACATTCAGTCAGTGCTCTCTTGCAGTAAAATGTGGCAACGTAACTGCACCACATGGTATAACGTGAATTCGTAACAGCAGTAACAGAGTGACCCTGGTCGATCGGGGAATCCATTGCTGTTATGCGGAGGTTCGTCGGTTCGACTCTTTCATTGGTTGGTTCAGGGCGACGCAGCATTGTAGCTGCAACAAAAAACACTTTACTTCGTACCTATTGCAGTCCCGTCGCCACGGGGGGCTTTGGTGGGCTTAAAACCCCAAACAAAGCACCAAGCCCCCCCAAATTGAAATATGAAACACTATAAATCAACGGGGTTTTGTAAAATTTTCAATGTCGGACTCTCCTGCACAAACGTAAATCCCCCCTATTGAAGACTTTCTGGCGACGGTTCTGACCCATTGCATGCCTATGTATAGGCTTACTTGCCAATTGTGGAGCGGATAAACATGGACTAGTATGAAGCGCTTACGCGTTGTATATAACAATGCCTACCGAGTACCAGATCATGCACGCCATACAGGGCCTAATTTACCTGTGTGCTATATAGGCTTAAGCCTAGGGCTTTAAGATTCATGGGGGCCTCCAAGAAACTGTGGTACACATAGAGTCAATGGCCGGTATGATCATTTAGAATTTAGATTAAACTTCGTCAAAAGTTTATGTATTAATTATTATTCATAAAATGTAGTTTTACTCAACTTTCGTGGTGATAACGCCAGAGTCTTCTAACGAGGTTCCATGAATCTCAATATGACGGTTGGTCATGCCGCATGCCTACTATTGTGTCGATATACTCAAAGCACGCTGGCTGCGTCCTGCGTTTGCTGAATCGTACCGATTGTTACGCGTGACTCTATCAAAAGTACTTGTGGCTGTTGTAGCAGAGCAAAAACTACCTCTACTACATATAAATCGAACTTGAAAGACAAGATTGAGATCAAGAGTGGAAAAACTACCATGCAACTGTTGGGCTGAACAGCTACTAAA
>JGI24022J15233_10006188_pt1 | contig 12908 bp, 8 predicted proteins | sample Ectturendosymbi2_FD_15233 | JGI IMG/M metagenome (IMG submission 15233)
AAAAAAAAAAAAAAAAAAAAACTGGCAACCCTGTTCTGTGGTCTCTCACACGTGCAGCTGTTAAACTCTGATTGTTTCAAGATAAATACTTTTCTTACAGTATTCCACGTAGGGGAAATGTCGGACAGAAGTATTTAGCAATATTTAGCGGTCTTTAGAAACTTGCAAAAAAAATTATCAATGCATCAGAATCAGTGATGTCACACCGAACTCTGTTTCAGCATCAACTTGGCTACGTGTGATTTATGAAAAGCACTTCACACAAAGCGTGATAAACGTCGCTTTTATTTTTTTAACCTCTGAAAATACAAACCTAAAGAGAAAAACGTGGGAGGCCTTGGCACATTATATCCCCGCCGTCTGAAAATGTGGAGGGACACGACCCCCGTGCCCCCCACCTAAACACACCCATGAATGCAGGTGGCAAAATTATAGTGGTTGGCTGAACCTCAACCACTTCATGACCAAGAGTGCTCAACTTGAGCCTCCCTGGCAAAAAACAAATTTTAATAAATGAGTGTCATTACCCAAAGTGTATGACTTTCCATTCTGTGTCATCAGCCAAAGCAAACTTAGTTATCTTCACAAAATTTGAGATATCTTCTTCACAAAAGACGAAAGCTTAAAAGCTCAGGCCACACATACTTTCATTTCACTGGAAAACAACGCAACTCACCTTCACGAAAGTAGTTCCCTGAATTGTTAAATTGAAGGACATAACACCCAGATATCCTCCAGAGCTCAAACAAGACAAATTAACCATCTGACCTTCAATTCCTGTGATGTTATATGAAGGCACCAGAGTGACCTCAGGAGCTGAAAACATACGTTATTCAAAGCAGTACTTTTAACTTGTTAACCATGGCAATGACAAAAACAGGCAGGACTTCGTAGCAGCGATACCTGGCCACGTCAGCCGAATTGCTGTTAAATGGGTGCTTGCAGACACTTTACAGTTTGCGGCTGATAAAAATCCTTTTTAGCGGTGATTGTGTATTGTGTCGATACCCAACAATTCTGAAACCATAATTTATCTGGTCTACACCTTTCATTGCCAATAATTTCCTTTTCTTACTCATTTTCTTACCAATGCATCTAGAACATTCCTACTTTGTCTGCCACATTTGCCATTGTATGTATTCAATATGACACCACAAAGAAGTTTTGCATGCTATGCTAACTTTCTATTATGCCTGGGATTACAAGGGTTCCTACACAACTTTGAATATATGTATGTCAAAAAGTTAAGTGTGGAAAATTATTTTCTTTTTCCATAATAACAGACCAAAAAATTTGTTTCCACGCTTTTCCAGGTTGAAAAATGACCACAGTTTATTCCATACTTTTTCCGACTCTGCTGGAAGCCTGGCTTATACAGACAATAAAATTTTGCTGCTAATTTTTCAGAGAACTGATACTGTAGTTATTACAAACTTCTTGCAAATTTTTTGCTTACAACAGATTATTCCTATTCTCTTTTAGCAGAAAATTTTTTACCATGTGAAGGTCGTTTTCAGAAAAACATCGCATTAGGCTTCAGGTACTAAGGTGTACTCACCAGTCACCAATGCACTGCAACTTACCAACAATCTAATGGTGCTAACAAGTACAACAGCAGTAAATTACCAACTCATAACAGACCTAAGGTGTTCTACTGTACTTATTTCAGCAATATGTACCTTGTATACATTTCGAGATGTACCAGGATCCAATAAAAAAGTAATTCATTCAATGAGTAACAAGTAATTTTTTTGAGGCTGATGATGAAAAGGGTATTTTTGATACTAACTTTTTTTTTCCATCATGGACAGAAAATTTTTTTAAGTGACCAAAACAATTTAGTCAATTCGGTCATAATGTCCGAAAATACAGACTAATGATTATTGTCACAGGAAATTTTAATGCTATTATGGGACAAATGACCGAAATGCATCAGCGCAAAGAAACAGCATGTGTTTCATGCAAATCGCTGGCTTTTCTATTATTAATTTACGTATGACTTTACGTGAACTACGCCATGGTTGTTTTCCCTTTCTGCCAGCATAATAATCATGGTGTATGCTTCCATCTAAAGCCCGTTTTGTTTTCTCTAATTTTGATGCCTTAGCTTGTGTTTGAACTTGCAGAATCTTGCTTTAGTTTTCATCAATTCACCTGCAAGGTATTGCTTAGGCTACAACTACAGGTTTGAAGAAGCGTACTTGACGTGAAATCGATTTCCTAGTAAAATGCTCTACGAGCAGATTCGGCTGTTTTGCCCTTGTGTTACTTCGAAACTTACATATCCTGAAACAGTTAAAACACATATTTCTTTGCATTCCCATTCAGTGACAAATAATCTTGCACTGTGGGTATTTAGCATTAATTCCGATCGACTATCGAATACTGCAACTGCAGGTTCCTGTTGCGGATGGTTTGCAACAGTCAACAGCATTTCTCTTCTGACGTTGCATAGTATTATTACGAAACAACAACGTCGATACCTTGTCGAAATGGGGCTTCCGAAATGACCTGAAAAATTTGTCTCTGAACAATCGAAATTGATATTTCGTCAAACGCACTTGTTTCGAAACCTCCTACCCTGCCAGCTCCAATGCAAGCAAAGCTATCAGAAGCTCGTACACTGCCAGACACACGCAGAGCTGTTTTGTAATATTTCGCTTCATGGCGAGGGCACCCAGACTCAAATCGCAGTTGCTTAGTCTTGCAGTTAAGGCCTGAATTATATCTGCCATTGACAACTACTAGGTTTAGGCCTACTGCAATCTCACCCCTAGTAACGCGGGTACGTTTACACTGAAGCTATATTTTCTGATATTGAAAAGCGCGATAGCTAGTCTCAGAAATTGTCGTCGCATTATCTGAAAAAATACTAGTCCAGCGTTGTATTTCAAAAACAATTCTATTGCAGGTTTTTTTAAGGTGTTTTAGGGACCCGATTCGGGTTCCTAGAATTGAAAACTGGCTCCCTATAATCAGAGAAAATTATCAACGAGTCCCTAGAATCAGAGAAAATCGGGTCCCTAGAATTAGAGAAATCGGGTCCCTACAGGTCCATACCGCGTGCCTAACATTTTCCTTAAAAAAACTGCTCTATCGGTACGAACAGTTGACGACGTTGTTTACTGCGCAAGAAGTTTGATACTAATTTCTCGTAATTCACTTTAACATCACAATGCAAAATCATCACAACAATTACACTCAATCGTTCTTCTCCGTCGTAATTTCGCAAGTATATTTTTAACACCGTCATCTCGATAGAGAGCGCCCCACGGACGCAGGTGTACAGCTTATTGTCAGCATCAATTTCATGAGTGCATGCCCACTTGGACAAACAGACTTCTCGTTGCTGTACGGCTGACGTTGGCTCTTTTTTCGAGAATTACAGTACGTAGCTTTTCAGCACCACGTTCGCAGGAACAAACAGCGATTATAACGTAATAAGTGCACTACGACCAAAAATCGTAATAAAACTGGAAATATCTTTTTGTATATTTCCACTTCGCGTCTATATCTGAACCTCTACCGATGCATCAGCATGTTGATAAATACCGGCCATTATGGCCAGGCTGCCGACGTATCATCAGACCCGTAACCAGCTTGGGACATCAGGAGGGGCGAAGAGTTTTCTGAGAGGGGCCTAAATTTTTTGAACTATGTCCAGTAATTTTAAACTATGCCCAACACATTTTTCTAGGGGGGGCAAAAATTTTCTAGGGGTCTTCGTTCCCCCTGTTACCCCCCTGGTTACGGGTCTGCGTATCATATCGACCGAATTTCGCCGATATATATCGGCAACATTTGCTCACAAAATCCGAAAATTATTTCCAGAAAAATCAGTTTTCTATAACAGATTCACGACCAAAATAACACTAACCTTATCTTAAACCTAACGAAAACTTGACCTAACCTTACCTATCATAATAGCTCTGTTTGATATGTCCTAAATTGATATGGAAACAATAATAATTGTACTCAAAACATTGCAATTCAGTATTTCATTTTTCTGTTCACTATCAAGGACAAATCAGTAAGACTACTGAGCATGCACTCACTTATAAATATCTGTAGTGAAACTCACTTTCACTTATTACGTAATACGTATGTTTTAGGTTCATTCATAAGGCATAACAGTACTGAATTGTTTTCATTTTTCTACTGCACTTAGAACAGAAAATGGCAATCAACAACATTCTTAACTAAAAGCACATCTTACGACTTACTAAAGTCGAGAATCGAATGAGTCACTGATTTCATCCCGAGCAAGCTTAGAGTAACTTGAACGAAATGTAAACAGAACTAAGACGTGCTTCATACGGTTTGATTTATGTTATCAGCTAACGGTTTAACTACAGCATCTCGACATCTTCCGACTTTTCTTTTTATTATTGCATTTATTCTGTTTTAAGTCATTTATCAAGAATTATACCAAATAATGGCGGTTCACATAAAAGTAGTATGTGCCAAAGTTTCCAAACTTGCATTTTGGAAGTACACAGTACCAGAATTGGCATTGAACTACCAGCTGACATTGTGTATTGTGTAGGGCAAGGGTTGGAAATTAGCGGCCCGAGGGTCACACATTGCCTGCGGAAGCATTCACGAAAATTCTTCCAATCTGAAATTTCCTCCAATTATCACAGTAAATGTTAGTGTTGAGGCTGAATGAACCGAGACTTGCTTCTATTTCTATTAGAAGGTATGGCCCTCCGCTAAACACGGCCTTCTCAAGTTGGCCCCCGAGCCAAATTAATTGCTCATCCCGGGCCCTGGTGTAGGGTCTTCACTCCCACACGCAACGCGCTAGATTTCAAACTTGCATCGTAGTAACAAAGAACACACAAATAGATGAAACTACACGAGGATATATACGTAGCGTGTATACCAACTCTGGCAGTCCTGCCTTATAACACCATGATTTATTATCACAAGCTAAAATCTAACTACTTTCACCGTTGCTGAGAGACTTGACACCCCTTAACAAGTTCACAGGTTTCTTCGGGGCTATCTACAGGACCGATGTTCAAATGACGTGAATACCGCATGTGCATCGGAAACCGAAATAAGACAAGCGGATAGATTATCTTAATTTATTAGACCATGGAGTATCAACTTGTTAGTGAGTTTCAGCCAGACCAGACGCCAAAGAATCTACTTTAATGCCAACGAAAACTACTTTTATGTCAACGAAGCTATTTCAATGAGTGAGCACAGAGCGCCTACTTATTACTTCCAAATGGCGATGGTATCTTTTACAGCGTATTGTGTACTGTTCACATATTACACTTTTTCCTACTTAGGGATTGGGGGCCCCTGGCTGTAGCCCAGTCAGCAGCCCCCTTAATCCGCCACTGGCCTAATATGTTCCTAACTTATCATAATCTGCTCTTTCATTTGAAACTTGTGTAACTATTCCATTTAAGTGGCCTACATGCTGTAAGGAAAAAAGCACTGCATTGTCTTTTGACTTCGTCTTGGTTAATGCAAAAATATCAGCATATTGGATTGGCATCTCCCGTTATCGGCAATAAAAAACATCGGTATCAGCCCAAAAAAAATTTACCGGTCGAGCTCTACCTGTACCACTACCTATAAACCAAGTTGTGAAGTAAAAAATTCCTGCGAGCCTATACGTGCACTGCAAGTTCGCATAGCCTAGAAATGCTTCATGTGTAAGATACGCACTCTTCTAAGAACGTTGAGTTCGAATAACAAATTCTCAAAATTAGTCGGTCTGCGAATCGCCGTAATTTTTATTCTGGCATCAGTTTGACTTTTCAAATGTGAAGTGATCAAAACAGAAAGTTCTGACTGGTGGTAACATTTTGCAAGAGAGAGAGAGAGAGAGAGAGAGAGTTTATTGGTACAAACATTAAACAATTTCATGCAAAAATAAAATTAAGGCGCTGGGACACCAAAAAAATCTGCAAAACAGGTTGTCTCGTCAGGCGCCCCTCGAAAGTTTCATAAGTTTCTATCGTGGTTTAAAGTTGATTGCCGAATTAGTGTGAATTTAATAAGGTTGTAGTTTTGAAGAGGTTGCAGGCTGCTGGATGATCAACACCATGTGTTGATCATACGCACTCATATGTTACTGGGCCCTGCGCTGTTTGCATTATTATGTTCATTGGTGCATGTGTTGCAGCAAAGGGGGAGGGTCATTTTTCATGAATTTTCATTCGATGACGTCAACGTGCTCATTCAACAGTGGTACAACTTTTCCAAAAACGGTTACAGACAAAGTCTCTTTGCAACATTTCCGAAAGTGACAACTTTTTAGTTTTAATCATGATGCAGACCGAACGACCAGGACAGAGTAAAAATTAGTAGCCTAAGAACACCTGGTTCCGTACTCAACTAGTGCAATCATGGCTTTAGTGTGGAATACGTACCGACTGAGGACCCGGTACGTCTTCCACACTAAAAAATTGGGGGGAATGGCCCCTTAGCCCCCCCTGGCTACGCCTATGACTCACATACTTCCTGTTGGCACTGCTCTGATTCTGTAGATAAATCTACTAAAAGTGGTTGAGTCAACCAAAAAAGGAATTCCATTGGTTTCAAGTCATGAAATCTTTCTTTGAAGTCATTAATCAGCATTTCCACATGTGCAGCGATAACTGTATTTGCCTGTATTAGTGACATCACATTCTTTTAACCAGGAAATTGGAGAAAGAGTTTTTACAAAATACTGCTTCTGCACAAACTGAGAAATGTCACCAATTCAAATGTCTTTCCTTTTGCGTCGAGTAGTGTTGCATTGGCTTCACGGAGCTTCAAAGAACAAACTTTCTCAAAAATATCCGCTAAGTACTGTAGTTCACACAAGCTGCGCCATCTGTGGTCATCAGGAGAATCATGTCAGATTTATACTTCAAAAACTCACTGAGTGGTTCAAACAGTACCACAAATCTTTTTAGGCAGTTTCACTTTGATTGACACCTTACTTCGGTGCGGAGGTATAATCTCCCATGATCAGTAGCATAAATGACGGGGCCAGGGGTGCGAACCTTCCCCCTTGATAAGATAAATCTACTTAGCTTATATTTCAATATTTAGTTGGTCTCCACTTGCCTTATATTTTTGTATTTAGTGTATTTTTGGTTTTCAGTAGATTGTCATATTTTTTCGTTTTTTGGAAGTTTTTCGGAATGTTCTCCGCTGATTTTGGGTTTTAGTGCATCTTCCACATCCGGTTTCACTATCATTTCTTAATTTTTTTGCTGAGTGTTGGCTGATGCATGCCCCCCCTTTAGCTAAGTTTTCCCATGGCTCAAATCTCTAGTTACGCCACTGCCTACGATCTGCATGATAAGTCTCACAAAACCTCTGGAACAGACGTTCTGTTTTGGCATTTGCTTTGATGAAATTGACACATTTGATCACAGAATGTAGTATTTCGTGCAGTTTAGGAACAACATTTTTTGCAACTAAAGATTCCCTGTGGATAACACAATGCACAGCTAACATGCTTGGATTGTCGTCCTATAGGAGTAGACAAGTGAACCAGCTTTATAGCTACCAATCAGTTTGTTTGTGAGCAAGTGAATTTTCATTTTGCATTCACACCAAGATTGGTTCATAATGTCTTCAATTTCCACGCCCCACCGGTGGGTCGCAGATCCCACGTTGAGAACCACTGCCATAGAGCGACAAAAGTGTGTTATTGTGCCACAAAACGACGACCCAGAGATTGTGACAGAACAAGAATGCTCACTTGACAAAACAACAAAACGTCCTCAGCGGCTGCTCCTCCTTTTCATCTCTCACGCTGGAAGCATGAGCAGAAAGGCTAAGTGTGTCTGTGCGGCTGCGTTTCAGGTAAAAGGATCAAAATATGTCTGAGACGAGTTTAAGTTCGTGACTGTGGGAATCTGAGTGTCGCGCGCAGGGGCGAATCCGGGGGAGGGCGATTGAGACGATTGCTTCCCCTAAAACGTACGAAAGTAACTTTATTCACTATGGTTTTGTACAAATCGGAAAACAACATTCGAGACATAACTCCATTTTGTCGTCCGTTGTTTCGTCACAAGGAGTGTTGGGAAAAAATACTTCATCTCGTAGCCTATGCAGCAGTAAACCCGTTTGAGACTTGACTATCAAATATAACTGAAATTGCCCCCCTGACCTTACTGGCTGGATCCGCCACTGGTCACGTGAATAACTGCTGTTAAGCTCCCACACATTTACAAATTCCTTAGGACCCATTCGGAGTTTCTGAAACTTCTTCGGTGGCCACTAATGCTTTTTGGTTAAGCACAATGCCCCAGTCTAGAGACTATAGAAGAGAACCTTAGCTCACAGCTAGTCCTCGAAACATCGGCACTTGGTATCGGTTCTGCACCAGTTGAGCAAAAATGTTAACTCATGAAAAGAGATATTTGTTAGTCTTGTTTGGACCTATACAATTTTCTGCCCAATTTGGGCTTTCTGTTAAATGTCCAAGGCTTTTGCTATTGGACCTGACTCTAAAAAAACAAAATCCATGTGGGCTAATTTAGGCACTGTCTCCAGTTCAGATGTAGACGGCAAGCAATTTTACAAGGAGTTTCTATATTGCATAATGCTTGTTTCAAGTCTTGGAACTTAAAATTATCGCGTCCTGAAGATCTCATGGCAGGCCCGCAACCAATGGAGAACGACCGGGCTATTGTCCTCAGCCGACATTTTTAAAAACATGTTTAGCTCTTAGTTACAACGCACAACAAATTAAAATTGTTTTGCCCCTGGAAATAATACAGTACAACAATAAGCTACAATAATTTCCTCCCTCTATCAGCTGGTTGCGGCCCTGTTTCATAAAATTCACAGCTGAATGTAGTATTGACAGCGTCTTTACAAATCGTCGAATTGCTTTGCAAATAACGTTGAAAACGATGGGGCAGATCCTTCCAGTAAGGTTAGGGGGGCGATTTCAGTAATATTTGTCAGTCAAGTCTCATAACAGCTTCACTACTGTAAGAGAGATGTAGTATACTTCTCAACACTACTATGAAAAAACAGTAGACGACAAAATGGCACAATATCGCGAATGTTGTTTTCCGAATTGCAAAAATTATGGTGAATAAAATTACTTTCGTAGGTTTCAAGGGGACCGATCCCCCAATCGCCACCCATCTGGTTCCGCCCCTGTGACTACGTTAGTATCTATTGTAGTGGTACTTAACCTGGGGTAAATTTATCCCCGGGGGTAAATTTCCTTTGCCAAGGGGGTAAATTTACTGAAACATGAGTTGCAGCAATGTAAATTTTATAAATCATTCCAACCTGCATGAGTTTGTTTCATTCGTATTTTCAATAAATGAGCATCACTGAGTGCATTGGGGGTAAATCTGGTAATCTTGTTTGATAAAAGAGTGAGATATGTAAAAAAGGTTAAGAACCACTGAATTATATTGTAATGTGCGACCGATCCTTCAGTTGTATAAAGCTCAACCTTTCAAACTTCCAAGCCTCATTTAGTTGTGACAGAGTGTGTGATCTAGTTTTGATGTGTGTAGAAGGAACGAAGCAGAGAAAGCTGATTGGGAAATACATTGCTGGTGAAATCCAGATTGAATGCCTTTTTTTAAAAACAAATTAAAACGTTTGCAGTTGCAATTTATTTGATTTTTTAAGATATACACGTTTGTCAGCCAACACTATTTAGGCCAATAAATTATGAAAACGTCATTATTTGAATGTTTTGATATTATTCATAATAAATATGAATGGATACAGAGGTTTATTATGTTCCTACATGATAGATAATATTTTATTTGGTGAAATGTTTAAATCAAAAATAAACACAAGTACTTTGAAACTTTTTTTCATGCTTATCTTGCGTAAAAATTGTCCCTGTGTCTAAAATTATTAGAAGGGGCGTACGTTCAAACTTTGCCATGGGAGTCGTTTTGCATAGATACGCCACTGGGTGTAAGCCTCATGTGTCGGCCGTTTGTTTACGTTTCCATGGAACTCTGAAAATTTGTTCTTGGTTTGACCGACATATTGTTCGTGGCATATAACACAAGTTGCTACACAAATACCATGTTTTACGCATTTCAAGTTTTGGTTGAATGGGAAAGCTTTAGTTTTGCTCATTATTTGTGAAACACATGGCACTATTGTTTTGTTGTGTTTCCCATAGTTGCCACAAAGTACTACCGCTCATATGGCACGTTATTTCAAACAGAACTTGCAAGTAAACAACGTACTACGTTAAAAATGATGGGCCGTTTTGCCCGTAGCAATTAGAATCAAAGGGTCGTAGAAGAAAAAGCGGTATGACGTGTAACAAACTTCTTTTCTTGTTTTTTTTTAGCATTTTCCTCTTATCACATTGAAAGTTACAACAGTTTGTAAGGTTCAACAGTGCTCTAATGTTGTAAAGTGTCATGAGGCCAAACAATGCCTTAGAAAATCCAACATTTTAAACTACAGTATCTCCCTAGTTTTGACAATTCCAGCATATTTGTGGTAAAACACCATTCATTTAAGAAATTTTCGATCAGTTGGCCTGTCTCGAGACAAACCTTGTAAGAAGATAATTAACCAGTGGGACAAAAAAGAGTTTGATAAGACTTCCTATAAATGATTAAGATATAAAATTGCATCTTTTTCCTTTGAAAGTTTTTGCGGATGTCAAAACTGATATGTTTCAAATATTCGAGGGAGGCAAATGCCACAAACGACCCACTGGTTGCGCGCCTGGTCTGCAACATCAGCACAATGCTAAACATGCCGCATATTATTGGAACTACCAAGTGGTTATACTTGGCCAGGCAATCTAACCTGATATTTTCTCCATGGGGAAGGAGTTTCATGACCAGTAGCTTTTACAGGACCCCAGTGAATATAGGTTGTTTGGATTGATGATACTGACAGCTCTCTCGGATTTACGGCTTTCTCTCGTTAGTGTTTGGCAAGTCATGTAAAAAAACTGTAAATGAATGAGCTAATCCCATAGGTATTCACCTGGGCATTTGATCTCACTTTTTAACCAAAACGTGCCAACCATAACACTAGAAGGCCAATCAAACGCTCAAAAGTTGCAGATTTTCGCCTGGTTCATTTCAAAACAAGCAACAAAGAATTGCTCATTGAATTTTTTCTCTGGACCCGACAACATTATCCAAAAATCTCTTGATTCCACCAACTCACGACATCACCCAAAAAAAATTATCCACAAAAGTGCCCGGATTTTTTAATCGAAGCTAGAAGACTTTCTACTTTTCAGAGGGGTTAAACAGCTCTCAAGCGCTATCGGACAGCAAGTTATGACCGAACAAAGTCACTACATCGGCACTGCGGTCCTGAAAGGGTTGGGTTGTGGTCCTGCAGCTAAATGGTAGTGCTTCTTAGTTCTGAAAACTAGTTTTACTGTTATACATATAAGAACTGAAACTGTCACCTTAAACTACAATTGATTGATCACTTCACAGCTAACTATTACATATTAATACAGTAACAAAGTTTATGTCCATAAACACGTCATGTAAGACATTCAACTATTTTGAACATGAATTAATTTTAAATTGTATCGTAAAAATTTAGTGATGCGTTTTTTTACTATTAAACTGCAATTCGTTATTATAATGTGTTTCCAATCAGGTGTTATTCCATTTTTCAACAGAATAATTGGAAATGATATAATTGATCATATTATGATTTATATGTATACATTGAGGTTATTGGTACAGTTACAAAAATAACATTCAGACCCTTCCAACACTCAAGGCGGTGTTGTCCAGACCAAGATGCATCAGAATTGCAATAAGTAATCTTTGACAGTCGTTCTGTTCCATTTCCATAAAACAAGTCACCCCCTTTGCCACATGAAAAAATTCCTTTTGCCCCAAACATTTGGTTGTCAGATATAATTTGAACAACTGCATCACCTTTTCCAAAAAATTTGGGACATTCTGCAAGAAAAAAACAAACATTAATCAAAGTAGACTATATAAACGCAAAGTCATAGCGGAATTAAAAACATTGATAGCCTCAATTACTCAGTAATCGCAACGCAGTACACAACCAGGGCTGGATTTAACTGATGCGAGGCCCACTTGTGGCAAATCCACTTGTGCAGTCCCTCTCCCATTGTTGCGAGGAAAAAAGTGGAAAGCGTTTGCGGAAATCCGAAAATGACGCTGTGAAAGTACGGTCAGTAAAAAATTGTAAATCATTACTGGAGTGCCCACGATCACTGCGCTTGTTGCTGCCTTCGACGCAAAAGTGTTCAAATGCACGGAATTGTTGAAATCCTATTGGCTGCCAGGAACAGGATTATTAACTACCACAGGCAAACCAACCTAAATCGCCACAATTGAAATATGTGATAAAACACATGGCCTACGTTTTTTTATAACAATCATATCTGTTTTTTCTTATCTGTGTTGAAAAAAACAAACACACTGTACCTATATAGCCTAGTACAGGGGCCGGCAACATTTTTCGGTTTGCGTGCCGAAATCGGTTAAATCAATGACAAAATTCTTCCGCGTGCCAACCAAAATTTGTGAGAACATACTACTTGACATCATTAAAGGTGTATGTGAAGATCCTTGAAGAAATGATACAAATTCATCCAAACAGTGAAAACACAATATAACCAAATTTACATTTATTCACCTTGAAAACAACGCCCAAACAAAAACAATGCTTTGTCTCTTTCAAAACAAAACATGCACAATAAACGTTCCAAACAAGACTAAGTTACTCGCTCACGTGCCGGATAGAAGTGCTTGCGTGCCAAGTTTGGCACGCGTGCCAGGCCTTGCCCACCCCTGGCCTAGTATGTGTGGTGGCATAAAGACTTTAAAACACAACCTGAGGACCACGTTGCAACTCGCTTACCACGGCTGTAAAAATCTCACACACGAGCAAAACACCTCACGTAAAACGCACCCAAATGGTTGTAACTGTTA
>JGI24022J15233_10006189_pt1 | contig 12905 bp, 6 predicted proteins | sample Ectturendosymbi2_FD_15233 | JGI IMG/M metagenome (IMG submission 15233)
CGCCGAGCACGTCCTGCCGAAGGTCGTTACTCAGGAGGGTCAGGCCACAACTGGATCCCCTCAGGAGGGTCAGGCCACAACTGGATCCCCTCATGAGGGCCAGGCCACAACTGGATCCCCTCATGAGGGCCAGGCCACAACTGGATCCCCCTAAATAACCATCGACCACCATTTCAGTGAACGTCAGCTTTAAATGTTGACAGAAAACAGAATTTTCCGTTTAAATTTACACGAACTTTCTGTGCAACTGAACTACTGTATCTGTTAATTCGAGCGGTTAGTACACAGTCAGCATAGAAGTGAAAACACAGTGCAGTTAGCTCTTCCAACAGCAATGTTTCAGGTCCACACCTGGGCTTCCTTGCTGTTATAACGCACCAATGGTTTGTAGATTGTTTAAACGTCTTCATACCCACACGCAACAGAGTAGAACTTCAACACATATAGCACTAACAAGGAACACAGGTACATGAATGAACACGAGCATAGATATGCGGTGGTGATAAAAAGAACATACCCATAGATGGCGATAGAACGGTTACTTTGAAGAAACACAAGCACAGATGTAGTGCATTTGACGTTAGAGTTACACAACGTTGTACCGAACGAAATGTTAGTCAAACGCAGGACCTGGTTGACAGGTGAAACGAGGCATGTAAGGTGATCTGCCGATATGCGCTGAGCAAGTTCAGCTTTTTGTGTAACAGGCAAGTTCACATGCTGTGAAGACGTACGTCCAGCTAGCACACGAAGCGTTCCGAGCAAATATTCATTTCAAAACCTACCTTGGAACACTTGGCCCCGGCAACCAGGCATGAAACGTCGCCTCCGAGTCGTTTCGCTGCAGCGACTGCGTTCAACGATATCGGAGTCAAGACATCGTCAGCTTGCTCAGCGATGACCAGTGTGCTTTGAAACCTCTTGCACACGTTGACCAACTGTAAAGGACAAACTGAAGTCGATGATCAAGAACAACGACCTGCGTCACGATGCATTTGAACTGTACGTGAACAGCCTGGTGGCTCCTGTTGCAAGAAAACCTAATACGGGCTTGAGGTGGTTGTTTGCTTTTCATGCGCAATGTGACGAACAAAAGTAGTCACAAGCCGAGAAGCTTTGTGTAAATGTTGAGCACCGGGGTATTCATTGCTAAACCAGCGCTTAATTTGGCAGATGATACACTTTTAGCTTGTTTACATGGCGCATTTCATTGTGGCTTTTGCTTGATTGCGGCATTTTATTTGCTGAGTCACGCTTAAGAAAGCCACACTCTTAAACGTGACTCAGAAAATAAAAGCCACAATTTGGCCACAATGAAATGCGCCATGTACAGGCTAATTGATCAAATTTCATATACTTCATCTCCAGCTATAACAGAATGAGTCTATCGGATGTTGTGGCCTTAGATCTTCTTCGAGTTCAAGTTGTATACTGTATTTTTTGGACCATAAGGCACACCGGATTATAAGGTGTAGTATTAAAAATTGAATGCTTGCTGTTCTCATTTCATACATAAGATGCCCCACTTTACATGCAAACAAGCATACTAGAAGAGTAAGCGAATTTCGCCAAATGCTTATGAAGAGTTCTGGCAGTTATTACTGAATACCTCGCATTCACCCCCACATAAACTGGAGATTTTTTTTGGGAATTTTCGTTTAGTTATAAAAAATGTATAATACTGCAGTTTCAATTGCAACGATACCTCAGAACAGTGATTCTCAACCACGTGTTGAACAACGGCATTTAAGGGTCCACAGATATCAGTAAATTTAAAGTTTAGTGTTACATCGTGCAATGCGTTTGTTGTAACCTGGCTTATGTCATAATTCACAAATGAAATACTTTCAAGACGATGATGATTATGATGCTGTGTTTAAGTGATGGGAATTAAACTGAATTGAACTGTGTGCTTCCAATTTTGGTGACCTCACTGCTCATTTTTATATGTCTTAAAGTCGACCCAATACCTTAAAGTTACAAAAAACAATCGTGAAACAAACACAGGGATGGGAGATTTCACAAAAAATTTTCTTTGTGTTTCAAGGTGAGGACTAAGGATGCTACTGCAATAAAGAGCAGGGTGCTGTGCAAGCTGAAGCCTCTCAATCGGTGTGCCGTCGAATGTGCAATGAACCACGAATGCGATGTGTGCTAAAAATAGCATCTAGGTGTATGTGGCATGAACAAGCAGTAATGAGTGAGCATGGCATGTGATCTCTGTTTTTGCTTGTTGCCACAATGCGAAGCCTTGCACACTCACCGCTCAGGCTCCCCAATTGCAACACTATTGTAATCAATATTCATATTTTGAACAAATAAAATTCATGTCCCTTTCCTTTTGATTCACTTCAGATTACTTGAACTGTGACATGTCTTAGCGTATGCCCTCAAGGAAATTTTGATCAGTTTCATTCAATTGTACTTTCCTCCCGTCCAACACATTAAATGTTTTTCTGTTGGTTGCAGATGCAGTTGGCAGTAAAAGAATTACAACTTGTTTTTTCAGTTCGACTTATCACAAAAAATTTAAATATTGATCCAGCTTGGGTCCTCAGAATCATTATGTGATGGTGTTAGTGGTATGGTTCAGTAAGAACCTACTACAGCAGGGTTTCCCAACATTTAACTTTCCTGCACACCTAAAAACCATTTTTTTCTGACTTCACACCCCTACCATTTATAATCAAGAACTTGCTTTTATTCATTTATAAAGAAATTTCAATTTTTTAATTCAAAGAAAATGGAACATATGGAGAAGAAAAGATGACAGAGTAACGTGCAAGTATACTCCACAAAAAATAATTACTTACTTGAAATATGTACAAAATAATAAAATCAAAAGACTGACTTCTAATAGTTCGCTTATGCATTTCAGTTCAATGACTCTTGTTCCTGTTTCTTGCTTTTGAGTTTATCAAAATATGGAGATTGATAGTAACACGCACGTCTGCCTGTGCATTCAAGCGATTTCTACAGACTCATGTTTTTGTGTATAATCCATTGCAAAAGTAAACAAAAAATCCATGTGAGACTAGTAAAAGATTAATTTCTTGTCATTAAAATATACACTTCTTGCACCCCCTGGAATGATATCTCACGTATCTGGTTGGGTGTCTCATGTAATCCCCTGGAATGATGTCTCACGTATCTAAATGATGTCTCACGTAACCCCCTGGAATGATGTCTCACATATCTGGTTGTTATTAAAATATACACTTCTTGCACCCCCTGGAATGATGTCTCACGTATCTGGCCAACAGACTGGACTTTGGGGATCATTGAATGTACCAACAGCTGCTTGAGAAACTCTAGTGCAGGGGTCACCAACGTGGTGCCCGCGGGCACCAGGTCGCCCGTGGGTCTGTTCTAAAAATAACATTAGCATGATCAATGTCTTCACATTAACATACATCAATACTAAAATAATTGAAGGCAAATTGAGCAAAACTTTTATTTCAGAAGTGTATATCGAACCAGTAGCCCTTCGCATTAATCGGTACATAAGAGGTAGCTCGCAGTTTCCAAAAGGTTGGTGACCCCTGCTCTAGTGGTATATTGAGCTCATCTCCAGAGTTGTCAAGTTGCATGTTTCTACCAATACAGAGTAGGATAACACTATTTATTTAATTATATATACAGCAATACCACTATACTTCAAACCTCCTTATTTCTGCTAAAATTATGCATTTTACAATTAATATCAAAATCTAAAACAAATTGTTTATATCTGTTTTTTCACCACTTAGTAAGTTTTAAAAATACAATTTACAACCAACCAGTTTGACTTTCATTGATTTTTCAAGTTTATAAATTTGTTATATGGAAGTGGCAATACATCTGCCGGTGGTGACATGGCTCAAATAAAGCATTGAGTTTGTCACTTCAGTGGCACTGTCATGGTAGTTTAGCAGATACATCTACTGTGCAAATCTTCTTCGGTTCAGCTCTCACCATGGTGCCTTTCGCTTTGGTAGTAGTGTTTGCACTTTTCATGGGACTAGTTTTTCTTTACTTTTTTCAAATGTTTCCAAACTTTGGTGTTCAGATTTATGGTTTAGGTCTACGGGTTACATGTATGAGTTAGGTTTAGAGTTTAGGTTTAGTATGTTTCTACCAAGCTTAGTGCAGTCTATTGCACACTTACTGTGCATTAGTGTCACGTTACGCGTGGCGGATGACTAAGTTTTCAAAAATGAAAGTCCACTGGTGAACCTATAGCCATGCTGCCATATCACATACTACAAAGCAAGTGATGAAAACAAAAGCTCTTAGTGTCTAAAGGTAGATAATCAAATTACTGTATTAAAATTTGTCACAATTGGTGATTCAGTAAGTTCACCAATTCTGTTGGTAAAGTATAGCCCATGAAGCAAATCACAGCAGCAGCTTTTTCATCTTCTGAAGCACCTGAAAACCAATTCCATAAGGCCACAAAAAATGACAGATTACCACTGAAACAGGCTATAGTTTATACACAGAACACAATGTAAATGCAACAAGTAACATCCTGCATTAAAAAAACTTGAAAAAAAAACTTGATCAAAAAATGGTTTGTTCAATTGGCACCCAGAGCCGGGTAAAATTAGCCAAGAAATCACAAACATGCCCCCATTATGACAACACCTGCAGAAAACCCCAAACCTAAAACGAAAAAAATTTTGTTTCAATCTGAACTAAAAGACTTCCCGAATCCACTGAAGGTTTGAACAGCTCTCTAGGTCAATCATCTGGCAACTTATGGTATATATATATATTGTAAAGCTCTGTAAAAATGTGAATTAACACTTTGACGGCCGGTCTACAAATATACTGCACCTGGATTTCGGCCTAAAAACAGCAGTTGCCAGTTGCCTTACCAATGCTGTAGCTCCTCCGCCGATTGCGCTAGAGAGCTGTCCAAAGGCTCAAAGGGATCAGCCAGTTATCTAGTCTACACTCGAAAAAAATTTTTTTGGTTGGGGGTTGTGGATTTTTTGTGAGTGATGCCATAAGTGAAGTAGTTTTTAGGCCATTTTGGCTCATGTCACCTGGCCTAGGGCCACACCGCTAGACCAAAGTATTTCGCTGAAGTTTTCATTGAAACTAAGTTTTAGTCCAAGTCTTTTGAGCCTGTTATCAACTTTCTAGCGTTTCTGGTTCAAAAGTTATGATCTAAAATAAACAAATAAACTAATTATCTAATTAGCTGATTAGTCAAATATTTTTATTACTTTTGATCATAACTTTTGAACACAAAGCCCTAGCAGTTCATCCAATCATCAAAAGACTCAGATTGAAGCCTAATTTGCAGTACAAACTTCAGCGAAATACTACCATCTAATGCAGGGCTACTCAAATGGCGGACCGCGGTCCGAATCCGGACCTTTGGATGGTGACGACCGGACCTCGTGTATTCTACACCCAGAAGTTTTATCCCAAAATTTTGCGCTTTTGACCGTGCTTCCAAAGCATTAACTCCTCGCCAACTGTGTAAGTGATTGTCGATCAAGCTGTTGTTCAACTATATTGCAGTGCACACCTGAGTTGGGCTAGTTATGCTTATTTGGTTAAAAGTAATTGTTTCGTCATAATTGTTCAACATTAGCTCATCACTACAATGTCTATCCTGGTGAAAATAGTGGATTGAAGACTAGAAAATAGCAACGAAACCTTTTCTTTCCAAAAACAATGCAATTATACAAATTTGCTCGTGCACAATTATGAAAGATGGTTGAGTAAGGGAAGAGTTTTGCAGAGATTTTATTCCTTTGGGAAGGACTTTCGTTTTTTTGCGGGAAGTCAACAAAATGTAAACAAAAGCTAAGACATTTTCATCCTATTTAGAAAATGATAAAGGGGAACTGTTCAATTTTTGGTATGACATAGTGTAACACGCAACACCTCAACAACTTGTATGTAAAATTGTAAAATTGCAAGGAGTAAAACATACTACTTCTGGTGTGATCACTACTACTCGTCCTTTCCAGAAAAACTTCAATATCTTCAAACATTTCATTCAAAATGAACCTAATCATTTTCCAAGGCACTTGGGGAAATTAAAAGCAAGAAGATTCCAGATGCATTCAATTTATTGAAAAGTTGATTACCAAAACTGTTTAATTGTTTTGGCGACTTTTCTTTTCGAAAACAGTTGCTCCTCTTTCCTTAAAAGCCTGTTAAGTGACAGATATTACCGAAATCTCAACTGAAGCAAAAACACACATGCACAAGTGTGGACTGAAAATGTAGTGGAAATTTTCTAAGTGTTGGAGCTCTGCTGGGCACCTTTGCTTATATTCGTAGGCAACGACCCATCATCCACTGCATTCATTAATGAAAGTGGCGGAGCGGAGCTCCGGCAGCTTGACACCACTAGTGTGTACGTGGCCAAAATTCAACTGCAATTAATTTAATTCCAACAGAATGTAGCAGTGAAATAAATATTTTTGATGGCACACCTGAGATCTTCTTGTCAAAGGAAGGTATCTCCAAAAATTTTTCCACTCCCGCAAATTATCAGTGGAAATTCTTACGGTGTCTGGTTCTACCTGCTGCTGCTGGAGGGGCGAATTGTCCCCTCCTGCCTCCTACAGGAAAGGTAAAACTCGGGCCCCCACTTAGCTTATACTTCAGTTTTAGTATTCTTTTGGTTTTCAGTAGTTTTTTTGCGTTTTTTGGAGTATTTTTTGGTGATTTAGGGTTTCAGTATAGCCATCCACATCCTGGTTCACCGTCATTTCTTAGTTTGTTTTTCTGAGTGTTGCTAGCGATCCCTACAGTGGCCAGTGGACCTTTTCCAGCTACGTTTTCCCTCCTGGCCTGAACATCTAGTTACGCCACCGACTGCTGATTGTCTACATTTTCAAAAAAGAAATTCATAAAGAACAACACTTAAAAGCACTAGGGTTTCTGTATGCTTTTGAGGATTCCGTCGACTGTCATCTGCTTTCGTCTATTTGCGATGATTCAAACTTGCACATATCTCTATTCAAGTATATACTTTCCACGATGGGTGTAAGCAAGGAATCGATCAGCAAATTTTTAATATTCCCATTAACCCTTTAACAACTGCACAAGCCAACATATTGGCTCGCCATTTTTTGGCCATAAATAGCCAGCCGCTAGAGCTAGAAAGCTGTTCAAACCCTCTATGAATTCAGCAAGTCTTCCTGTTGACATCGAAAAAAAATTTTTTCGTTTTTGGTTTGGCGTTTTCTGGGGGAAACATCATGAGTGTTTTTGCATTTTTTTGGCCACCTTGACCTGGCCCTGGGCCCCAACCCATTAACCCATTCTTTTGGCCAAGTTTTTTTTCGGAAACTAGGCAAAAACCCACGTCTTTAGAGCCCTTGAATGGCTTTCTAGCATAACTGTAGCCAAAATTATGGATAAAAAAAACGAAAATTGGTGAATATATCTGTACCCACAAATCCCAATTTGGGTTGGAACACACCCCTTCTCTACATGGACAACACTCGCCAGCGGATCGAGCTAGAGAGCTGTTCAAATCCGCTTTGAATCAGGAAAAACTTGTAGTTGAGACTGAAAAAAACAATTTTCACCGTGCAATTTCGGCCTTGGAGTTCAAAAATCAAGCCGAATCACTGGCGCGAAACCGCGCGAGATTTTAATCCATTCTAGGTTATAATACGAGCTTTTAGAGGGTTTGATGAACATTCTGGCGTTTCTAGTTGATAAGTTGTGGCAAAAATGGTAGAATATTAATTAAGGAAATCCCCACTAATCCCTGCTAATCCCCTGGGAGTTTCCTGTCATATTTGGAATATTTTTGGCTTAACTTTTGAACCAGAAATGCTAGAAACTCAATCAAGGGCTCTAAAAACTCATATTCTCGCTTAGAAACAAAAAATATTGCAAGCCAAAATATTGACACGTTGGATCAGATGATGACATCATAAAATTAACCAAAAAACATACACCTGTCATGATCCCAATGGCCTAAATTCCCCGACCCAAATTCAAAAAAATGTTTTTTTTATTCTAAACTACATGATGCCACTAGTCATTACAGGGTTTGAACAGCTCTTTAGCTCATTGTGCTGCCGAGTTATAGCTGGCCAAAGTTTTCCCTGAAAGGGAAAAATGTGCCTTTTTTAAACCTTTTGAATTTGCCAAAAACTGAGTTTTCAACCCATAATTTTGGCTACAGATATGCTAGCAGGTCAATCAAGGGCTCTATAGACACGGTTTTGGCCTAGTTTTCAAGAAAACTTTGATTCAAAAGAATGGGTCAATGGGTTAGGGCCCAGGGCCAGGTGAAGGTGGCCAAAAATTGGAAAACATGCCCTCATTGTGACGTCACCTCCACAAAACACCAAACCGAAAACGAAAAACTTTTTTTTCGATCTCAACTAGAAGACTTGCTGAATCCGTAGAGGGTTTGAACAGCTCTCTAGCTCTAATGGCTGGCAATTTTTGGCCAAAAAAGGGCCGGACAATCGCGGCCGTTAAAGGGTTAAAAATTTGCTGATCGATTCCTTGCTTACACCCATCATAAAGAACAAGTTTCACATCTGTATGACGTATAAAAACCTTCACAACTACTTTCTACTCGTCACTAACTTGGAACAAAAATTTAGGTAACTGCCAAGTAGCACAAAACACCATTGCTCCCATCAGCAGAACAATAAATAACACTGACAACGTTTGTTGATATCTGTACCCATTTATCGGATTTTGCATAAGTATATACAGTCTCGCTCAAAAGTTTAAGACCACCTGCTTAAAATCTGGATTTTGCAACAACTTTAGAAAATTGTCTCATTTGCTTCATCACATTGCTTTTTAAATTGGAAGAACATTGTTACGTAACTGATGCTTTTATTACAACCTCCAAGAGTGAGCTTTTTAACAATCTGGTTGTCTTAGAAGCAAGAATGTTCAAAATTGTTGCAAGTTTTGCTGCTGAAAATACAGGTAAGAACGGGTGTTATCAAGGTGTGGACAGATCAAAAATTATTATATTGCATGAAGAGGGGTACTCAGAAAGGCAAATATCTGAAAAACTAAAGTTCAGCAAGACTGCAATAGCTCAATAATACCTTCCTCCACTTTTACATGGTCCAATGAAGGTGAAGCTTTGCAAAGGCACATCTCTTAGCTTTCATGGAAGGTTTGAGCCTACGTTTTCTGGCAGGTTTATAGGCTCTGAGCCCAAATGAATCACTGAAATGACATTTCAGGGTAGTTGTACTGCTACCTGCACCTGTCAGCAACAAATCTGGTCGAATCTTTTTGCTCGAAGTGGTGGGTGAGTGCACCACCATCTTCTTTTTCACTTTGACTGGTAACCTTGAGCCTACCAGCCCTGTTCAAGTCCAGAAAACTAACAAACGTCTTGAATCTGGCAACTACCCTGATGGATTGCAGTCTTACTAAACTTAATTCTTTCGGAAATAGCCTTTATGAATACCTCACTTCATGCAATGTAAGGATTTGTGACCTCTCTACAACCGATAACTGTTTTTCTGCCCATGTTTTCAGCATCAAAACTTGCAATAAAATTGATCATTTTGGTTTGCAAGACAACCAGATCGTTAAAAAGCTCATCTCAAACGTTGTGATAGAAGCATCCATTATGTAACAATGTTCTTCGAACATAAAAAGTAAATGGGAATTTTCCAAAGTTGTTGTAAAAATCCGAACTTTCAGCAGGTAGTCTTAAACTTCTGAGCGCAACTGTATAATTGTATTAATTTCTCATATTATGTATTTTTTTTTGTTAGAAAAATCCAAGACATGTCACATTCGCATGATTTTATGGGAATGACCGGACCTCAAAAAATTGACATTTGTAACTGGACCCTTTCTTAAAATAATTGAGTAGCCCTGATCTAATGGTTTGAGCCCAGGGCCAGGTGAAGTGGGCCAAGGTGGCCTAAAAGCCTCCACTTATGACGTCACTCACAAAAAATCCGCACTTCCAATGCAAAAACTTTTTTCGAGTGCAGACTAGAAGACTTGCCACGTCTTTTGAGCCTTTGAACAGCTCTCTTCCACTTTCGGCATCCGAGTTACATGCGTGCAAAGCCACATGTGATGTTGTTTTGGCGCAAGAATCCCCAATTCCTACCAGACATCAAAGTGTTAAAGGAAAACCGTGCGGTACCAAAAGTGTCAATGTAAAAAGAAACATCCTACAGTGCAATCATTTAAAATTTCTTACCCTTTTTTGCAAGCAGGATTTCCTTAATGCAGAAGTGAGCATATTTGTTGAGGATAGTGGTCGCAAAAGACTTTCACATTAATAATGAAAAAAGATTAGGCAAAAAATCTAAAAAAACAAATATCTTTTAAAGCAATATAACAGTTTCTACGCCTATATATTCCACTCAATTAACCGTATTTAGTTTCTCCTGTACCCAAATATTACCAGAATACTTTTGACTGTTAAAACATTTTGTAATCTGTTTACACTCATGAATGTCTCTTCAATCGCATTCAGCTAAATGACTACAGGACATGATACATTACATGTAACTGTGGTACTCCATATGCCATGGTCCATGGGTAATTGTACCATTTCTTCATCATGATTTGTGTTGATAAAATATGTTTTTTGCCTCTACTACATCATCATGCCTTTGTTCTGTGATGTCATGGTTGCTGCACTGCTCTCTGGTTCATAACCTCCATTGATGATTGTCACTTCACTTCTCTCACCTAGTGTGTGTATATCCCTCAACTCATCATGCATTGGTTGGTCTCCATCATCTGTTATCTGAATGATTGTTACTGTAGGCATGCATATGATTTAATGTTTGTGGATCCTTTCTTTCGATTGCTTTGTTTTTGTCTTGGGTTTCTCTTGCCTTGATTTGTTGCTTGTGTCATTCTTATATATGTCTCATGTTGACATATGTTAGATAGAGCTAATAGTACGTAGGTCATCCTGATGACCAATTTGCAATGCACTGGACTGTCACTGTGATTGTATACTAAATGGCAAGGTTTCTCAACCTGTGTGCCATGTTCCACGCAGGAAAACATAACACATAATAGGTAGGCAAGCAGTGGGTGAAGAGCGGAAGTATGTACAGATGAGCAGGTGAAGCATGTATGTATGTGAGAGAAAGTGAAACATGGTGACAAAAGCATTCACAGAAACAACACACAAAGTGCAGAGAACCACACACATAAAAGAGGTATATAAAAACAATTGTTTTAATTATACATGCATAACATAAACAATGTAAAACACATGATGATGGACAAGCAATGGGTGAAGATTTGAGGCATGCACAAAATAGCAGTTGGAGCGACATCTATCGTCTCGTCTACTTTTAAAGCAACAAATGGGGCACCACTTATTTCTTTCTTTACATTAGGTCTAATCACATCATCTATCACTTGAAATAATCGTTCTGAATTCTGATTGAGAAGGCAGAAAACACATTAGATGTCTTTAAACATCTAGCTAATCTTTGCATGTAGAAGTTCCACATAGTTGCCAAGATTGGAGATTTGGGAGATCGAACTCTCATCGCTACACGAAATGTTAATTGCTGTTTGGCCAGGAAGCAAGGTACATTAATGAGGTCTTCTAAAATCTCTGTTTTCCCTTACCTTAGCATTGTGAACGCCGATATTTAGTCCCTGCTATTCATTCAAAGCCAAATCTATCCTTGTGCTTCCAAAAGTTTTCAAAGCAATTTGGTTTTCAATGTGATTTGCTGACCTTTCATGTTTGCTGAGGCTTCTTAGCAGATTTTTTGTCACGTGTGTCACTAAATCCTGTTGTACTCAATTGTAGTCCACACATTTTCATACTAGCAATTCTCCTCAACGGAGCTTGTCAGTCGAATGCCACTGATGCCGTATGAGTACGACATAATTACCTATGTCATAACAATGAAACATTTTCATTGAGGCAGAGATATTAGCTGCTTCACTTCACCACCTTATCAGTGAAGCTGTGTGTCTGACCAGCTGCTGATGTGGCGAAACAAAACACCCACACTGCATATTCAGTATATTACACACAACGTGAAGTAAGTGCTAGACTATGAAATGCGAGAGCATTATGAATATGATACATATCAGGACCTGACGACTTGACACCAACAATGTACATCAGCAGAGTAAAGCCACAATCCATTCATTGTGGATTTAATTCCTGGACCACCTCGCCAGCAAGGCCACTGAAAGCCACAATCTCAAGCATGACTCAGAAAATATGGTCACAATCGACCAAAAGCCACAATTTGACCACAATGAAATGTGCCATGTAAACAGGCTACATGTAGGCTAGGCCTAGCTCATCAGTGCGGAGCAAAGGTGTATGGAGTCTGAAATTTTTAACTCTGATTCCGCTCTTGCTTCAGCTGAATATACTCCGACTCTGATACATTTTAAAATTTTGGACTCCGACTCCTGCTCAAACTCCAAAGTGAATTACCTAAATTTTTTGCAGTGTCTAAACGACCGTATCTGGTTTTTGCATCAGAAAGACTAAAAAACTGTATGAATTTGCTGATCACTGCAATAAATGTCAGTTGCTTCTCAGATCATAAAGCCTAGGATTAAAGTGGCCATAATTTTTTTTACCCTAGGCTATATCCTAACCATTTACTTTTAACTGCAAACCCTAACCATCAACATTAATTTAAACGCTAATCCTAAACCCTAACCTTAGACACTAACACTGAACCCTAACCGTAAATGCTTACTATATGCTTACAAACCCTAATTTGAAACACTAACACAAAACCCTAATCCAAAATGCTAAACTCAACTCTAGTCGAAAAGCTTAATTGAATTATCAACACTTGTCTGCTTTAATTTGAATTATCAACACTTGTCAGCTCAGGTTTGCTCTTTTGAGGAGCACCCTTGCTGCAATACGAGGATTTCGAGGCAAACGAAGTGATGTTCACCTCCAAGACCTCACTGACATTGACTTC
>JGI24022J15233_10006190_pt1 | contig 12905 bp, 5 predicted proteins | sample Ectturendosymbi2_FD_15233 | JGI IMG/M metagenome (IMG submission 15233)
AATTACTTGTAGGAAAATCAAACATTTCGTTATTAGACACATCAGCAAATAAATAGATATTGCAGAAGGTGAAAAGCAAGAAATTCAATGACTCGATCGATTGATGTTGTTCTTGCATTTCTGGAACGTATCTGCTACATTCAGAATTTTACAAAAAGGACCCGTATCTCAAATATGTGTCATCCCATTTTCTAACCTTGGCAATTGAATTACATTTGGTGCGCTTCGGCTTAGGTGCCTCTATTGCATTTGAACTACATTGCTGATAACCGTCCACACTTTCGCTGTTGTTATTATTTCGCTTCACATAAGACAATATGCTATTTTGCTTCATCTGGCTTGACTAAATAGTAAAAAGTTGGGATTCACACTGTTTTTACTTTATTCCCACAAAGGCTGAACAGCCAACAGTAGCTCGAGTCCGTTCTTTACTCTCTACGCCTCCCGATGTACAGCACTGTGAACTGCACAATTACATAATGACTCATCGATGATCTAAAAATTACATAATGACTCATCAACATAGTGAAGCAAAAAATCATTTTCCCTAAAATACAAGGAACCCTCACGGAACCCTCAAAACGCACTGAACTCCACTACATGTTTTGTGGAATCCATGTTGAAGAGCACTATGCTCTGGAGTGAATAATAAGCTTTTGACAAAACAATACAAAAACTATGTGCGAAACTCCCAAAAGGGGTGGCCTCGCAGAACCTCTAAACAAGGGGGCCCGCGACGACCTGCTCGTTTGCCTCCCCTGATATCCTTCCCTGAACACTATATATATACAGAATTTGTAAAAATCTCATTGGCAGCCCTGGGTTTGGCACCTAATCACCAGCGTTTGGTGGTGTACTTGGAGTCTGCTTTTACAAATGTGGGGAAATGAATTGCGCACCTAATAGCAACCAACTGCAGTGGATTACGGTCATTTTGTAAACTTAAGATGGTAGAATGAACAAACGAGCACCATCAGACAAAACAAGTTGAACATGAAGCATGAAATTACATGTGAAATAGACTACCAGTATAATAAACGAATTCGCTGTGGCAAAATGTAGAAAAAGCACTCTTAAGAAGCATGGGTGTCGGAAAGATTTTTTCTAAGGAGGATCAAAAGTGAAATTTCATTTTTCCTTCTCGAAACTAAGAAAACGACCTTTTTTGCTAAAAATGTAATAGAAAAATGTAAAATTTCAAAATACACGAGGGCTTGCCCTCTCTTCCGACGCCCATGTTAAGCAGTAGGTTTGCTGCTTCTCACAATCGAATTCGACACGTACTGAAACTACACTGTCCAGCAATGATCAGATATGTTGATGAGTCTGGAAGCATTAATTACTGACTCTGTAATGTACTTGTGAGCTGTACAATAATGTAGGCTATTCCTTCTTGGTGAAAAGATACGTATTACACATTTTTGGCAAAAAAGGTATGTAGCCCATAATGTGCACCAGTTGCTATCTAGGACTAGGTTTTTCGTACTTACGAAATTCACTATGCCTAATGGTAGTCATATGCAGGCTCGCAGAATATGATTTAACAGTTGTTCACTTGTTCAAGTGTATTTTTAACTTAGGGCCCCGCGCTGTCTTAATCTGGCACTGAATATGAGCAATATTTGGTGTTCAAGTTCGGCTATTAACCTGAATCAAAGATGTAGTGCCGCGGGAACGGCGTTCCCACACCTCTTTTTTTAGCACCACACCCCTGTCTGCATATTATCGTTTGTTTGCATTTTCAAGTAGTAACACCTGATGGCAGATTTGCTACAGCTAGTGGTTTGGTTTTACGTTGCTGCACCACAGCTATGTTCTTATATGCAGTTGACAGCAAATTGCTTTCTAGACAAAGAGCTGCATAGCGGACTAAAGCAGTGGCGGGTTCACTGGGCACAGTTTGGAAGTTCGGAGAAATTGCTAAAAAATAACCCCTCTGACCCTTAAAGTGCTTACCTATTTAGTAATAGTGCGCTTTTTTCTTGGTCTTTGACGGCATGTATCACTACAACATAGTGGTTAAGTTAAAAGGCAGCTTTGCAAAGAAAACATTTTATTGTAAAAGCATAGATAGGTGTACGAGACAAAGGAACCTGTGCAAATCAGCCAAATAAGGACGGTGTTAGCAAATTTTCAGGGTAAAGAAATATGGTTTAGGGGGAAGGAAGTCAAGATGTGCGTGTAAAGGATTCAAGAACTGAAAGTTCACTTGGAACAAACTGGGAAGTGCGGGTAAGCTACAAAGCGACCAGGTGAGAGATTGAAAGGTTACACCATACTTCAGGGGCGGATCCAGAGGGGGGCGCTCCCCCACCTAAAACTTACGAAAGTAACTTTATCCACCATGATTTTGTGCAATTCGGAAAACAGCATTCGCAATTTAAGGCCATCTTGCTGTCCACTGATTTGTCACAGCAGTGTTGTGAAGCATACTTCTTCTCTCTTACAGTAGTGAACCCGTAATGAGACTTGACTACCAAGTATTACTGAAATCGTCCCACGCCTAAACTTAGTGGCTGGATCTGCCCCTGCCATAGTGAAACGAAAGGGAGAACGATACTGTACAAGCAACGAAATTGGCATGCAATATGTGGCTTAATAAATAAACATAGCACTCCTCCCATTGGCAATAAGAAAATTGGCAGAACAAAAGGTTGTGCAATAAGATGAGCGTTCGGTTCGTGACGATATGAGTTTTACTTTTCCCCTCAGTTTGAATGAAAATAATGCAAACAGTTCGCATCATTCTTCGGACTTTACAAACTGCATTGCTCAACGAAGAAGCTTGTTACAAAGAGTTCAGATAAATGTGTATATCACCAAAAAAGTTGACGCTCGAGGCCACTTGTACACTAGGCAGACTCTATGCGAAAAAACATCTCAGAATAATTTCTGAAAGAAATTTCTATGGGTATTTTTTGTTTTTCTTGTACTGCGGAAGCATAATAAACAAAAAGGTGGAAATATCATAGCAAAAATTTTTAAAACGAAGTATGTTACAAATGGAATGTAAAGTTCCCTTTATTTCAAAACTTACTTTGCATTTATTATGAGATGAAGCATCCCACGTACATTTTAGAGTCAATTTAATGTGGATAAGGAAGTGATATTCCTGGAAGTTGGCTAAGGTTTGATGTGTGAAAGTGGGGTAGCGACAAGTCAGGGTTATCAGGACGATCATGTTCACGGGATTCACGACCTACAACTTTCATCAAAACTCTCAATAATTTTATTGGCGCGGATGAATACAACAGTGGATTAAAAGCACTGTTAATCGAAACAGTCACCAGGGAAAACGTGGAAAGCGGTTGTTTCCATTCGACCACAAATTTGCACAATTCAGAAGATATCTTGGAGTCATTTACGTACATTGCGTAGAAAAACGCAACGATTGACTTCGGCACCCAACAAAAAAAGTCAGTTGTTATGATGAGGAAGATCTTGCGCTGCAGTCTGGTGTTTTCTTTTTGTCTTGCAGCGTCCGTCCCATCCACGAATTCAGACATGCTACACTGCACCGAACTCACTTTGCATTGGGAAGTTTTCATTCCTATAGAGATGTAAGCGTTCATTATGTACAAAAAAGCAACGAAGTTGTAAACAAGTACAAGTAGTCCATAAACTTTGGCTGGATCACCACCATTGAAAAAATACCTTGGAGAACAATGATTTTGTTCCATGTAATACGATATCTTCAGAAAATCTCCGTTGATTAATTTTGTATGATTAGCAATTGCAACACTTTCCCACATATCAATTGAGGGGGATAAAAACAAGTTTCCACTGAAACCCATGGTTGAAGTGCATGATGAGCCAAGTTGTTCAACAAAGTTTTGCAACATGTTTTTGAATCTCTCATGCTCCCAAGTGTTAGTTGTTCTCGTTTTGTCGCAGGTTCCTATACCGATTCTGCTAAACACATCTTGGAAAGGTTCTATCGGCAATATAGGAATGCAAGCGACTGCAATCCAAAATACCCAAGCAGTTGTGGTGAGCGTAAGGGCGAATTTCGTCCTTACCGCTCGATAGGGTCGAACCACACAGAAAAGGTGAAAGCTTGTTAACATCACCAGCAATGTGACTGACATTTGGCTCGAAACGAGATTTAATACTCCCAGAAATGTACAGTAACCACCCATGCTGGTGATCAACTCCGCGTGGCAATTGGGACCGTTGTAGTGAATGGCTATTCCTGCAATACTCAGCATGTAAACTCCCATGCAAAAGTCAGCTGTAGCTAAATTAATGACTAAGATATAGTGAATGCGCTGGACTTCAGTCAAACTCTCGTATGCTTGCTGTAAATTTCTTAAACTGCTGAAGAGGACGAGAAGATTTCCACTGATAGCAGTTAGAGCTATTGTCCAGATCAGCCCCTGAAGCGAAGTCGGTCGAATATATCCTGTTCGCTGAGTGCTTTCCGTGGCTTCATTGCTGGTGAAATTGCAAAATGGTTGTTTCTTGATGAACCCACTTTGCCACGTCCTGTCGCAACCAGACAACGCTGTTTTGTTGTTCCAAGCACTTTTTTCCGAAGAGTTGGCACAAATGCTTTTAAAAATCGTGATGTTGCGATACCAGTGTTGGAAGGGAAGTTGCGCAAAATCGCAAACGTGTTTCTTGTTGTTCGATTTCGGACAAATGAAGAATCTTTCGATGACGCCATTCTGTCGCATTGCCATTGTGGTGATGCACTGGTTTTCTGTCAGACGCTCAGCCCCTGCAAAACACACGGGTTAAAACGTATTGCAAGTGTGCTCGCGCCTGATTGGAGAAACCTCGGCACTTCCGCAATAATTCGTCCTGCTGTTCGCAGAAGATGACGGCAGGGGCGGATCCAGGGGTGGAGATTGGGACGATTGCATCCCCTGAAACTACAAAAAAACTTTATTCCCCATGATTTTGTGCAATGCGGAAAATAATATTCGCGATTTAAAAGACATTTTGTCTTCCATTGTTTTGTCACAGCAGTGTTGTGAAGTATACCTCATCTCTCTTGTAGTAGCAAAAGAGACTTGACTAGCAAATATGACTGAAACCGCATCCATTAACCTTACTGGCTCGATCCGCCCCTGAATGGCGAACATCGCTTGCTTGATATATGATGCCGGTTAAATGACGTAATGTCGAGCAAATACTTAAATGAGAGGAATGATGTAATGAGTTTATTTCCAAAACAAATTGAAGAAGGTTAATTCCATAGCTAAGTGAATCAAGTCTACGATCATGGGCGTTCGCAGGGGGATGGCAAAACGGGCTTTCCCCCTGGAAATTGGGACTAAGAAGCAAAAATTTCTGGAAAACTTGAAATCAGCATCTTAATTCTGATTAGTTAAGTTAACAGTCTGTTTGTCGATATAACACTCACACTGCACAAGAATCAGGTTCACTGTTGTGGTAGCATGCGGTGATGAGCTTGCAGTTCACTTAAATCCGCTACTTTGCCTATATAGGCAGCAGGTTGCGAAACTGGGGAGCGAATCGTTGTACTATTGGCCTTTGTTACGTAAAAACATGGCAACAAATCTTCGAAGATGCACATGAAGTTGCGTTTTGCCGCATGTCAACTATTGAGTGGAGATAATTTGGTAGGTAAAGGAGCGAGGGAGACAGTGATCAGTGACTGCTGATGGTGGTTAAGCCACGTAGGTTCATGGCAATGGTGGACGAACTGCGGCTCAACGACATATTTTGTGTGGCTCTTCTAGATGAATAGCAATATCTCAATTTGCCCCAAATTTAACGTTTTTTTCATTTATCAATGTGTTGACATAAGTTCGTGAAATAAGTCACCAGGGAGTCTGCGCGATTTGATAACAACGACAGTCAATCTATATCGTAAGTTAGGCTACTGAATTTCCCAGAAGAAAACTAAAATTTTTCAGAGACAAGTTGTCAAACACATTGTCATTTTGCCAATGTCAGAATGTTTTTCGCGAAAAGGAATTTGCCGATCAGAAAGTGGAAGAACACTAAAATAAATCGTGAGACTACTGGAAGTGTTCCAAGCCAGATTTGACCATTTCCTAGAGTCAAAACCATGTTTTGCATTCCTTGCAAATCAGGGCGGATCCAGCCAGTAAGGTTAGGAGAACGATTTCAATAATATGTGATAGTCTAGTCTCATTACGGCTTCACTAGGCTACTGTAAGAAAGATAAAGTATTCTTTACAACACTGCTTTGACAATAAATGGGAGGCAAAATGCCCTTATATCGCGAATGCTGTTTTCAGAATTGTACAAAGCCATGGTGAGCAAAGTTATTTTCGCAGGTTTTAGAGGGGTCTATCGCCCCAACCGTCACCTCCTGTATCCGTTCCTGTCAATCCATTCAGTGTTAATATATTCAGTGATGACTGTCCAGTTCACCTACCGCGTGACACAAATGTGACTGCTGTAGAAATTAAACTGACCAAAAGGCAAGAAAATCGGGCTCAAAAAATATCATTCAATGCCACTCTACACTTAATTTCTGGCAATAGGTAAATATCAATATTTTAAAAGACCAGTGTATAACTCATTGCTGTGTGTAGCACAACATATTGCTGTGAATTTTTTTTATCTGTAATGAAGTTCGTAAAATCAAACCACAGTGCAACCCTGAAAAATGAACACTTGAGAGAAATTCGCACAGCTTTAACAACATACTGTCCAGGTTTTCGGAGACTAGAAAATAAAATAAAAAGTACATACTGAGTGACAATTACTGTACATCATATAATGTAAAGCTTGCATTCTTTACCGTATTTGTGTTGACACTACAAACTGGTTTTGCGGATCGCTGGTGTTTTTAGTTTTCTGCAAATGACTCTTTCATTGAAAAAGTTTGCCCACCGCTGGTTTATACTATGTGTAAAGAAGTATGAGTGAAAAAGAAGCATTGCTACCAATAAAGCGAATTTTTTCTACCAATGCTCTCTCTGAATTTGCGCAAAAAAGTAATACCACCAGACCATTTGCGCAAAGTCTCATCTCGCACAATTTTCAACATTCCAAAACATTGGAAAAGCACGAAAACAAGGAGAAACTATTTGAATTAAATGGTACCTTGTTCGTATTTTCATAAGATTTTGCACTTAATCTAAAAATTGACACAGTTTGTAATTCTTTCAGAACTCTGTTGACACTGTCTTAAAATATCATTTTCACGAAAACACACATTTGCTTAGTTAGTGCAAAGTTTTCTTGCAGGGAAAGCACTGTTTGCAGCTGTAGCCGTAACACTGGACATTTTCTTTCAGTATACGTCCATTTACGTTGCATTTTCAACAATCTGAAAAAGATAAGCACAATGCCGACTTTGTCCCCCCTCTGGAAAAAATTCTGCGGACGCCCATGTCTACGAGACAATATTCTATATTTATCAGACGACAATCTTGCAACAGGGCGTTAGCCTTACTAATACAATTCTGTCGTTTTACAATGAGGTTTCAAATATCCAACGACACTGGAAAAATTACAGGAAGGATAAAGAAAGTATGGATGATTATATTTTCTACAACTAAAAATTGTTACTGGGTTCTAGAAAATGGTCAACAGCTCTAAAAATAGCAATGAAGGCAGTGGTGGACTAAGGGTTGGGGGGTCCCGATGCAAGGCTGAAAAGTGGGGTTTTATGATGACGTCATCATACTCAGCCAAACGGTGTAAAACCATTTGATCAAGCCTAGGAAGGAGGGCCGCTCAAGGATACGTTCCTGAGACTATGGCATGGCTGACATAAGACAACATGCAAAAAGTAAGGGACCGAGTTTCAAGGGGGCTTGGGTACATTTTCCTCACTTTTAGACAAGGGGGACACAATACCTGCTGTTCCCCCCCATATTTTTGATAAAAAATAATGTAGTTGTACAAATTTCGTGGTTATATTACTCTTGAAAACCGAAAAATGGAGATTGTCACCATGGGCGCAGCCAGGGGAGCATTTGGGCCATGTTCCTACATAATATCTTTCCCATAAATTTCCTCCAATTTTGCCAATTTAACAAACAGGTCGTACTAGGCGTTAGTGTGAACACGGTGATGTCGTCAAAACGCCAACAATGAGATTATATTTGTGTGATATGCACAATAACATGCATATCACACAAAGTTTCTCCCCCAAAAGTTTTATAGTAAACTCCCTGCAAAAAAATCATTCTGATACACAACTTTCAAAACACTGAAAGTTGGAAATACAAAGCTAGAAAGAGCAACACATAAAGTTAAGCGATAGCAAGCTGGCATCGCCTCCCATTCCCTAGTTTTACAGTTGCTGTTGGGGCCCCTTCGAAAAGAGAGTACTTACGCATTACAGTTGCTGTTGGGAGTCCTTTTGAAAGCAAAGTACTTATACACTACAGTTGCTATTGGAGGCCATTTTGAAAACATAGTACTTACACACCACAGTTGCTACTGAGTGCCCTTTGAAAGCAGAGTACTTACACGTTGCAGTTGCTGATAGGGGCCCTTCAAAAACAGAGTACTTGTTCATTACAGTTGCTACTGGGGATTTATTTGAAAATCGAGTACTTGCATGTTGCTGTTGGGGGCCCTTTTTGAAAGCAGAGTACTCAACATTATAGTTACTCTTGGGGTTCCTTCAAAAGCAGAGTTCTTACGGACTGCAGTGGCTACTGGGAATCCCTTCTAAAAGTGGAGTGCTTGAACATTGCAGTAATTGTTGGGGGCCCTTTGAAGGCAAAGTACTTAAGCTCCGCATTACAGTTGCTGTTAAGTGCATTTTCAAAGCAGAGTACCTACACATTGCAGTTGCTGATGGGGCCCTTTGAAAGCAATATAGGCTACTTACTTATGATCTGCTTTGGAGTATATTTATGAATGGATAATACGTTTTTCACCATAGATGAAGAAAATTTACGCGCAAAACACCTCAAGGGGACCCGTAAAGCCCGTATAAATGGTGGGGGCGAAGCAAGTGCCTCGCTCGCTTCCCCTTAAACACACCACTGAATGGAGGTTGGAATCGATGCATCAGGTACACCAAATACAAACAAACGCAACAGATCAACGTGACCCAAAAGCTCAAAACGTTCAGCAAGCCCTCATTTGGTCAGAATTCACGAGCATTATTATGAAGTGCTGCACGAGTGGGACAGTAAACGTCGCAGTGAGAAAAAACGTGTTCAGTCTCCAGTCTCAAAAGCTCCGCATACACAAACACGATAAGTGTCTTCCGTGATATTCAACTGGCGCTGGGCGAAGCACACAACGTGTAGACGTCACTGTTTCTTGATAAGTGATAATGGGAATTTAGGCGATTCAAGAAAATGGAGTGGCTGGCTAAAGAGTGACACCAGCTATGAGGCAATCTGACCATAACCTTTAACCTTTCAGTCCACCGCATGTGGTGTTCATCACACAAATTATTTGACAAATGTAAATGGAGCGCTCTTTATCCAGCAACTTCATCGAAAAATTATGTTTTTTTTGCAAGAAACATCCCTGAAACTTTGTCCAATCTTACCTGTAATTGTTCCAAGTAAATGAATGAAAAGAAGAATCTCAGCACAAACATTGTATGCTGAATGCTCAAATAATTTTTTTGGCAACATCACAGTACAAGTAAACTAGGCAATGCTCTTAAGAAAATTGTATTCTTCGTCCTAAAACACATACAAGTAGAATTGATTTAAGATTGACGAACGTTGCAAAGACGGCAGATTAGTTATCCTGCAACTGTGATGTGATACAAACAACCAATTGCAAAAGGCGTGCTTTGCAGCTGCTATTTTTGCATTCAAATTTCTGAAAATGTAGATAAACAGATCGCTTTATCTATTAATGAAAATAATTCAAATTATAAAAAGTGTGTTGTGCGTTGAACAAAGGCGTGCAACACAAAAAACGACCTAGACCAAAGACTTCATAAATCTTCCAGTCAAAAGCATTTCTTGAGCTAAAACATTTACTTCCAGGAACATCTCACACATACAATGCACTTCCCAAGCTAATCTTCGAATATTATTGTTATTATTGTGGGGGGTAGGGTTCGTGCTTCGACATCACTGGTCTTTCAGAGCCACTTCTCACTGCTGGTTCATCTGTTCTTCAAAGGGTTCGATTGGTCTCGTTGACAAATGTTGTTGATCTTCGAAAGAGAGGAATGTGAAGGTTTTGATGCCCGCGGTCACCTGCACTGATTGATTTAAGTATTGATTACGCTCCTCGTCGAATTGCATTGCTTTTCCTGGCCATTTGTATCGCACGTCAGTATCACATGGTGTTTACCAGTCCGTGGTCTAGTGGTAAGTGCGAGCGCTTCCGTACTGGTTGGTCGAGAGGTTGACTCTTGGCCGGGTCTTACCAAGATCTTGTAAATTGGCACTGGAGCCTTCTCACCAGGCGCACGATGTGCGGAAGAGCTGCAGGGAACACATCCAGGACGCAAAACAAACCAGCAATTGTACAAACTCAGTCGTGGCGCACAAGACCATTATACAGTAGTTATAAAGCGCCACAAACAAACCACCTTATCAAAAAATATGGTATTTAGTTTTGCACCAGGCGGCTGTTGTGTTTATCAATTCATACTGCTAATGTCAGTTGAATAAAGCCTGGTGACAGTTTTCGTTCTCCGAGAGGCCCTGTCACGACAAGGAAAAATAATGTATTTTTATTTGATGTAAAATTATCAATGGTTGAAGTTGGCAGGAGTGGGTGAATAAACGTTGATGAAAAAGTACTAATGAAAATGAGTAGCAGATTTTTGGGAGTTCTCGGACATTTTTTTATCTAAGTATATAGGTCTACTGTATTTGTCGATTCTGGACAATTTATAAAGCTGGTCACATGACCTTTTTTAGACGCTTAATTGTGGGTTAATGGTATTTTTTTATATGGTGGGTCATTTTTTGAGACAGGGTGTTTGAAGGTAATTTTTAGAAACACTTATGAGATGCCTTCGCCATATATGATTCAATCTACAAATATTGTACTGTAACGTACATAAAATGGAATGTAGAATCTGCAAGTGCTCAAATCTGCAAATGGACTTTCTCGAAAAACAATCGTTTGAAGGATTAAAGCTGTATCTCATGCAGAGAGAAAAAAACTAAACCTCTGAAAGAAAACTTATTTGAAAGAAATGGACGTGGTTGAATTTAGCCAGAAAGTTATTAACATTTTTAAATATAAAGAAAATATTTTTTAAATGATGATTCTTCCCATCGTGGAGGAATATCACACAACTGGAAATACTTCTGAAGAAGGTATTGAGAGACTGTTTTCAAATTTTAGAAAGGTAACGGAGACTGGTTTCCATTACCCTGAAATAAACAAATGGAGATTTGATGGAGATTATGAACCAGTTGTTATAGAGACTTCTACTAGGGCCAATCTTTTGAGAGCAAACCAGAGTGTGATGACTAACATACTCACATCAAAAAAATAGATAATAACGTCTGTACAGTAGCTTGAGGGCTATAGGCATTATATTTTAAGAACCATTAATCAAGTAATGTGGGTAATTGAAGAGCCGGTCGACGTACTTGTTCGATACAGCGTCTTCAGAGCAGACATGGGGTAATCGTCAAACATAATCGATTACAATCGATTGCAGTTTTTTCAGTAATCGTAATCGATTGAACTGACCAAAAATGACATGTAATCGTAATAGACTAAAGTGCAAATTTAATCGTAATCGACGATTAATTTCGCGATTAAACTTGGAAATATTCATCCTGCATCACTGTGCGATGAATCGCAGTTTTGGTGGCTGAATTTCCTCCTTTCATCAACGTTTGTTATGGTTATGTTTCAGGAGGCGGCATTTGGCCTCTGTGTGTGTTAAATACGGAAAGTCTAGCAGCAACCACGGCGTTTTTAGTGAATTTTCGCTTTGTTCGAGCTTGCCTTCCTGTTGGCCGCCAGAAGTAAACTAGTGAGATGTAGCAACAAAAATAAGAGCTTTTCTTAAACGGGTTGACCTCTTCAGCAGCAAAAGAGATGGACATCACGATGTTTTATTTATGGATATTTAGAGTGAACCTATGAATGTAAATGCTGGAGTAAGCTATGTATATAATTAGTAGAGTGATTTAAATAAATTTAACCTTTTTCCAGATGAATAAGGTAAATTTACCCATGTCGAAAGCATCTTTCCACAACGCTGATAACCAGCATGTGAACAGACATCACTCACGGATACTGGTTAAAAAAAACTCAACGAAACAAGTGATGATTTTTTGACCATTGACGTTTGCTCCAACAGACAGATGCGCAGCTATATTGGCATTGCTGTTCATTTCATTTCAAATGAAAAGCAACAAAATGCTATGCTGTGCTTGCAGACGATCCGAAGGTCATCATACAGCTGAAAACGTCATAACCCGCGGTTTGAAGAAATAGCCAGCAATTTTGAAATTACTTACAAGCGACTTTTCAGTATCGCTGGACTAATGTTCAAGCCAGATAGATGTTCTTTGACTGATAAAAGATTTGAAGCGTTCATGCATGGCCTACTTAAGATACGGTCCGATATGTTGTATTTTCCCGCCTGTTGCTAACAGGCCGATTGTCAGCCTGCTAGGTCTGACAGTGCAGGTGTGGCGTGCGTTTAAAAGGTGTTAGTTAGGGTGTGCATAATTAAAACTGTTGCTCTAGTTTGTCCGTCCAGTCACTCTGTTTGTAAAACAATCTTAATGGAGCATGTGCTGTTTAGCACCAGAGCGGTAATATGCAGCACAAAACAGATTTGCTTTAGTCTTTTGAAAATAAGCTGGTTGAAAAGATTCGGTATTTGTTGCAGGAGGTTGTGTGCAGGGCCGGATTAAGGGGGGGGCAACAGGGGCAATTGCCCCGGGCCCCCCGCTGAAAGGGGCCCCCCGTGATGAAATTTATTTGTTTCAAATAAACTACTCGTTTGAAAAATTTTCATGATTCAGAAGCGATACAAGAACACAACT
>JGI24022J15233_10006191_pt1 | contig 12904 bp, 8 predicted proteins | sample Ectturendosymbi2_FD_15233 | JGI IMG/M metagenome (IMG submission 15233)
TCACAAACAGCGCACACCAGATACAAATTACCACCATATTCCATTGAATAGAAAGCCCCTCATGAAATTTTTCTGCGTACGCCACTGTGCATGCCACTTTTATGCATTCAGAGAAGAAAGCAGTTTTAGGCTTACAAGTAGGTGTGAGGTTCTTGCTGACAGCAACAGCTGGACTGTGAATGGAACGCCAAATTTCAGAACTGTGAGGCAGAAGAGTACTGAGCCAGGCTTTGGACAACGTTCCTTCCGCAACAAAGCGCATTTTTTTCAGTTGGATTATTAAGAATCAAAATTCAAGTGTAAAATTTTCTATTTTCAAGTCTATGATAACTTGGTAGACGAAAATATAATGTAGCAACAGCTCCAGAAAATTTGTATGGAGGAAGTTTGTCGCATAAAAGTGTTTCAGGCAAATTTATTGAATTTTGGGCATATTATCTTTCGCACCCCCAAAATTGCCTGCTCCTGCATCGAATATTTTTGATACTATTATAAGGCCCATTGAAACTTTCTGCGCTGCCCGGCATTTTAAATTATGAATGCCTGCGCCATCTTGTGAATACTATCCATTCAAACGAGCGGATCAACTTAAACATTTTTCGGTGTTGCTTTTGATCAGTGCACAATTTTTGCCTGAAATGTCGCCCCGTTTTTACNTCTNCGCGTTTCTGAGATANAAGGTTGTAAAGTTAAGTACGATGAGATGAACATATAAGCTGCTCTTATTTCAAAAGTACGACAAGATTTTCAAACNTTTTTTCAGGATTTTACTGGCATAATCTGAGCGTTTGACAGGCATAATCTGCTGGAATCTCATTGTAATTCTTCGTGTGTCAGCGTGTCCTCAACTTTATAAACACGTGTGAAGGCTGTGTGAATTTGTTCGGTATAACAAAGAAGTGTTGGGTATTATCGCTTGTCAAAATCTGAATATATAGTTGAGACAGCCAGGGATGGAAAAGTCGCGCTTCCAACACAGTGTAGAATGTAGATCGTATGTTGCTTTTCATATTTTACTGTATGGAATGCTTGCGTTGGCTAAAAACCATGGAGTTATTGCAAAATTCCACCCAGTTGAAGATAGCAAAAAGCATAGGTTCTGTGAAACCTGTAACTGTAAGATCGTGAAATACATCGTTATTGAACCAATCTATACACTGACGTTTTTTTAGCGAGAAGTAAATACTACCATGTTATAAACTTAAGTGGAGAATACAGCCTCGATTAAGTATGCTGTTTTAGAACCAAGGGCTTTTGAGTTTTTAAGCTGCAGTTTTTTAATCAGTAAGTGTATAGCAATATGTGCGGAGTTGGCACAGTTACAGATGCGTCGAATTGCATGTTGAGAAACACAATGCTGCTACTCCTTTTAAAGGCAGCAAATTTTCTGCTATGTCCTTGTGAAAAATTTGTCAGTAAGCATTTCTACAGACATAGTAGAACTCAACGAAGTGCCGGAAACGTTAGGGAAACATTTAAATTGTTGGTTTTATGCGGAGGCTTTACAAAATGTCAGATACTTTTAGACTGGTTGGCGCTATGAAAACAAAGTCTTTCTGATGGCTTTAAGCAACATGCGCTCCAGCGCTTTTGCTTCAGCATGAGGTTTTACCCGTGATCCTGGAATAAGTCTCACTAAACTTATTGTTTGAGTGAACATCTGTAGGTTGCAAATCATTAAAGCTGTTTGAAACACTTTGCTGCATATTCAGCAATTATTTCTTTTAGTACTTTATCACTAAATCAAATGGTAGTTGCTGGTTGCAGCAGCAGAGCGACCGTTTTCGAATATTTTGGTTAAGGATTTTTTTTGCACCAAGAGTTGACTTTAACAGTCGATTGCACAAAAAACGTAATCAGTCTTCTGCACGAGCTTGCAAATCATATTGATACTTTCGTCTCTCGTGTATTGCATCAGCATATTCCTACGTTCTAGAAAGCACATAATCGTGCTTAGGTTGCGCGGAAATGTACGATATTGTAATGTAGGCCAAACTACCTAATTCAGTCAGGCCACACCATATCGGAAGTTGTTATGCAAAATCGTTCCAAGGTACGCCTTTGAACTCCGTACAAAAGTACGCCAGGTTCATCATTTTTATGCAAATTCTCCATTTCCCGTGTTCAATAACAAAGGGTAGTTTGTGCTTGCGAAATGGATGGAAACTAATTTATTTATTTACTGCAGGGTCGTACTCTAAAACTACAGGCAAACTGCGTGTTCATGGTTGTAAATGCCACTTACATCAACACTGACAAGAGCGAGTCACGAAGCGTTGTCTGCGCGATGACAATTGAGTTCGATACCAACGTGTCTCCAGATGCTGTCACGTCTTTACATGCAACGTCACTTCCTTAAACAAAATTTCGCATCATTTTGTCTGGTGATGCAGCTTATGCGATGTATAGCCTCAGCTTCGATAGCTGGTCAAACTGATGAATTGATGAACGCCTACCACGAAATATTTATTATTAACACTGCAGACGTTAGTAGATGTACATTCCAGGCTTAGAACAGCAATGACAGGTATTTTCGGTTTACTAGAAAAGAATTGCTTTTTCATTGCTAGCTTTTCAGAGCATAAGCGTTTACGTTGCTACATTTTCCTGAAATAACACAAAAACCGCAATATACAAAAATTAAAAAAACACAAATTTGAACCCACGTTCGTATTACCTCAATGAAAACCTAAAACTAGAACTTGTTTCGCTGCAATGAGCTAACCAAACGCACTTTGAGATATGAGACTGCATACCAGTGTTTCCCAATTTTTTTGGTGACGGTCGCTTCTCAGGTTTCGTAAAGCGGCACGCCAAAGATATTATCTGAAACGTAAATAATGACCGATACGAAACGTCCTATTTGGAAGAGTTACCCTGGACCATAATCTTGTTGTTCCTATCTACTACACTGTATAATACAAACCCATTTTACAGCAACGGAAATAACGGTACATTTACGGCCAGGGTTGTGGTGGAGTCGGAAGCCGAATTTCAGGCTTCGGCCCTGCATGGCTCCGACTCCAAGCATCTAATTATATGGCTTCTGCTCTGGTATTTTGACGTGTTTGACTCCGATTGTGGTTCCAAAATATTTTGGTCCAGTGAAACCCGAAAATCGTTGTATTATTACAAAAGCATAGATGAGTTGTCATGAAATGATGTTTGGTGGATAGGAGGTCGTGTGCAAAAAGTTTGAGAATTAAGCCCTGATCTGCGAAATTTCTGTGCGCACACGGCAATCCTGGCATTCATAAGTAATACCTTGATTTTTAAATGGCTCCTGATGTGGCTCCGACCATAAAATATTTTCAGACTCCGGCTCCAAACATTCAAAATTGCTTGGGCTCCGGCGGCATAACCCTGCGTCCGGCACATCTCGCAGGATATAATACTACAACAGCTATAGACAACAATAAAACTCATATAAAATTTTTTGAAAATTTGGAGGCGCGTACCTGCGACCTGAGTTGCTAGTCGGGCCAGGCTTTTCGTGTCGGGCCGGGTTCGGGCTTAAGTTTGTCAAATGTTTCATGCCAATTTCGGGTCTGCATCTGCATAAAAAATTTTGTTATAATTTTCAGAGTAACGATTTTCTCGTCAGGGACGTAGAGTTCATGTGCATACCGCAGTGATTACTGTGAGTGAAGTGATTGCGAATTTTCTTCAGCTAATTCTGGAATTGCAAACACAGCTGAATTGATTTATTATCTGTTCTGATAAGTCTCACACACTTTTTGAGATGGTGACAGCGGTACGGTGAGGAAATTAGCACGCGATTGGGTTGCGTCAAATAGATCAATCACTACGTGATTCTGACGTGTTTGTTTCAGGAAACGATTTCGCTAGATTTAGTACCAGGAAAAGGATTATGATTTCCTGTGAGGTTCCAAAATGACACATGTTCTGATTTCGACAATCAGTGTGTTTGAACACTGCTTTCGGGCCTAAATCAGACGTCAAAAATAAAAATGTCGGGTTCAGGCTTGGGCCGGGATCAGGCTTCAAAGGCTGACATCTCTGCCTATGACTGTCACGCTGAAAACCGCGTTGGAAGCACTGCTGTGTACACTACGTTATCAAAACGGCGAGGGAACGTTGTGTACCANACAGNATTGTGCGGTCAGTGGCCTTGTGTGTGTCGATTTGTGTGACTGCCAGGGGTGTAGTGGGACGGGAACGCGTGAGAACGGCGTTCCCACACCTTTTCCATGTTTTGCATTAAAATGAGTTCGAAGCTGTTTTAAAATAGCTATTTTTTTGGGTGCGTTCCCACACCTCTTTTGTTAGCACAACATCCGTGGTGATTGCATTANAGTTTACAACGCAACGGCTCCAAACATAATATCAATGCTGAAAGACGCGAACAAGCTGAACAATTTGATTATAATTTCCTAGTCATTTTTATGAAAGCGCTCCTGGTTTGTCTAAGATGGTGTTTGGCAGCAGCCTGAGAAAGACAGAAATGGAGGCAAGACTGAAAGTTGTTTTCGCCCTTACAGCAAATAACTTATGAATCAGAAACTCATTTCAATTTAAAACACTTGATTGCTGTTATGAAATTAATGTAGTTTGGTTTGTAAATAATATCGTCAAAGGATTTTTCATTTAGGCGTCAGACAACCAAGATGCTCAAAAAGTTCTTTAGATTCTGGGGTTACAGTTCTCAGGACTAAAACGTTGTGCAGGCTCCGAGACTCTTCGAATTCGAGGATTCAAACAAATGAAGTGTTTGTCTCTAAAGAAGCAAAGTCCCATACAACCGTTTTTGGCGCCATATATAAGGCGTAGATCGTTGACCAAACGTCAAGATTCCCATCCACCCAGTTTTTTCATTGAATCGAAAAGATGGTCGTAGACGATATCACTGATATTTCCATTGAAGTGCAGTAATTTTCACGGAATGTTCATACGCAGATTAAAACANCGTCAAGTGCTCGTGTAAGGTACATGAAATTTTTCTGCTAAGCGGTTTTGCAATGGCTAGCGATCTTCCTGAAGATTCCCCAACTGATCAAATTTTGAAAACTCACCGACGAAGCAGCTCGGATTCTCCGTCATCTCAGACGTCAACATCGAAGTTATTGCAAGGCTACAAATCTGATCCCCATCTGGAGCCTTTGTGTGGAAGACGAGTGGGAACGCCTAATGCTCGCCATGCTCGGGGAAGGCGTTTCGACTCGCCTGTTTTAGGTCTCGGAGGTGTACCGCGAAAACTTGTGCTGCGCACCAGTCATCAGTCTCCGAGAAATTCTGGGCATCAACACTATTTGGACCGCAGAAGCAGTAATGAAGTATTCCTTCCTTTCAACTGCTCGCCCCACCAGCGTGAATTGCGCGTATCAGTAACCAGCATATCTAATGGTGAGTGTTTTATTTTTAAAGTGAGTGAAGAGAAATCAACAATTCCAAGGAAGGCTTGGCTTAAACCAGACCTTTAAATATTCAAATATTTCGCATTTGATATAGCATACAGCTCTGACTCACTTCTAATTAATTTGGTGTGAAGTATGCATGGTGCAACATTATATTACAAATGATGCCAATAGAACCGACATCTGAACATACCTTTCCTCTTTATTTAACAAAAAAACGAAAATATTATCTGAAAAATAGACTTAAATAGTACACAAATAATGCAACATCAAGGAGCAAATAATTTTTGTACAACAGTCAGGTTTTGTAGCTCAAGGCCATAGTTGGATGATCGACACGCGCAAGTGCATAAACCATAGAGACAACAGTACAATGCCAAAGATTCAAATGACACGTAAGAGGTTGTCCCTGCATCTTCTTTGTACACCATGCGNCAGGCAAGAAGGCTACAGTACCGCAGTACTAATTTACAAGGTCTTGGTGATAACCTTTGGTCAAGAGTCCAACTCCATACCTACAGTACTAGCACCAAAGCGGATGCACTCACCATCAAGCGACGAATTGGTTAAATACCTCTGGAGCACGGGTTCTTAACCAGGGGCCCGTGAACCCCTAGCGTAAGGGGTCCGTGAAAGTGATTTGAGTGGTACATGAATATGATTTAATGATTTAAATTTAGGCTTTTCTCCGACATTTCGAAAGGATTATTAGGCTCTTCAGGCATTTCGTGTACTACTACGAACTATGATGATTAAAACTTAATTTCAAATATTTGTTGTAACGTTTCTTCTTGAGGGGTCCGTAACCTTTATTAGGATGTGCTGGAGGTCTGTGAGCCAGGAATGTTAAAGATACGCTGCAGAGCAAGCCAGTCTCAAAATATGTGTCTTTTCGACAGAACAACAACGCGCGCCATCAATCTGAAGCAGAACAGTGGCGGCAATCTAAGCCTTTGTGATTAAGTAGAGACGAGACGCCCATTCGTCACACATTGCTTTCATAGTCAAATTTAAAACGTCCAATTTCAAAAAACTCTACTGCATTCTTTTCAAACATTATGTACGTGTTGGTGGCTGATGATTTTATACGTTGTGACTGGACTGTTTAGAAAACGGTCTTGCACAACTGAAGTCGGAGCAGAGCTAAATAAAACTTGCCTCGATTGCAAAACTCATCTTGGCTTCGCATGAAACAGAAAATAAACTTCAAATTGGAAAGAGACTCTTCACTCCGCGAAATGTTTGCGACATCCATTTGTACTTGTTTATATCCCACCATAATTGTTCACATGCTGACCGTTGCAACATGTGCAGGTTTTTTTTTAAGGAAAATGTTAGGTACCCGGTATGGATCTGTAGGGACCCGATTTCTCTGATTCTAGGGACCTGATTTTAGGGACCCGATGATAATTTTCTCTGATTCTATGGACCCGATATTCAATTCTACGGACCCGAATCGGGTCCCTAAAACGCCTTAAAAAAACCCTGAACATGTGTAAAGCCTTTCTGACGTAGTTCACACGATAATCTTTGTGCTGAAACCGATTTAGCTGAAAATCACCAACCCGTGCGTTTCTGGCTTCATCTTACTGAGAATAGACGTGATAAAAGTCAGAGTAACGATCAGTCTGCGTAGCATGGGTAACAACTACAGTAACATTACGTGGAATCAACCGGTGATTGATATATTGCAGATAATAGCACGCGTTGAAGCCTTTTACAGTTTTTAAAAAGTAGTACGTTACCGGCGCGCCAAGACAGAAATGCATTAGTTCAGACTAATAATTTGAATATTAGTAAGATATTAATAGTAGTAATTAACCATTAATTTAATAATTCAAATATTATTTATAAGCTGGTAATTTTTAACATTAGTAATAAAGGTGAATAACTGCAGGCACGTTATTATTACGAAAGCGATTATGTTCATGCCCCTCACCTGGATTTTGTCTTACAGGAGACCTGCAGAACTTTCCTCATCACGAAACCTCCCATGCAAGCATGGGAGGAAGTGTTTCAAACTTCTCGCGAAGCTCGTCACATAGCGAATACACATCTGTAATGAGAGAGCCACGATCAACCAGTGAAGCGACGACTATCCCTGGCAGGCCTATCAGCAGATCGTCAACACGAAGAAGCCTTGGTCGAGAATGGACGCAGCACCACTGGGACAAACTGAAGGATTTAGGCGAGTAGATTGAATAGCATAAGGTTTAGAAACAGACTTGAACAGCAAGCCTACCATTATCAAAACGCAAAAGTGAGTATAAAGTGGCAAATACAACAGCTTGCGGGTCGACTTAAATCTGGCAAACTTGCCGTTATTTTTTATTTTATCCCCACGGCCGCGGCAACTCAAAAGCAATGCGACAACAATGAGTAAAAAGCATGAACGACAACGACACTTCGAGAGCATAGCAATCTGGGAACTAATGTTGAGTTGCTTGTGGATTTTATGTTGAATTGACGCTGGGGCGTAATGAGGGGAGCAAGGGAGACACAATGCCCCGGGTGCCGCAAAGCCTAAAAATGTCGCAAAGTATGTTGATTTGAGTCAGAGAGAGTGGAGTCCCAAAAACGTCCAAGCACTGTGTTGAAAGTTTGAGTCCATTCGAGTGAAACTAAAGTATACGTGTTTAGCATTGCTTGTGATTTGTTTGTTTAACATACCTTTGGAAACAAAGTAAAAATAATTGGACTAGAGTCACGAGACAAAACGTTGTGACTCAAGGCAAGTCGAGTCTTTTTCGAGAACACTGTGACTCGAGTCATTGCAGCAGAACGTGACTGGAGTCAATTCACTAAAAATCATGAAAAAAAAACGAGTCATTGCTTAGAGTCACGCAATCGCTGCTTGCGTATTTCACAATTTTAAATGAGATTAACTTATGTGGGTTACTATAGTCCATGCATTTCCAGGTCGTAGTTACTGTACCTGTACATAGTCATGCTAACGGGTAAACTGATATGTTCCTGCTCATAGCAGACCTTGCACATGCGCATATATTAGGAATAAAATGACAGCAGGTTGTGATAGAACAAACGCAAAATTTTCGAGGTATTTACTTATGACGTACCAGTGTATACTATGGCGGGTCCAGACCTGGTGTTTGGAAGGGAACCAAAAAACAGGCTTCACTTTTTCGTACAATTTCATTACAAAAGAAAGTGAAAGGCAAAAAAATGATTATTGTGAAAGGAACACCGCGTTTGGGTTGCATATAGGCTACCTGTTTGCCAGTGCGACGTCATTTGTCTAAATTTAACTTTCTGAGACGCTTTTATAATGATATATATTACGTATAGTAGTGTGTTCTTCAGACCCGTAGCCAGGTTTGGTTTGGCAGTGCAAAATACATTTTTAGGGAAGCAAGATTTTTATTTTTATNATATGTTTTAAAAAAATTTCTGGGCATAACAAAATTTGGGGGGGACATATCCCCGTATGCCCCCCGTGGCTACGGGCCTTGTGTTCATGCGGCACGAATAACTTATGCCATGCACATGTGGAACTACGTCTAGTTAATCACCTCACTGGGAGAAAATTCATAGCTGTAAATTTTTCAAGAATTCTAGTGTAAACCTCAAGTTTCAAAAAATGTTCGGTTAGTATGCAATTGATCATTATGCCACTGCGTGCAAAACTGGTAAAAACTTTTGGCCACAGGCACAAGGATTCCGCTGGCATGCAGATGTTAATGAGCTATACTTTCTAATGCTTTATTTCTTCGGCGAGTGGAAAGAACGGTTGGGGGCTTGAGATCACAACACAGTTGATTAAAATTTATATACTGAAACATATGTTAAATTAACCCCAAACCTCGCAGCGACGAGTTTACATCACCAAACGATAAAACACATTTTCAATAAAACAGTATTTCAAAAATTATGGCTTTAAAGTAGGCTATTTAATAGCATACTCACAACTTTTACTTTGTGGCGTGGTCATTACATTGCTGACTCATTATTTTATTTGCTTAGTTGTGCTGGTAAGTGTGTCTGTTTGAGACATTAAACCACTAAGTAAAAGGATTCTTATACAGTCACGAAGCTTTGTAACTCTGAAAGATTGCACACAATAAACAATTATAAGAGCTTTTGAAGTCATTTTGAAGAAACTACATTTTTATCGGGCATTAAAACTTTACCATTACCCAGTAATCAAGTTTTGGATCGTAGAAAGGCTTTTTGGAAAAATAAATGATATGACAATTTGAACATTGTCGTGACTTTACTTTCGAAGTAGGTTAACTCATTTTTCTGATGGTTTTCCAGTGGGAGCAGATGGCAATGTTAGAATTGTGATTAAAGTATTGAGTAATGGAAGTTATAACCGTACAGTCGCAAAAATGCCGAGTGTTACGTGTTTTAAATCTGAACCGTGACGTCCTCTCTAGTAATGGAGCCAAGAGATCTCGCCACAGCAGATGTTGATCGTTTTGACGGCGGTGGGAGCCGAATGGCCTTGAAATTACAATAATCTCCGAGTCCAAGACTTGGTTGGAACTTCGAGAATAAGACCGAGACAATGGAGAAATTGTCAGAAAAGCCGAGACTGAGACCTGAACGTTCAAGATAAGACCGAGGCTCAAAACACGAAAATTTGTTATTTTCGCCCGAATTGCAATTAAACAAAAAATACTGTCCCTTAATAACGTATTTAAACTCAGTAGTTTCATTTCCATAAGATTAGGCTTAACTGGACAAAAGGCAACTGAGCAGCAAAATTGTGCCTAAGCTAACGTAGACTGTATCATTTTTTCCAACAAGATTTCGTGAGTTTGGCAGCTCATTTCATTAGTCAAAGACTCAAAGAAATACAGCCAAAGTACGCTACGACTAACTTATAGTACATGCCATTACAGGCCAAGCCGGGCTAGCGTTTGAGCGCTTAGTGACATCGTAAATACCAGAACAGCAAGCGTCACCGTAAAAATAACCTAAAATGAATTACGCTAGATTCCAATCCTTGCATCTGTTGCATTTTTGAAGATAAGTTATGTCGGTGATGTCCGCAGTTGCAATGGCCAAAACTGCAAGAAAGCAAGTTGAAAAAACTGTCCGTGACTAAACCCCAGCGTGTGCCTGAATCAATAAAATTGAAATGAAAGTAACCGGCCAATGGGTCAGACACAGTACATTTCATGCAAATGTCAACTTCGGAGTTTATGGGCATTAATTGCTCTAGTTTTGCTCATTAATTTTGTTAGAATTTCTACAGGAAATGCCCCACTATACGTGAGTCAGAATTAACCAAATCGCTTTGGGGGGAAGAACCACCTTGGACCTTCGCAGCTACGCTGTCAGGAAACACGCAGATCAACTCGACTCTGAGCTATCCGCCTATGAGGGGCAAGCAATAGAAAGAGTCCGAGCTGCGACAGTTACCCAGTGAGACGCGTGAAGTCTGTCATGAAGAATAGAAACGAGCTGTGAAAATTTCTATTTTGGAAAAAATCGAGATGTTTTTTTTTTGCTCTTCAGTTAATCTAAAACAATAATTTTTCGCTGATTTTCTCGAAAATTATACGAATTTACGGGAAAGTGTTGTGTGACAGATGGCTTTAGCACTCCACTTTGTTCTAGTTTGGCAATTATCCAAAATTTTCCCAAAGTTTTTTGGGAAAATCTGTTTGTGACACCAATTTTATGGTATTAAATTTGCTTGTATGCACTATTTTTATAGCTATCGTGTCCATTAAGTCGTAGCCTGCCCTTAAAATTAAAGAAATTACTGGAAGCTTACCATCCATTTGTGTCACATTTCTTAACAATGTAATAAAATGCTATAACAGGGACATTTTGAGCGAGGGCTTTGAATCATATTTGACCCTTGATTACAAAAACTGCATGGATTTCCCTATCTCAGAGGTTCCCAACCGCGGTAAAATTTCCAATACTAAGAGTGCTGCGTTTATTCATTCTTGTGCAAGATGCAATTGGAATATGGTATTAAACCTCCGAACAAGATTGCTGTAGGTTTGCCGTTCGTTAAGATCTACTTTTTCTGTTAAGGTGCCGTGAGCCTAGGAATGTTGGGAAGCACTGTCTAGCATTTCGTCGTCAGTTTCAACTTTACCTTACAGGAGTTGCTCCTGCTGGAGTTGCTCCTGCTGAGTTGCTCCTGCCGCGGTATCAAAGCATCGGTTTCAACTTTACCTTACAGGAGTTGCTCCTGCTGCATAATTGGGTTCCCTTTCAAAACAGACCCGTTCATAACAGACCACGTTCATAATGCATCACATTCATAACAGACCCTTTATGAACATTGTCTGTTGCGAACGGTTCTGTTATGAACCGGCCTGTTATGAACGTGGTCTGTTTCGAGTGATCTGTTATGAACAAAGCTGTTTTGAACGGACACCGTATACATCAACATAGCCGTACGCAGGGACGCCGGAACGTCGGTAGGGCAGAAAAAAAGTTGAGGGCAATGGAAACTTATGAAGAACAAAAAATCGTTACCAATTATCAGGTCCGTAACTAGGAGGGGCGCAGGGGCTTAGTTACCCTGAAAAAATTTTGCCCCTCCTGGAAAAATGTGTTGGACATAGTTTAAAGAATTTGGGCCCCTCTCAGTAAACTCTTCGCCTCCCCTGGTGTCCCAATCTCGTTAGGGCCTGCCTATGCTTGCTGCAGTTTTGACTTCAAAAATAATGAAACAAATAGACAACTTGTTTCAATTCGATCTTGATAAATGATAAAATTACCTATGAAAAAACACCTTTGCCCCCGTTGTCCCTCGTTGGAAACGTCAGGGATTCAATGCCACCGCTCTCCGACGTCCCTATTTGCCGCTATCAGCAGTCACTGTCTCGTTACATTACCTGCCAAGATGTCTGCGTTCAAGAGTCACCTCCAACAAACCGCCTAATATCGTAACTTGAAGTGGACATTTGAAGATTTGTTGCCATGTTATTATTACACGATAAAGACCAACGGTAAAACAATCCGCTCGCAACTTTGGCAACTTGCCCTTGCAGGCGGTAGCGTAGCCAGCCCCAGAATTTGGGGGCACAAAAAATTTGGTGGGGGCCAAAATGTTTGGTTTTAGGCGAATAACACTATTTTGCTTGTGATACCGCCTCTCAAAGCACAAATGACTATATGTTCTAAATATTTTTGGGTCGTATGGGCCCCCCTTGGCTACGCCTATGCCTGCAGGCAAAGGAGCAGACATGAGTGAACTGCAAGCTCAGCACTGCATGACACCAGAACAGTGAACCTGGCTCTTGTGCCGTGTGTGAGTGTCACACCGGCAAATGAACTGTTATTGCAAGAAATCCATTAATCGGAATTGAGCTGCTGACGTCATATTTTCTATAAAATTTTAGTTCATAGTCCCAATTTCCAGAGAGGACCAAATACCAAATGCCCAAATTGATCTTGATAAACCATGAAATTACTTATGATACAGGGATGTTGATGAATGAAAGTAGATGAATGGATGCGTCTCAATAAATTATCTATAAATTATGCGAAATCCATGTATTTTCTAACGGGAAAATCATTTAATAAAGCTGAGGAAG
>JGI24022J15233_10006197_pt1 | contig 12902 bp, 3 predicted proteins | sample Ectturendosymbi2_FD_15233 | JGI IMG/M metagenome (IMG submission 15233)
CACTGCGGGGATGCCGAATGGCTGTGAGGAGCGCCAAAAAGCCCTAACAATGTCACAACTACTTTCTTCAATACAGTATATTTGCTTTCGAAAGAACTCAGTTTCTAACACGGGGGCGCCGAACTTTGCTTCTTGCCCCGGGTGCCATCTAACCTTGTTACGCCCCTGGGGCGGTCACAATCCAACACAACCCGCTGGCCTTTCTTTCCACATTAGTTAGACTTACACTTCCCTTTTTACTGACAATGTGAGTCACGTGATTAATATATGAAATTGCAAAACTACACTGGGTTAATGTACCCAGAAAGGTAGTACTGAACTCAACCGGCCAGAATTTTTTTTATTTTCTTTAGCTCTAGGCATATGCAACCGGTTTTCAACTACGAATGAATAGAAAAAAGGATTCTTGGATATGCAGTAGATATTATATCGTTTGTGGGTATTTTCTTAAAATTTTTGGCCTTAATTGGATAATTTTCCGACGATATTTGTCAAATCTCGGTTAAAGTTGCAAATCGGTTATGTTAAGCCAATGTTTCGCTAAACTTAGGAACAGTTACACCTGACACCTGCCTTTGATGTGCTGTAGACCTTTTTACTGATGTGCTGTGGACCCTGTTACTGATTATAGTTTCTCTCACACACGCGAGATATCCGTGCAAGACCGTCATTGAATAGAGAACAATGAGGTGGTCATTCGTTAGCGAATGCAAAAAAATTGAATTGTGGTTTTCTAAAGGTTGGTGGACTCCAGACTGCAAATTTAGGCGTGAAAAAGTTCTGAAAGCATCGCTGCCTGTAGTTAATATAAATGATTTGTAAGGTGTTTTTGCTGGAAATCTATGCTGCTGAGGTCGTTTGCTGTTGTACACAACGTGGGATTAGACATTAATTACTTGTTTTCAGCTGTTTTTACTTGTCTAAGCGGTAAAAGGTTGTGAGGTGCCATGTTAGGTCGCCAAAGCCGATGTTTCAACGAATGCCAAACAATCCATGCGTTCTTGCAAGCAGGATGTTGTTAGTTTGTTACACGGGGTGACTCTCTCAGTGCACCCTGCCTCGATTGCACTGATACGAGGAAAGTCAAACCTTATACTTACGTCACCAATAAGGGAGTGTGAGCCTCCGCTCCTTATGCAAGTGAGCAATTCTCACGAGACTCACGCAGTCGCACAAGTCTTAACAATCTGCACTCTAAGTTCAAGTGCTTTGCTGAGCTAGGCTTCGCTGTTTGCGGCAAAAAGTGTTTGCTCAGAGAAAAGCAGTGATATTGAAAACAGGTTAAATTCAAAGACGATTACAGGCAGTATGCAGAGTACGTTGACAGTTCTGGCTGCTAGGAAAAGTTACTATGTTTAGAAGGTTTACACATCGAAACAGTCACGCGTGATGTAAGCATTTGGTAAGGGCAGTTCAGCTTGTGTTAACTTGGACGCTCCACCAAAGCAGTTCGCTTGCGTGGTGCATTTCGCGACCAACACGCTTTGGAGATTTGTTTGGTGCCACAAGTCGGCCATGTCATGAAGTCAACGCCGCATCCCGTTGGCGGTACAGTTTACCATCTACTACACGGAATCCTCAGACCACACACGTCAGAGTGTCATCTCCGTACGTACTTGCTGGGGATTCAGGCCAGCTTAAATACAGACTGACTGGCGACAGTTAGCTGGTTCTCAATAAACTTCGCAATTTCCCCGCGATGCGACTGGCTTTAAGATAATGCTTTTATCAACGCACTGAAACTTGAGTGCTGTGGAAATCAGAAAACGATCGGATTTGTTCTATAAAGCTAAGGGACCAGCGTGCAACGCAGGATATAAATCTCAACGCATGTTTCCGGTCAGGTCGTTGGATGATGCAGTGTTGCAGATCTTACGAAACTATGTACTGTGTAGCAATCACGGTAGGATAAGTGCAAAGGATACGAATCTAAGCACTTAGTTGAGCCTCTCGCGGCTTAGCTTCGCTGGTTTCTTAAAATTCCGTGACTCTACCAACGTCTTTGTCCGCTGCACGGGCACGCCAAATGAGTATGTTATTCTTTAGCGCTTGCTCGATGTCGGCGGCGCTGACGAAGCGCAACAAACGCTTTGTTGCGCTTCGTCAGCGTCGTAGAAAAAGGCAAGGACACTGTGTGTGGTCTTTCTAAGGCTCCCGTCCGGTGAAGCACGCTGTACAGCGCAGAGACTGTCGCTTGTCGAGCAAGGTGATTGCTGAAGCGTGAAGAAACGCCAATCATGGCTACGAGTCATTGATTCGAAAACCGAGTCAAGTCCAAGTCAAGGATGTTGCAAAACAAAGTCGAGCTTGAGTTTCTATTTCACACAAACCTTGTTGTCAAATCGTTTTAAGTCACTTACAAAGGTGGTTGAAGCCGAAACTATTTTACCGAATCTTGACGACTTGTCGTAAAATGCAGTAAGATAAATGCTACGCGTAAAGTTACCATTTTTTTGTCACGTTTATATCGACTATTTATAAATAAGACATGCAAATTGATTGATGTGCGTCTTTGCCAAGAACTTTGAGTCGATTTGACGTTTTCAAAGGATACCAGAAACACATGGCCTTCCAACTGCACGAAAATCAAGGGTAGAAACGAATTAATGGCGCGTCACGTTTTCGTCATGAATTAATGGCGCGTCAATCGTGACGTTGGCAAAAGCCAGGTATGATGAAAAATTCATCGGCGTTTGTCCAATTATCATTAGTCATTAAACGTGACTTCATGAACTTAATGCCGAAGACTTCCAATTGCTGGCTGATGCAGGGTTACATCCAGTAGTGTGGGTGCCGGAAAACTTTGTCTTTCTGTTTTTTTGTATTTGATGATTCCTGGGGAGTAACGTACCCTCACTTTTTGAGGCAGAGAAACAATCATTCATGTGAGATGTTCTTGTATGATTGAAGAAACGTCCCACGTATTTCTGTCATAACGTCGCTGGTTAGCACGAAAGCAAAAATGGTTTTACTTGTGGATCTAAACGGCACGTTTTGAAAAAAATGGGCACCTTGCTATGTTAGCATGTTGTAGCAAAAAAAGTAACTATTGCACATTTTCAAACTCTGAAGTTTATCACCTTTGTTTGAACGGCTTTCTGCAAAGTCAAGATATGAGCTGATTTACTTAAACTTGCCGTGGTTTTTATATCAGCTGCGATTCGTGCAAAACTTTCCCAGAAACAGTAAAGACTATTAAGAACATAAAAACTGAACTCCAGGCAACCACTACCATTGAAAGATATCTGCTTTTGTTGACTCTCAAAAACACAACCAAAATAGAAAAAGCATTGAAGGTTCGGCGTTCTTGAGATTTCATACTTTGCACTTTAAAACTGAAATATTTTCCTACAAAGACAAAAAATCACGCAAAGCAAATTATAAGCACTTTTCTCTGAAGTAGCTGCAACAATATGTCCCAATAAAGTTTTCAAAATGGCTGCAACTCTTAGAAATAGACATGGTGTATCAACCATGTCTATCAACCTATAGTAGTGTTCTCAAAGTTGGGTCCACACCCCATCGGTGGTGGGTGGCAATATTTTGGTGGCGTATGTGGGTTCACATTTAATAGATCAATATGTGATCACTTTCATCAGTAAAAATAACAAACATATTCAAAAACAATATCATTAAAAGAAACGTTTTAATTGACTAAAAAAGACTGCTATGACAAAGGTTAAAGCCTACTGCACCACTCTTGAATGCCATTGCGCCCGAAATCAGTTGGATGACCCTTTTCAGTATTTTGGAAATGTAGCTATGTAATGATTCGTTATGGGTAGTGCGATTTTTTTGAAAATTAAAGTGGGGTGTGTGACGCAAAAGGTTGGCAAACAATGATCTACACCAGGGGTGAACAACCTTTTCGCTATTGCCGGCCGCATTACGTTTATTCTTATGAATTACGGTCGCCAGTGAGTTCAGGGTAATTTTGTTCTTTTGAATTGCTTCTGTTCTGCTTCCGCACACTAAGCCTAGCCTGCTTCCACACGTCTGTTTGGCCGTTTATGTACTAATTATCTTCATGCAGTAGAAGAAGAGTTTTTATTAATACATGGCCGCCATAACTTAAAATTTAAATTACATATTCACAGCCACATAAATTTTTATCGAAGACCGCACGTTTGCACCCCTGATCTACACCCTTTGTTCAAATTTTGAAAGAGCAAATCACTGCTTGTCTGCACTTTAACTGACTCCAGTTAAGTGTTTTCAAAAGTTCACCCACTGATCCGATAAGTATTAGCCAGGTTGTCGAGGACGTATGCACAGTGTAGCTTCTTACGAGCTTGCTAGATTTTTTTCTGCAAAGCGGTCATGTAATACAAAGGTATTGTGACCAGACGTTGGTCCTCAGGTTCTGAAAGAATTCATCGTATCACACATGGAAAACGCCCAGCCCAAACTTTTGGCTACCGATAGTATGGGCCTTGCACGTAATGCGCCAAGGTCTTGTTGGCGGTTTCCTGAGAGTACGCCTACAATATTTTTACAGGGATTGAATCGGTTGCGTTGATGTGTTGCCTTTTCATTCGATCAGCATGCTGACAATACCGGTTTCGACAGCAGCTACTATGCCTCGTAGTATTTCGAGTATTCAAACGCCGCTCAAGGAAACGTATAAGAGGGAGCATAATATGTCTGCACCAGTTTAAGGGTCTCAGACATTTTATGAGAAGCAAAGCATTGGAAAAAGTATTCAACGGTAACAAACACGGCAGCATGAGGGCTACTCACTAACGATGCTAGCGGTCATCTTACTTGTAACACTGCTGATTGTTGTTTTTGCGAACTGTGACCTTCTTATACAACACCTTTCATTGCACGCTTGAAGTCATTCCATAGATTGAAAAATTATAACCTAAGAAAGACTTGGCGTGTTTCTATTTATAAGTTTATGTCAGAATTAAATATTGGTCCGGCACCTCCAACGGAGACCGGATCATATCAGGTACTTGTCGTACGGCGCATGAGCACAAAGAGTATTTGTTCGAAGAATCACCACGAGTCGCGTGGTTGTCCTTACGATTTCGCTGAAGTCATACAAAATACAGCGAAGACCTGACGTTTTAGAAGTACAGTGAAAGCGTCAATGACAAACTAAAGAACATCTGCGGAATCGTCTGAGAAAGGTGATAATTCGTGAAAGTCTTCACTTACACACTATTCACCAAATGGTGTATTGGAAGGTATGCGCGGATATACACCGTATGCCTTATCAGACTGTTAGAAAGAGAGTATATGCCTGAAGTTTTGACATTCTCTTTGCAGGGAAAGGTAATGTGAGTTGAAAAAGTTATTTTTTTTCAAAAGTGCTTTGTTCGCATCAAGCTGGGCCATGCCCAGAGAGAGACTTGGTGTCGTTTGGCAAATTGCAGCCTTCAGGTGTTTGCTACTTGCCACTTTGAAGTCCAAAATAGATACCGAAAAATAGACTAACATCGTTGCTGCACAAATTGAACATCAACCTTTCCAGTGGGACGATTCCACGTCACAAACACCCTAAACGCGTGTAACAGCATTTCAAGAGTCAGAAACAGAGGCAAAAACAAAAATGAATACACAGAGATGGTAAAGCCATTGACCGTGTGGTTTTGATGTAGGGTTCAATCAGGTGTGACTAAATATAAAACTTTTATTTGTTCCTTTGTCCTGCCTCTAAAAACCGTGTCACAGACAGGCCATGCTTAAACTGACCGATTAGGCGGCCCTACCATCACTGTTTGGCCGTACGTTTTCGTTACAATACACAACAATCATCCTTGATTGTACGTTCAAAGCGCCATGCATCATCTACACCTCTCTGATGTAGGGGCCTCTGGACTTGAGTCAAGTAATCACCTTGTGCGGAGTAAGTGGCAAGCTGGAGTTACAAATGCGCTGCAGAGTAGTAAATCATCATGGGCTACTAGAGATGCACAGCAAGTATGATAGTAATAACATTACCGTTTCGTCCCAGTTGAGAACTGTTGAGTTGACTATATGAAACTGTCGTGCTTTGTCCTTAAGATAGACAGTAGAAGCATGCTTTGTCGTTTACGGTAGAGAATAGAAGCACAGGGCTCGAGTCAATTCTTCCAAGATGTGACTGCGACAAGGGAAAATCCCGAAAGCTTGGTTACGCAACGCGTGTTCATTGAAGCGTAGCGTATTTAGTGCGTGGAGAACGCTTCTTTACAGCTTCTGCGTTGAAGCGAACTGAGATGTGTAGCTTTTGTCTCATCAGCGCTTCCGACAAACAAATCAGCTAAAAACAATTTCTTTCTCACCAGGAATATTGTCATGGACTGACACTAAGATATATCCTTTGTTTTGGTTATCAGATTTTCCAACTCTTTAATCCACGATTCAATGCAACTCACCAGAGTTGCCGTATATCNGCTTTTTNCTGTGTGATTGGAAAAAAAGATAGATGAAGAGTATGACTCTGTACTAGACTAGGAAAATTAGATAACNGCCGATACCGGGCCTAAATCTAGGCGCTGAGCGACCATTAAAAACTACTACAAAGCGTATCAATAAGATCTGTGCTNGCGTGTAGTCGCACAACTTAGACGCGGTAGTTTCTAACCTTTTGCTGGCTACAGATGACCTCATAAAAATATTTGAAGCATGCGGCTCCCCTACCTAACCTTTTGAAATCTGAAAGGAAATGTATTGTACCTGTTACGCAAACACCGACGGCTTCTATAGCAATTTCTGGAAAATCATGCTGGATAAACATATTATTTGACAAGACAATCAGGCAAACTAAAAACCGCGTGGATTTTTTCAGGATTTAGTGGATGTGGTGCCGCAAAACGGAAAAAAGAACTATTACAACCAGCCTAAGACTAAATATGAAGGCATTACTTTTCTAGCATGGTGCACCGATTGCAAATGCAGACGGCCGACACCCCGGGTCCCCCATTAGCAACAACTTTGCCTCTTAGGTGTCTAAAAGATAAGTTTAAGGGTTCAAAAACTTAAACCTTTTTCCGGTCCCTACACTCGTAAGGCCGGGACTGCTTTTATCACTTAGCTGGCATGGCTGTACTTCAAAACTAAGGTCACTGTCAACATGACTGGAAGGCTGAGACATTACACACTGCAGATCACATAACGTCATAAAAGCGTTTTTTGTCTTTTATGGCATTTCGGCGATGAAATAAGCAGTGACAGTTAGTTTTCTATTGCACTTGTCGCAGACTACGTGATGGCTTCTCTATTGTCAACGTGTGCTGGAAGAACGCACGGTTCATATCTGCAATCGCGCAGGTGGTTTGCAGAGATCATCAGGTTTATTTGTTGCCACACGCGGTACTCTACTGCTGCAAGCGGTCATTCATTTTCTTTTAACTTTATCCTTGAGCGCAGCGCTCTTACTTAGTCATAGTAACCTGGCGCACAGCAGGTTCGCGCAACAAAAAACTCTGGCTTACTTCGCTTGGCTGACTCCATTATTTGACAGACCTTGTGGAAGACCAGACCAGTGGCTGAGCTGTCACGGAATATTGTATTATAAGCTCGACTCAGCAGTGTGCCGCTCAGGGATTATTTGCGTCATTGAGTGTGAGCGTTGTTCTTTGAAAATTCAACAAGCGATAAGTAAGGACAATGAGAAGCTAGCCATCTTATCGGCATTTAGTGACTTATTACGTGCTGCATTGTTTGTTGTGCGGCGTGTTGAATTGTCTGTTAAGGCTAGAGTCGAAAGAGCCTTTGATTCCGAGGACACAGAAAGCCACCCCCGATTTCCCAGCTTAGTTGGGAGCACGCGGTGTCTCGGGTTTGTTTAAATATTAAAGCTGAAAGTTAAACTCAACCAAGCTAAGTCATCCACCAGAGCTGATGATAATGCTTGACAGCAGCAATCTGATGTGAGACCCTGTTAGGCAAAATAAATGTGAGATCGCAGTAAAGGGCAACAGTTATAGTGTTTGTTGAACTAGACAAACGAAGTTGGTCTAGCACGAAAAACAAAGCTAGGGCAATTAAATGCGCTCTAGTTTTAAGTAAATGCAAAACATTCTTGCACTTATATGTAAACAAGTGCCCTAGTCTGAAGAAAGGCAACTCCCATTGTCCGGAGAAACTATTAAGCAGTTACTTTCAATCAAACCTGCTTCGTCTGATACCAAGAGGCACAGTTTTTGTCAGCCGCGCCACCGTAAGCGCAACAAACTTTCAACTTGCCTTGACGGCGATATAGCTCGCGGCGCAAGTGGCGGCCCACCTTCACCGCCTCACGAAAATGCGACGCTGCCATCTCCCGCTGCTGCGCTGCGAGCGGCATGGGAACCCCGTCAGATCGTAGGCATATTGCTTTTTCAGTGGCGCTTCCAATCACTGCGAGCGATTTGGCGTGATTTAAGCCTGTTTTGAAGCCCTTACGTCATTACGATGATCCTAGGTACAGGGCTACTGTTTTGAACAACATAATTTCACAACTGCGACATATGTTATCATTGATAAAATTGGGTTTAAAGCTTACTTTACGCAAGAAATACGTTATTTTAGACACTTATACATGCAAACAAGAAAATTTATACTTTCACGGAAATTTAGGGGCTAAGAACTAATGTGCAGCAGTGGTGCTCCCGTTAAAAATGCTGGAAAAGTGTGGACCGAAATTGTAAGCAGTAGTGATCAGTGGTATGGGACGTTTCCATGCATTTACTGGCGTTCAGTTCGCGAGTTCGGTGATGAAATGTTTTGCCAAGACGAGTATTGCTGGTAAAAGGTTGCCAACAGTCTGCCATGATAAAAGCAAGAGTATGTTTCTGTAATGTCTCCCAAACGGCCTGGAACTGCGTAAGTAGCCGAAAACTATTTCGGCTCGTACTGTAAGAAATACCATGTACATATTGTAAGATAGAACACAGTATGACATGGTGCATACGTAATATTTGCTGTGGATTTCACTGTAAATCGAATCGCCCAAGACGCCAATTACTGGTAGTTATGCGACGCCTATCAGCAAATAATTTGCGAATGCAAGTTCAATTGGGTGTGTTACAGTGCATCTAACGAGTTCCTTTTTCCGACAAGCATTATTCGCTCAGGTGTGCATGATATGAACTTACCTAAATTCAGTTGGCTAATAATTTATTGCGTGTTTCTGCTATCGTGTGATGTCCTACGTTGTCAACTGGGATACAGCTTACGTGACCAGGTTGGCTGCCTATGATGAGTACAAGCCACTCACTTTATATCTATACAAGTGCATTACGGCGGCCATGGTTTAATAGTGCCACTCAACATGGAAGTAAACAAACCAAACGAAGTTTTGCCTAATGACGATGTCAACAGGCATGCAGCCGCAACAACTCTGAGTGGTCAAACTTTTTCTTATGCCAACCAACCTCGTCCGCGTTGTGTGATATCACAAAAAAACGACCACCGCCATTCGTGGAAGCACGATTCGGAAGATCCTGAGAACATCACGCCACGTATCGAAAGCCAATCAAAAGTTTCTTTGATTGATGACGTAGAAAGGATGGCCACTTCCGGTGAAGAAAATGGCATTATTCGAGTTATTTCGAATGCAGACGCTGCTCCTCTGAAGCAAGTTAGGCAGCGACGCGAAAGCATTGTTGGCGATCTGTCTGGCCGTAAAAATTCGAGATCCCCTATACCTACAAGGCGAAAATTTTCAGATAGTAAACAAGATCCAGAGTTTAGCAGTAGTTCTTCGTCTTCCGGATCTGCATGGCAACTGGTCAGCAGTTCAGACAGCTTATCGAAACTGTCGGCAGAAGACGACTTTGCCGCGTTTGAAAAGGTATCAACGCGAGAAAAGACCAGGAAAAGTCGTAGCAGGACGTCGAAAACGAAGCCTCACAAGTTCACCGGCAGTAAATCGGGCACGTCTTTCGACTTCCGCTCATCGTTTGAATCGCAAGACTTTGAAATGGATGAAACTAACCAGGTTGACGAGATCGTTGAGAAGCATGAGGTTGTACCCTCAACTGACCACATGCAACATCCCGAGCAAGTCGATGAACACCGTCGCTCCACTGATAGTTCTTCAAGCTTGTCGAAAACAATCGCCGACCCGTGGGTTCGAGCTTCTGCCATGACCAATACCTCACGCGTGCACTTTGCGGATGTGCACAATAATCAGCCGTGCGATCATAGAACAGCCACGTCTGAATTTTCCTCCGCAGCTTCAAGAGATGCGAGAGATTTTTCACATACGGGACATACCTGCGAGAATGGTTTTTCCAGTAACGCTCGGGCAAATAGTCAAGCTGAATACGGTTGCGTAACTCCCAGGCGTGACCCTCCTGTGTCGTGTCAAGAAGAAAGACATCTTGGCGACTGCTCAGACTTCAGGCAGCGTCTGCGTAACGACTTGGATTTACTCAGCAGGCCAAGTTGGTGTGACGCAAAATTCGCCTTGTCCCGAATTGAACAGGTCAGTGACAAGTTAAATTCGAACAGTGTGGATCGCCTTTACTGCAATTTAGTAAGTACCTGTCGTCTTTTTCTTGCTTTTGCAAACGCTTGGAAAATTTCGACTTTCGGAAGTAAATAAGTATTCCAAAATTTGTAGAAAGTGTAATTACCGCAATCGCCTTCGACTGATGAGCGAGAATTGCGTGAAACGACGCTGCTGCCTAAACCACGTCTGGTGCTTGCATGTTAAACAACACGGACTACGACTCATCGAACGCGTTTTGAACCGTTTACTGTAAAATCGGTTCTTTTCAAGTGAGCTCTTTCGTGAGTCTAAAACATTTCAGCTCGCACTCCCCTGGTCGTATAAATCATATCGCGAAAGCGTCTGTTGTGAAGTTACTTTTCAGAGACGACGGCAAAATGTTTTTTCACGAGAAAACTTGACGTGGACGTACCTGTCTATGACCTTGACAAGGCAGGCCATCGACGCATTAGACATGAATTTTGAAATTCTCAAATCCCGATTTGCGTCGCATATCAGAATGTCCGTCATTTTGATAAGTCTTGTGTCGGCCGGTTGCCCCAAAGTTGTTGCCACTCGGAGCGTGACTTTGATGCGCGCTGCTTTTCCTCAGAGTAGAGTTTAAAATGGATGCAACGTTCAACGCCTTGGCTGAGAGTAAACGATAAGATTTCAAAGGTGAATTTGCGTAGAACTTCACCCTCTAAAAGGCAAGGAAGCGGCACAATGAATGTACTTTTCAGGGAGCCAGGCTAAACTCATGCTGACTTCAAAATGTTAGAAACTGCCAAGTAGCAATCATACCAGTGTTGGTTTTAACCACCTTGCTAGTAATAATAATATTCGAATCTCATATGTGAGCAAAATGTTCAATTGCATGAAAACGAAATACGCAAGTTATTTACGAGCTCCCGTCGAAGCTGGCACATGAATCTTTTCGCGAAAGACGTGACGGAAGTTTTTCGGTTGTAACACCATGAGCACTCAGCCGCAATTACGAGCGCTCAGCCGATTATTTTTCACCTGTTAACCATCCTCTCGCTCAATGTCCGCTGTAAGCTGCGAACCATCCTTTCGCTTATTGTCTGCTCTGATGATCGATTGCATTCAAGTTTGACATTAGCGGGGAAATATATCGAAAAGAAGCCGATGTTGCCTGAATAGGAATTTAAATGGCTCTTTTAATCTACACTTTTACCACAAGCGTCAAAAGTTCGGAAGTGATTTAGGTAATGATATTAAAATGTTTCTGCCATTTTGACTGACCAGATAAATTTCATGTCAGGATTTGGTGGATGACAAGCGCGAAGTTTACATGGTAATCCGCTTGTATGCGATTATCTTCCAGGTGGTGCACGTGCTAGGGCTACAGCTATCTTGGCATGAATTCAACCCCGGCGAAACACAAAACACCGTGCTTCCGAACTGGGACAAGGTTTAAAGTTAACATTTGACAAAAACACTTGAGGTGACATTGACTTTGCATCCTTTTCGTCTCGTGACAGTTCAGATGCACGACACCGAGTGGTTCATGACACTGCTTCAAGTGGCTGGTACCTGTGCTAGCGGTCCTTCAAGGAATGCTTTTCGCGCAGACGAGCAACTTTCCTATTTGCATTTGTGTCAAAATAATTTCTACAGAGCGTGTTGACTGTTAAGCTTCTCTGATGGCGTCCGTGTATAACATGTTGCTATTCATACCCCCCGCATTCGGGTTTCCTGTCGCTTGTGGAAACATTGCTATTGCGAGGAAAATGTGCGAAAAAGTTCATGTGATCATGTTTCGTCAAGGGCTTCGCTAAACCGTTTCCATCAACTCAAGACTAGCATCGGCTCGACTTGTACAGGTGCAGGGACTTCTTCAACTCGCTTCATCCTCGTTTCGCCCGCACGCGACGACAGATTTACGGAGTTTAAGATGTGTAGCTCCCCTCACAAATGCGACCTTGACAAGGCTTAGGGCCAGATCGTCTGCGGAATGCGAAAAGGCCGCCGACTTCCCATCTTCGACCCATGGCGTGACCACATAACTGCGGCAGGCCCTATATGCTGGGACTGGCGCGGAAAAATAGCCTGTTATTCGTGACCGTCGTTATCCTGCGTTCTTGAGACGTGGTAACTGTTCTCGTTTAGCGCAATTGCCCATTGAGTATGCTGAAGTTGCGCCGTTCCTCTTTGGATTGGACCGTCGACGCGTGCCAGAAAAACAGATGAGACAAAAACAACTTTTTAGCTCTGGTCCGGTGCAAATGAAGAACTTTTTGCTTTTATGAACAGAAAACCAATTTTCACTTGGGTTGCCTGCATGTCGCGGTTCACAGCAAGATGGCGTTAAGTGCAATTTAAAACGCCTTCACCGCGGTATCCGCTAATGCAACCGTCCTTCGTTGCCATCTGCGTTCCGCCATGGCATCACGACGGTTTGTGGTCTGGAAGCATCGCCTAAAGGCGTATCCGTGCAGACCACCCACTCGGCTTACTACGCTGCTGCCCT
>JGI24022J15233_10006198_pt1 | contig 12901 bp, 7 predicted proteins | sample Ectturendosymbi2_FD_15233 | JGI IMG/M metagenome (IMG submission 15233)
CGACCATGTTCTCCGCCAATGCTCAATCCATCGAACCACCATGGACTGCACGACCTGACTGTTCTAGATGATGAGACAATTGAATGGCTGCTCAGCACCTGTCCCGAGGTCTAGTACGGCCAAGCAGTGGCTTGAAGGAATTGGCTCAAACGGTGACGACGTAATATAATTAATAGAAAAATGGTTTTATGGGGAAAACTACGACTTGACTTTTTGGTGAGCCTTGACTTGATTGTGTGTATGAAGGGCTTTGTCCGCCCCTTGGTGACGGCCTGTGTTTCCCTATTACGTTGGTAAAACATTTGAAGTATGAATATCATAACCTTTACTTACCAATGAAACGCAACCATGGCCAGTCACCTATATGAAGCTTTTGTAAGTGGGCCAGTGGAGAGAAGGCCTTTTTCTCTAGTCTTGTCACTGGAAGGTTAAGTATTTCCAACGAAGTTAGTTTGGAAAGAGTGTGAAATGCATTCGTTGGTACTTCCTCCATTTTGTTTTCGCCTGTATTTCAAAAAATAAAAGTCACAATGTGCAACTTCGTAGTTGTAATAAATTACATTTTATTTATTCGCGGTCAGTAGTGACGCTTGCACGTAAAAAGAAACAGCCCAGTCGACCAGATATGTGGTGATCGGAGGTGAAACATCGGTTAGATTTTGAAGCTTTTGATCTGGTGACACCCGCATGTTGTGGAAAAGGTTTAATGATATTGTTACCTCTGTCTATAAACAGAAACCTGCCAAGGGTTTTGCGATTGGGTTTTGGTCAAAGTACGGCTAATTTCAATTTAATGTTGATTGCAGGTAACAATTTAATTTTCTAGTCCTTATATGACGAGATCAACGTGAACATCTTCAACATGTTTTCTCGTTTAAGAATATATTGTTAAACCATTTTATAGATCGCTTCAGATTTTGTCAAGACCTTTGATGGTTAAATGCGGAACAACCATAGTCCTTCAGCAGCGCACATCTTCACTGAACAAGTTCATCCGTTCACTTCCTGATGGTTTTGCATATATTCCTTTTTTATCCAATTCGTGACCCTACTGTTTGATAATGAGGGAATATGCAGCCGCTGTGGCGTTTTTTCTTGTTTGTTTTCTCCCAATATTCTAATGTGCACAAACTGACGTGTCGTGTCCTGCATATGCCTCAATGCGCGTATATCCGGGAATGTTTGTTGCGTGCTTGTGGTAACCCATCTTGTGACATGGATGTTGAGCCTTAGACGAAACAATCAATAAGCTAACTTCCTGCGGTCGTTGTTCTTGATTATGAGTGGCGTGCGTGGTGCCTGGAATTCTGCCCCACGTGACAATGCTGGTCGATTGGCAGGAATATGTATTAAACTTACAATTTGAGGAAACACCTGTTGCCTTTATTTTCATATAGATCCAGCGTGTGCATAAAAATCAAGTGAAGACATTGAAGGAGCGCCAACATGGTCGCATAGTTAATTAGCCTTGGGGCCTTAAACTGCAGTACAGGAAGAAAAAATCAACCCCACTAAGCTCCCTCATTTCGTAAGTGGTTGCGACGTTATGCGAACTCGTCTAATGGCCAAGCGCCTAATAAGCGGTTTAACTTCTATGAAACATCTAGAGAACAATATCTTTTGGATTTGTTTGGTTGAACTTTTATTTATATGCGATTGTTTACTACTTACCCAACGTGAGATTGGAAAGTGTGGTCAACCCTGAAAATGCTTCGGATGGGATGGTTTTGATGTTATTTCGCCACAGCTGAAGCACTCGCAAGCTGTCCAGGCCCTTGAATGCTCCGACAGCTATGCTGTCTATGTTGTTTCTGCTTAGATCCAATTCAGTCAAAGTTTCGAGGCCGCTTGAGGAAAAAAGGGTGCACTTCATTAAAATAGCTAGAGACACAACCGTAGATTTCAGGTGTTAGAAGATTACTTCATTCACGTACAGATGTTAACTATACACTGAAGTAAATGTTCGTAAGAAGTGCCGTGTACAAACTAATCCGTTAACGCTCTCTCTGGATTACAACATAAGAGGAATCCGTTGCCTTCCTCCAATAAATAGCGTACTCGTTAACGTGAGCAGCTATGTGGTTATGCGTATCGCTCTCGTGTGCATTTTTGGCTTTGGCCATGTAAAACAGTCATTCGGTGGTCTAACATACATTATGCTTGTAGAATGCTTGGTCATTTGAGTTGTACGAAGATACTGTAGTACCTAGCAAGACTATTTTCTGCAGTTTTATCAGACTACTCCCCGCCAAACTGTTTGTTATTAGTCTTCGTGTCTTATCACTTCAGATAGAGTTGGAAGACAGCTATGTCTTCACATCACATATATTCACTTGTGAAATTAAGTCTTTTTTTAATCGTGTTTATGTCAGTGTTGTTTCGCTTTGCTCCCTCTTAGTGTCAATTGGTGCCAAACAGCATTCTCGAAAAGCACGAGCATTCTTTGCAGGTCTCACTGTTATAAGTAGCTTCACGTCTGCTTGCACGCACGTTGCGAAATCAAATTCACAGGTAGAGCACGTGACTGTTGTTGGGTTGGATTTCTTTTGCACACTTTACCTGAAAGCGCCTCTTTCTAGAGACTGAAGTTCGTTGCCAGATAGCCACAGATACTGCAGGTTCGCAAACCCCTGGAAGCTTCCTGGAGGTATGGACGTAATTTGATTGTCATACAAAATCAGTGATTCCAGAGATGCTTTCAGATCCTCTTCAGCGTTGGACAAAGAGCTTAAATTCCGGATTTGATTCCTTGAGAGACCAAGCATCTTCGTCCCGACTGGTAATGGCCAAGGAATTGTATACAGCCCTTTGTCAATGCACATGGCGAACCTTTCAACATTGTCGCACATACACACTGGAGGGCAGTGCCTGACGGTTTCTTGCGCACCAGTGTAACTAACCGGTGAAAATACCGCCAACAGACAAAGCAAAATGTTCCTTTTTGACATCTTGCTCAAATCCTATCATAACTAAACACCTCTTTCCGTAGCTGCTTTCTACAGGAACGTTATTAACAAGGCTTAGAATCGTCAAAGGCTGCGAAGTAGCACGTAACGTAGGTAAGGTGCAGAAGAGAACACGTACAGGTTTCGAATCATATGGTCAGGTAAAAAAGAATGCCGAAACAGTGGTGAAGACGACGGAGTTCGTAGGGAACAATGTGAAAAGTGATTTACTCGACGTGCTAAAGAGTTAAATTATCGCGGTATAGTACTAAGCACTTACCGAAAGCTGACTCGCAACACAACAAGACAGACATTTTTCACCCAAAAAACACCATAGGATTGCATATTTATCTGTACTTATTATTTATGAAAGCCAGGTGTCATGGCCTTTTGGAACATTATTAGCTAAGAAATAAGTTGTCGACTCGGATATTGATTTCGGGTGCGACGAAAAAACACTGCGGAAGGCAAAAGGCGTCTTAAGAACCTGAAATAACATTTCCCGAGCGCGATTGCTAGACTGAGCAAGATGGTGTACGAATTAACTTCTATATTGCGTTTGGATGTAGTTGAGTACATTTCCAGGGAAACGTAATTTGTAGTAGAACCCTTGAAATTGATGTTTCGGATATATTGCAGTGGATTGCTGTAAAATGCATTGATCAAAACATATAAGCCCATGACGTTGTTATTTCATTTTCGAGGTTTCTTTGCACTTCCCGCTCCATTATACTTATTGGCAATGAGGCAGCTTGACAATAGCTCATGCTAGAGATGGCACGGGCCAGCACTTTTGCAGCCCGGCCCGCCCGGAGCTAACAAGAAACCGCCCGGCCCGTTTATGCTAAACTACAACTTATTTTCTGGCCTGGACCGGCCCGTGGCCCGTAATATAAAGTAGGCAGTGTCTATTTTGCCGCCAAGATGGCAGCGCCAACAGGCTTGGCAGAAACAAAGTAGACATAAAAGATAAACCCTAAACCTAACCTTAACTGTAGCCCTAACCTAACCCTAATGCTAACCCAATACCCTAACCCTAAGCCCTAACGCAAAGCTTAAATTTTTGAAAAAATAACAAAAAGGGAAGTCGCCAAGGTGAGAGTCGAACCGAAAAGCAATGGCATACAAGACTTGATGCATAACCACTATGCTACGAGCGGCACGCCAACTCTGTGCCAAACGGACCTTTGTATTCTAATTGCGTAATGCCACGAGACCGAATGTTCAACTGGCGGCACAATAGCTCCAGCTAATCTGTTGCCGCCAGCATCTTGGCGGTAAAATAGACACTACCTATAATCTCAAATGCAAAGTAACAGCAAGTTTTCAGTTCATTGCCCTTTGTACACTAAAACCAGTCATGCAGTCTTAACGCAGTGGCTATAGCTATAGGTCCGCCAGTGGGCCTTCCCTTTTGAAAACATATATGACCAGTTTCTTTAAAATGATGAATATCTTTAATTTTTATTATTAATTAAAACATCATATGAAGACAAGTTATGCAAATTTTTATTTTCAGAAGTGTGTTTATCAAACTGGTAGACCTTCGCATGAATCTGTATCAAGAAGCAGCTCTGAGTTTAAGCCAGGAGTTTGGTGACTCCTGCCTTAAACCCTAACCTAAGCCTAACCCCTAATATTAAACCAAGGGTTCACTACCTGGGGTGCATGTACCCCTAGGGGTAGATTTTTCTATCTGAAAGGGCACATTTGAGGTTAGCAATCGAATGGAAAAATTATGTTTGCATATTATTCATTTCGAAATACTCGTATTTATACATTGGTCAACATCAGTCAATATTATTTTCAAAATCAGTAGATGCTTATTGGTAAATATATTTTTGTTATTTTCTTCAGCCTTTTTGTTATGAGAAATTTTAGGAGAACATGCTCATATAACGAAATGCTGAAGGGGTACATGGTCGGAGAAAGTTTGGGAATACTTGTCCTAAACCTCGGCGACAGACTATAAATGAAAGTGTTGGTTGCTTTGATTGATTCCTAACATGGTTCACTGATTTGCGTGGAAACAAGTGAAACGGAACGTTGGCAGAACGGTAAAATGGAGAGAACATCAGCAAAAAAATTCGTTGTTAGATTTTGAAACTTTGCAAAAAACAAATTTTCGGCGAGCAGACTGCAGCGGCCCGGAATGATGTCATCGCTAAAAAAATTGCTAGCGGTCTGTTTCAAAACCTCTAGCGGACGGCGCGAAGACTAGACTGTTAGCAGCCCGTGCCATCTCTAGCTCATGCAACTTGAAGCACACTTGAAATGGTGATCGAAGTTGATCACTTTTGGTAGACACAAGCGTTACAGTGCAAAAGTTTTATTATCTCCATTATGTATCTTGTGTCAATTTCGCCATGAAGTTGTCCCCGGATTTCTTGCGTTATCCACAAAATATTGTGTGAAACGCAAAGACAATGGGTTTAAATGCTACTTTTATTTTTGTTTGAACAAGGACTGAGGATGCGTAATTTTGAGTGAAATAGAATTCCTAACAAAAATTTGCTGACCGATTTCTTGTTTACTCTCATTGTAGAGAGTACTTATTTGAATATAGATACGTGCAAGTTTGAATCATCGCAAATTGATGAAAACAGAGCCCAGTCAGCTGCTTCCAAAAAAAGTTCGCAGAAACGGTAAAATGCGGCCTGCTTTGCTGTCATTTCAATCTAGGCAGTAATGAAGAGCATTTATTTTTTTGAAAAGCTTCACACTCGAAAAATATGTCGTGACATGTGTGAAAAAGATGTAAAATCTAATTCAAGGAATAGCCAAGTAACAGCCGGCAATGCACGAATGAGCAAGAACTAGTCTGTCCCGTGCGGTGGATAGAGATCCTCATTATAGTTAGTTTACCCTATTGCTTGTTTTTTGTGTGTCCAGCTTAAATAATTGATTGGTGGGTTCAGACTGAGATTACAAGTAACCAGTGACTTTTCGATCGCTAATGATATGACCTTGTTGTGAATTCCAGCGATAAGCTGAGTCAGCTTGAAACTCTCGATCAGTTTCTGAAAAAATGTATTCTTAACGCAAAATCTACATTACTACATATCAACAATTTTTTGTATGGAATGTAACTGCTTAATCACAAGAGAGCAAGGCGAACGTTTGACGTTGTTAGAACGTGGTGAATACAGTTTTTAAAAATATAATCTTTTTCTACCACCTGAAAAGTTTTTTGATAGGGGGCTTAACTTAACGTTGTGCATGTTATTTTGTTTGCGCAGCTTGCGCCGAGCAGAAACGCCGGAAGGAGCTGGATGAACTAAACTGATAGGTTTTGGTATGAACCAGCTCAGAGTACCCAAGAACCCTATTGTTTACTAGTTCACGTAAATAGGAATGTTTTGCGTTACACAAGCAAACGCGTCTCCCGTAAGCAGGACTTCAAAAAAATGTAAATTTCCCGGGAAGCTTGTCGAAATTCCCGTGGGTCGCAAGTTGAAGACGATCGCCCCTTTATGACATCGCAAAAGAAATTTGTTTTCTTGAAAGCGTTGCACTCAAGAGCCTTAACTATCACTGCGTTCACATAGATCAACTTGGATTGATTCAGCCTACTAGCACCGGTTCACTTCACATTCAACGCGTAAATGGTTGCATCGCCGCAATGTACCACACTACCGCTCGGTACCGGAAAACGAGATACTGAACGAGTGCAAAACCGATGGAAGCGGCAAATCTTCGCGGCGAAGTGGAAAATTCTCGCGCCTAATCCTTGCTTAACCCGCTTCTATAAACTTTGTATTTTGTGGGCACTATTCAATTTACAAGGATTTTTTTTACTACCTTAGAGTTTTAGATAATTTATTTAAGTAATATGGACTGCTTACATGAAGCTTCGAAACAATCGCCGGCATATGGAAAATCGTAACACGGTTTCTATCGACCAACCAAATCGTAGTTTGTAGACCATTGAGAGACTTCTAGACACCAAACTAAAGATATCCTATGGGTAATAAATTGTAATAATCTCTCACGCATGTGTCACGGCAAGATTGTACGTAACTCGCACAGCAGGGTAGAGCAATTCCTACTCTCAAGACGCGTAATCACGGCATGCCTGTTGCTTCCTGCACAATATAAGCCCGTGGTTCTCAGTCTTTTCGCTGAAGGGAGCCAAATCCAGATCTACGATTTTGTGAGAGAGTCGTATTAAAAAATGTTTAATGCAGGTCAATTCACACGTTTTGTTTTATTGCAGAACGAAGTCTGTTACACAAAATATTAGAGGTTTTATTCATAGGCGTAGCCAAGGGGGGCCAATGGAGCCATTCTCCCCTAATTTTTAGAACATATAGTCGTTGTGCTTTGATAGGCGGTATGCCAAAGAAAATAGTGTTAACAGTTTTCTCTCCCAATTTTTGGGCTGGCTACGCTACTGGTTTTATTGAAAGACTGCTGAGAGCCGCACAAAAGATGCTTGGGAGCCGCATGCGACTTTCAGAAAAGTGGTTTTAATTTACTAGTGGTGCAACATTTGAAGTGATTGTGGCGTCGTGTTTCGAACGTTGGTTGTTGCGGCCAGTTCGGTGATGGCGAAATCGTTTTTAACCGATCCGACCCGTAGAACGATATTCAGACGGTGTTAAAAGTTTCTGTTGAGTGAGCGTTCTACGCATGAATGCATTTTTTGAGTGCGAGTGCGCAGTTACCAGAGTGAGCTTGTGAGTGGACGCTAGTTTGGGCACGAGTTGAACATTTTTGCTATAAACTTTATCGCGTTAAAGCTTTTTTGCCATATTGTCTTACTTTCTGCAACAGAAGGTCTGCAGCATTGTCTTTAGCAAATACTGTAGCCCTAATTATTGGGATTTTTGTACTGCCTACCCTGAATTATACTTCTTGCTTCATCATATACAAAGTCAAAGATGCAAAAGTCAGCCTTAAGAAATAGTATCGACTGTCTATGACTATATGTTCGTAATAAATAACTAACCGATTTTCTGGAACAAACACAAAAATCCAGGTTTAAAAGTGGTATTTTTGGTATCGGCATCCTGTAATGTAAGGTGTAGCAATTTTATGCTCATTTAAAAAAATTAAGCTCTAGCTATAAGTGTAATGCCGTTCCGGAATAGCGTCGTGTTTCAAACGTTGGTTGTTGCGGCCAGTTCGGTGATGGCGAAATCGTTTTTAACCGATCCGACCCGTAGAACGATATTCAGACGGTGTTAAAAGTTTCTGTTGAGTGAGCGTTTTATGCATGCATTTTTTTAGGGGTGAGTGCTCAGTTACCGGAGTGAGCTTGTCAGTGAACTCTGGTTTGGGCGCGAGTACTGTATGAGCATTTTTGAATGGCACCACATTCCGGAATGACATTCGGAATACAATACCATTTCGATTGGTAACCCAGTGAGGCAACCATTTAACCAAAGCAGCCGTACAGACAAGTATTAACAATCTGAATGTATTCAAAAGCTTCCAGCTGATGCTAGCGGCACCGTCCACTCTGCTATCTAACGCAATGAAGTTCGCTCGCATAAACGCACGTAGTTTTAAGTACGTGTTGTCCTCAACGTCCTCTGAGTACATGTGCCATTATAGCAGCAATATTAAAACTAACAGCTTTCCTTCGCCATTACCCGTCTACGACACGCGACCAGGTTCACCAAAAAAGGCAGACCGTGTCTCAAAAAAAGCCAAAATAAACCATATAGCAGTCCTAAGACATGCAGGCTACACATACAGTAAGACATGCATAACCAAACAAAAATACAATAGATATTAAAACTCGTCAGAAACATCGATAAAATGCAATTCAGATTTTTATAAGCAATTTCTTTCCCCGTAAATACACTGTCGTACATTTGTTTCTTATTAAATACATCGAAACATTTTAGGGCAACAGTAAAATCTTTGCAATATTCTTTGCACCCTGCAATGGTCCTAGACTCCCGTCGGAAGATATTTGTAATGTATATGCAGCTCAGACAATGTTTGGCCAGAGCAAAATCTTTCAGACTGAAAAAAGTAAAAAAGAAAAACCCAGATTTTGACTGGTAACTTTTATTTTCAAACAAAGCTAAGTGCGTCAAAAAAGCCTGAATTTCAACATTTGGTTTCAAAAATGCCAAATTGGCAACCCTGCACGCAACCAACGACTGCATGAGACCACTATTGTTAGGTAGGGATAACTGTTGCGTCACAAGGCCAGGTATTGGACCAACGTGACTGAGCGAGGGAAATTCGCACAGTCCGTTTTGAAGTTTTCTTGCAATTCCTGGCGTATTATTTGATTTTACTTGACTTGCAGCTGATTAATTACCCGCGAGCATATACGATTTCCCGGAAAGCTCCTTCCCGATTTCCACACTTTCTGTAGCCTTGCCCGTAAGTAATTCTCCTGCTAGTAGTCTGTGGACCCCACCCTGACAAGCCCGTTGACAATAACAGAGCAAACGAAAATGTTTATTAGACTGTCTATGTATTCCCAGTGCAGCAGTCCCAATTACAAATATGCGCTTGATTAAGCTGTATTTACTTAATCTATGACTCCATCGCTAACTGCATGTAGATTTCCAATGTACGTATAAATCCCATAAAAACCGCGTACAGCTTTCCTTTTTCCTGCAAGGCACTCAATGCTTGAACAAACTTTCTTCATTATGCACATAGATGTTATCACCTGTTCGCAAGTTTTTGATACCTCCGTGCTATTTGGCTCTATGTTGATCAACTAACTCATATGAAATTGTGCTTGCGATTACCTGGAAAATCGTGGCTTTTCTGGCGCTCCTTTCCACTCTTAAACGCAACTAGCGTCGTAAACGAATCATGTCATTGCATTTGCACAGGTATCGCCTTTTCCTTTTAAGCCGATCTTTCTAAAGCTACAATTTGCATGTTCGGAATCACCTCTGATTTGTTGACTAAAATGCCTAATGCCTTTCTGTTATTAAAAACGTGCCACTTACTTCCCTTGCGCTTCTCAATCCCAATCGTAAACAAAGCTTTCCAGTCGCAACCTTTGAAGGCTTTGTTGCAAACTAAACATGGGAATGGGCGATATTATATGGTTGGTCATACTAGATATGCGATAGGACTATGTTTCAATTCCACGAACGTGCTGGACACTTTGCGCTCTTTGTCTTACTCGCCGTAGTTTTTTCAAAATGAGTGAAACGCGTTATTAAGTTATTCCGGAACAATATCAACACTAAGACTACGGTATCCGTGTACGATACTTCGTCTTGTGCGCATTTGTGTTTCGATTGCTTTTATAAGTTTTCTCCAAAGAAAATTTTTTCTCTTTGTTTTGAAACGAAAATATTAGTTCATTAAAAATAGAACACGCGTTTCCAAGCACTTAGTGAAAAGGTTTCGGATACTTTCTGTTTAATTCTGGTAGAGTGTTACTTCGAAATTAAATTATCTTATTAGTCTAAGAGCGGAAAGAGTTAACCTCCCACTAAAGACACTGCTACAAAACAACATCTTAACATCCGGCTCGCTGTGTCGTGTCCACTAAACCTGTCCACTAACCGATGCAGCTCTTCGTTCTACTTCCTCTGATCTTAGTAGCCGACGACAATGCCAGGCGTGATTTTTGTTGGTACAAGACTTGTTTATCCGCTCATAATAGTCGTAGGTACTGGTGTGTGGTAAGCTCTCGTTGTATTCTCACCCTCGTGTTTTGAATTCTATCGAAAACACACTACTGTCTTTAGTTGAATGCGATGAAATCTAACAACATTCGCGTAAGTGAAAATTAACGTGTGTGGATGAAGCAGTCTGCTACGCGCTGCCGGCCCAGACGTGTTTTGGAGAACCACGTTGCATTTTTCGCAGTACTGCAGACTTTTCAAAAGAAAGCAATGCACGAACTAGGTCAACTGTGTAGTGTGCCAATCCGCTATGCACTGAACTGCAATAAAATATTTTTTCGCTATCGTATTATTCCGTGTGCATTGTTTGCAGCAGGGGCTTGGTCTAGCAAGTGAACACAGAGATCTTACCATATGTCAAGAGATTCCTCGAAGGATTGCAACTCTTTCACGAAAGTTTATCTTGACGTGGATACATGTATATTTCTGTTCATCCACTTGCTCTACTAACGTTTTTTCTCAGTGTGACTAGCTCTTGTGCATGATACTGTTTCGTCCGCTGGTCGACCTAGATGGAATCCCAGCCCTATGCATTCAAGCATTTGCAGCAGCGTATAACACAAGAGTAATCTAGAGTAGGGGTTCCCAACCTGGGGTACATGCAAACCTAGGTGTACATTTGCCTATCTGAAGGGGTATATGTAAGGTTCGCAATGGAAGGGGAAAGTAATATCTATATATTATTTATTTCCAACATTTATACTAAGTGAATACTATATTAAAAACTCATTATATAAGAGAAATAAAAACGGAATCGACCTTGTTCTATTAGAAGTTCAGTGGATTTTTGTTATTTTACTCAACCTCTTTGTCACAAGAAATTTGAGGGGTACATACTCATCTGTCGAAATGCTGACAGGGTGCATGGTCAGAGAAATGTTGGGAACCACTGATCTAGAGTGTTTACGTCTCATCTACATACTGCAGTAATGAAAACTTCAGACTACGTTATTTAAAACACTGCTGCCGATTTTCACTAATGTAGCAAACCGTATGTGAGAAACAAAAAGCGAACATTCGTCGATTTGTTTGGGATCAGCATGTAACAGGCAAGATATAGCTCGAGGTCTGCTCAAACTTACGCACGTAATTCTGATCTATAAACCCTGGCGTTTTCTTCAACTTTTCTCTAATTTCCGGTCTTTTTCTGATTTCTTTAAATCTGACCCTCGTTTTCCGCGCTCACGCCTGCAGATATAAAGCAGTTCTTAAACTTCTGACATATCTTTATCGCCAACGTTAGCACTTTTGACATCACTGCCAGCGTATTATAATGCCAAGCTTCGACCAATTTCAACCTGCAAATCGTATTTTCGACGAAGGTCATTTGCAAAATCTTTTCATTTTCTCGTTCAGGTTTTTTTATCGTGCATGGGAAAAGTCAAATCTTATAAAATATAGAACGAAGAAGTCAGTCGAAACTCGCATTCTCTTGATCTAGTAATCCTATTACGTGAGACCGTATTGTAAGCATTCCTTTCGACTTCCCGTTGTCTTTATTAGGCGCTTTTCTCTCCACTTCATGCTGGCACTTGTGTTGCGATATCGGTGATCGATGAACCATTCCTGAGAGCCACCCGTTTCATAACGAAGTGGATAGCTATTTATGTATGCACAGGTCGTGCTAGGGCTGATTTCTTTCCAAATGTTGCTATGCTTCACAATTTTCATTCTGACTTTATATCTGGTGCGTCGACCATATCCTTGTTCTGGGAACTGTTGTAAACACAATAGCAGAGTAAATTTCGTGGCAGCTGCCCCGGATCCATTTTGTTTCTTAATCTCAAACGAGATAAAATCTATTCGAAATCAATGCATTATTTGACTCGTTTCAACAAACCCCGTGAAAATTACAGAATAACATTTGAAATTCTCGGCATTTAGTTTTTGCCTTGATAACGTTATCATTGATTGGTCACATTGAATTTCATGCCTTATTCTGCAGTTGGTGTGTGAAGGTTTTACTAAGTGAAGCTATGTGACGGATTCCAACTCAGCAGGCGCCGAGGATTTTCTTGTCTTGTTGTTTATTTTGCAACGCCTTATTTATATTGTGGCGGCGATCAACGAGCTTCATCAAGTGTTATTGAACCCGTGTGTGAAGATGACGGCTCGAGTGTTTCTTACCAGGTTCTTGTTTTTCAGACTTTGCTGGGTGATTTGAAATCCTTGGTTTGCGAAACCTCGTCCACTCACCGCTGGGGAAACGATGACAGGTAAAAATGGCTCTGCTGGATCGATAGTTGGCCGCCATCTCTGTTTGATCTCTGAAAAAACTTAGCCAAAAATCGAAAACCTCCCTGGTAGTTTTTGTGTGATGGTAGTGCCTAACTGTTG
>JGI24022J15233_10006201_pt1 | contig 12900 bp, 9 predicted proteins | sample Ectturendosymbi2_FD_15233 | JGI IMG/M metagenome (IMG submission 15233)
TCCTACACCAGCACTGCATGGGCCCCCCGCTCCTACACCAGCACTGCATGGGCCCCCCGCTCCTACACCAGCACTGCATGGGCCCCCCGCTCCTACACCAGCACTGCATGGGCGTACGTTTTCTGAAACGCGGTCCAAGGAACATAATTAAATCACCGAGACTTCTAACTTAGATTAATAGGTGGCGTTATTCTATCAAAAGATGTTTTCAACTTCTTTCAGGACGAAGTTAACTGTTTTCAATAAAGTTTAGCAGCGTTTTCGATAATTGTGTTTTCATTTCAAGTAGACGTGCAGAAACGTTTTAGATGTCTTTTAGATTCCACATCAGTAGATGACAAAAGGACACGTCTACTGAATTAATTCGTCTACAGATTGAAAGAACTACGTTAATTTGCAAGTAAAAGACAATATCTGGCAAGCGACTATTATTACTTGCGGTCGAAATAGCACTTTGGAAATGAACTTTTGGCTCCTTTCACTTCGACTCGGGCTTCTGAAAATCATCATTATTGCAAAGTGATTGAAAGTTGTGAACGGATAGTTTCAATTCTGATTTCAGCACAAGGGTAAGAACTGGGCATGACACTTTATGGACAAAGTGAGGTGGTCATGAGCTTCTTGATCAAGATCGAAATTAGTAACTTTAAAGATTAAATGCTTTGCAGAGGCACTAACAATAAAGACCTTTTCATGTTTTGGTGGGTAAGATCTACAATAACTTTTGGCCCACAAATTGCACATAGAATGGGGCGATGTATTCTGAACATCGTGCGTTGAACAACTACAGTAACATATCGCCTTCCTCTACTGTTGATGATATTCCAAAAATAGTGCCGACGAGCTGTGCACACGTACAAAATTCTTTATGCACGTTGGCGAGATACGGACCAACAGCAATGTAGACTGAACAGGCTATTGCAAAACGAGCGCACACAAAACACTCTGTACAGCCGATCAAGTTGACAAACAACAAACCTAACATCGTGTGAAAGCTTTTTTGCAGTCACTGCAAGTTCGTCTGATAAAGATGTGCTTTGCGATATCTACTCATGCATTGTAATGCATTGCCACAAACGCCAGAGAAGACAGCTAAAAAAGACAAAACCGTGTTTATTGCTATTTAACCGACAAAGTTAGCGGAGGTGGTAATATTACTAAAGCATTGATGTTTTTGATCACAGTACAGGTAAAATATATGAAGTTGACAAAAGTGAACGTCTTTTAATGGTATACTAAACTGTCGGGTATAAATCTTTGGTAAAGGCTTAGCTTTCCCTGGCACATGCGCAGCCGGATTAACGGAATTGATTATCCTGCTTTCTGAAATCAACATCACTAGCTATTGGTAACTTATAAGTTATAAGTACGCACAAAAGACCCACCCTTGTTGCCTAGCAGAATGGAGGCTTGCAGGTAGGTGTTGTTTTGGAGAAATGGTATCTTAGTTTCTGTGTGATGACACAGTCTCTTTTCCACGCGACGAACGAACGAACAGTTCGTATAAAGTATAATAATGGATTTTATTGTTATTTTTCAAAGTCTATATCGAAGTTTTTCGTTTTCGTTCGCCTTTCATCATAAATTTGGATTACATCTCAGAACCTTGCTGGTTAAACGTGTTTATTTGAGCTCGCGTAGGCGCAAGCCACATCAAAGTGAAACTGTTTCCCAACAGGGTGAGCAAATATCGGTCGTCAGCAGACAGTTCGACTTTAGGTTATTGCAGCAACTCACAAGTTATACATGCAGTTGCCAACGAAGAGCCCAGCACGACGTGTTTGCAAACAGATAACCAGCAGCGCGATACGCGTAAGCGGAAAAGTTGGCAAATGATGAACAGAAATCAAAGTTAAACATGATCGATGTTTTAAAACTGTTATAGACGTTCGATTAAGTACAGAACTAATGTATTTGCAGAAACTGAAGTTTGTGCCATAAGGGAACACTAATCGTGCAGGAGGTACGTCGCTAAAACGTCAATTGTTAAGCCAGATATGTGAAATCAATCTGATACAGGAACTCTTGAGCCAAACTCGTTGCTGGCACGAAACTACATTTACATGAGTTTTTGTGCACTGGAAAATACCAGCAAGATGTTGCACTGTTCGGGAGAGTTCTTCATGACGATTGGTTGCCAATAAACTTTTAACAGTTTTTTCATTATTTATCAAACCGTGAAAGACTTTGTTTCCGTGGAAAAGACAATGAATTTCTCGCCAACTGACATTTCTACTAAAGCCTGACATTCTTACTTGCTTTCGTCGTCTATGGGATGTTTTTGCAAAGTTACCAACCAGACACAAGTGACATGCGATCAAGACTGTGCTTCCCTTTATTGTGTGAGACGGCTCGATCAGTTCATAATTTGCGGTCCTTTTCATTGGACGTTTGTTAAGCCGTGAGCTATAACAGCTTCATTTACTGCTCCGTATCTAACCGCCATGAAATCGTGGATCGCCATAAAAACTTCAGAAGACTATATTGTAGTTTGATTTAAAGTCAAAATCTGACTGCTAACACATCTGTCAAGGATCTTGTAAGGTTTGTCTGAAGACAAATTTGCTTTCAGCCCAGTGCTGTCGTCCGTTTTACCTAATAAGGAATGAAACTCGTTTAGGATCAAGAATACGTGGAAGATAGTAATTAAAATGTTTCCGTAGTTTCAGCATTTTGTTTTGTGTTAGTTTATCAACGTTTACGCAGTCACAATATGCTCCTTTGAGTTTACTTTTGCAACGGCTCTTTGCCCGAATTTCCCCAAACTTGCCCGAGAAATTGTGTGGCAAACTTTCCCACTACTCACGAACTCTCGCAAAAAGCATGAGGACCTTTTTTGGAGGTAGAAAAAAGTCAAATTCAGACGTATTTAATCAGTCAGTCTCATTGATCACACAAAGAGAACACAGGTGTCGAACCATCTGTGCCCGGATTTTCAACTAATCAAACCTTTGGGGGTGAGCATGTATCCCCTGCACCTCCAGTTGCTGGAGTTGCTACCACTGTATTGAACCTTATATCAATGTTACCAGACCAAATCGGTCGTTAATCTTGTAGCATTTGTGTTAAAGCGTTTAAGTGGACATGTCCATGACTCGGTTACAGCATATCGTTTGTTTGCGTAGTCAAGCTAAGCCCTCTTACACCTACAGTTGTCCAACCAATCAAACTGGTTCGCGACCCAATAGTCTTTTCCTCTGAGCTGTAAGATTTTGTTGGGATTTAGTTCGACTTTTATTGCGTAGAAACAAATTCAAAGAAAAGTTATGTCTACCGAAACTATACTTTTTCGATGCGATTGGTGGAGAAGAAATAGACATACCACCACACGAAAGTCGTTGGAGGTTTGAGAACGCAATGATTGAAAAAGTTCAGGCTGACCTTTGTCCTTTTCTTGTGTTCACTTGGCATAAAACAAGCCGTCAGAATGCAATCTCTTTGTTAGGCTCATAACAGAGCGAGTACCTGCCTGTTTCGTACGTTTTTCATTTGCATACAGATATCGCTCATTTTAACCAAGATAAATTTAACTAAACCCGGCTGACAATGCTGAGAAGTTGAACTCACAAACTTGTCTTTTGGATGCTTTTTGAAGTGTAAAGACATATATAGCTTGATTGTATTTGCACTACCGAAAGCACAGCACATTTTATTTTCAGAAAAAAAATCACGTAGGTCTGAAAGCACTACTTCCAGTTCGGGTTCCATCTCGTCAACGGAAGCCAATAAAAGTCCAGCTTTGAAAAACCGACCTGTCGAACACAAACAGCCTCGCGCAGCAGCTGAAGTCCATCCTTCCGCACCACCGAGGATAAAGACCAATGTGAGGAGATCGCGTGATTCACCAAAAACTGCCAACTTTTCGGAGAAACCCACGTCAGTAAAACAAGTGAAAAAGATGTCAAATTCGACAGTTAGCGCCAGGGCAGCGTTATTTGGAGGAACCGGAAAACCTGCATTTCCAAGGTAATGTTTCCAAATTTTTTAAGTGTAAAGGTTATTCATAACTTCCACGTACTTACTCGCAAAAATAACGACTTTGCTTTTGCATGAAATTTTGACTGCGATCTGTTTCTTTGCTTTCATTGCAGTAATATTGCTCTTTTTAACTTTCGTACGTATTGCCACTAGTGGCGCTAAAGATCGAGGTTTGTCACCAGGCGGAAGAGATTCCCGGAACATAGCAAAAAGGTGTCTCGGGGTGATTGACTAGCTCAATTCTTATTCATATTCAAATAGAATCACCTGCAAAACCAAATGTTATGCGTTAAGCATAAGGAGTGGCACTTGTTGTTTTGGGTTGGGTTTAAAACGCTGAGCTTCACTATGACCAACGACATACCCGAATTGTGCACGGGCTGCTGGTTTCAAGCGACACTCATTGACAAAAACACAGGCGAGAAAACACTCGCAGAATATGCGACCCTAGGAGTTCATCACGCTGCAGTTTCAACCACTGGTTCTGATGTCACTTAGCAGCCCGGTTTTCAACAGGCACAGATATATAAGACCTAGGTTTACTTCCTCGTTATGTGCGCTGCGGTTTTGCTTTCGGTTCTTTTGGCAGAACTGCTAAAAGAACCGAAAATAAAATCCACAGCGCGAAAGCAGAACAACTTTCGGTTCTTTGCTCTTTTACCAGAACTGCTAAAAGAACGAATGCAATGTAACATTGCAAAAAACACAATGTATGTTAAAGTATATAGGTTAGTTTCTCAGATGTTGCGAAACGTATAGTCATAATTTGCTAAATTTCTAGGTTGTTGATTCTCATAAATTTTCTGCCGTAGAGGTGTATTGTGCATGTTTGTTCAAACTGCATCGGAACAAAGAATACGCTGTTAAGCAGCTTAGTGCCTTTGGCTCCAATGGCACAAAACGGTTGCATTAAAGTCAAAGCGAAATAATTACATTTTTGCGTGTTTGATAGTTCATTTGTGTGTTCAAGCATTAGACCATGGCTTATACTGAACTTCAGCATCCAGAGGCGAACGCAAGTGGCAAGTAACTTGCAATGTGTGCTGTGAGGCACGTTGCTAAATCAGCTATTGCGTCACAGGTATGACGCTCTTAATTTCCTACCTCGGGGTTTTTTTCATCATTTTGTTTCACTCATAATGCTCAGTTATCTCAAGGCCTTACGCCAACAAGACAAAGCTTTTGAAAAAAATATTTTTCACATGTCTGAACGCCATTCTTTGTTCGCAAATAAGTGGTAAACCCTGAGGCCTTTCGCAAATATTCGTCTGGACTTACCTTAGAAGGGTCAAACTTGCTTGCGCAATCAGTTCGGTTCAGTGGAACGTACGAAAGAGCGAATTCAAAGGCCAGCCATACCTAACTCTACGACAGCATGGTTCAAGTGAATTCCGATTAACATCACATCCAAGCTCGGATGGAATCAGTTCGAACCAAGCGTGATGGCCACGGCCTTCAAAGTCGCACGTTCGATTGTCATTTTGACGCACAATTAGGTTGAAACAGATGGGCTGCATAAATTTTGGTCAATAGAGTTCAATTCAGTCAAACAAAACGTATGTGGCTTTTCATAATGTAAGTTCTGAACTACAGACGAACTTCAAATGAAGAAATCATTGACCTCCTACAATTTCACCAGAAGTAGTGACGTGATTAGATTCATACGCGGAGACATTTACATCTTTCGCAAATTTCGTTCTTGGGAAACGATGATATGAAAGATCACACTTGAAAACTATTAGGTTTTCATTTTGTCTGCATAGAAACTCGGACAATGCTCGATTTTGTTAATGTTTTTTATTCCTATATTTTCCAGTACTTTCCAGCATAGGCTATAAAAAGTGATTCCTTGTTGGTGCCTTCAAGGGCAGGCTGGCTTACATTAGTGCATTTGAAAATGGTTTGTATCGACCGTTTATTCAAGACCTGTTCTTTGGAAACCGTTTGTGTCTTCAATGCCCGTGACAAAGTCTAAAAGGAAACGGATCTCAAAAGAGCATTCCTAAAGTGCTTCTTTCAAAATAATTGATCGTGGTGGACAAAAATCACCCGTAATACGTCAAATCTATGACATACAGTCTTTGTGTTCCTGATTAACTCCCATAAACATTCTCTCCAACACATTTGCCCAGAGAAACCACAGCAATAAAACTGAAGTTCTGTAGTATTCAATGCTTAAAGATGGAAAGCAGCACAACACGCCATGATTTCGTAGATTACAAAATATCGAACCGCTTTTGGCGTGATTAAAGTTGTTTCGAGTTCAATTTGATATTTTCTGGTGATAAATCTCGTAAGCGTAATTTCTCTCGACCCTTGATGAAGCCCGCTGTCATTCGTTCATTCTACCGCTGATTGTCCACTTTTTGCATGTAGCACTATTCAAGACAAAAGTATCGCTAAATAAGGACAAAAAGTACGGAACATTTGTTGGAACACTTTGTTGTTTGAGATGAGAAGGAAGGCTCGTCAAGCGTTATTGTGTTATGCGAATCTCTGTATAATTTCTTCTGCTTTTTGAGTGAGCACCTGAAATCACCTTGTTTTATACGTTTTACATGTAAAAGAACCAGTTCTGTACAGCTTTTGTCAGCTTATAGGTGCCTCATATAACTATCCAACCAATAAACCTCACCATTGCCATGCTCCCGTAAAATCTCATTAATATTCAACCTTTCAGTTCCCGCGGTAGATATACTTTTTTTCTGCGTATTTCTCTGTCTTTAATGTAAAATGTACTTGCAAAGGCTGATGCTTCAACTGATTGCAGGTCAGTGTTGTCTGTAACATAGCATAGTGAACATGATTTTGCAATATTTTTTGTGCAAAACAAGAAGCATCATTTGACGAAAGTGAGACAGCTGTTTTGCCCGTTATCACCTATGCCTCATCCACACGCACGCTTCAAGTTTTCAAAAGCCGAAAATGAGGAAAAAAACAACTGATCAGCGGGTGTTGCACTCGAAGTTGAATAACATAGTAAGTTCGCGTTTGATGTCAAGACGTCGTGCAACAATTTTTGGTCGCTCTGCTGCGAAAATAAGCAGGTTAAACGCTTTGTTGGTTTCGGTGTTGCTAAGACGATGCTATATTTTTTACAAACATGTGGATATTTCGTAAAATTATGAAACCAGACAAAGAAACTTCAGGCTAGTTTTTTTGCGCTGTTGCGTACAGATCGGCAAACGTCACAGCATTTGTTAGCACAGAAATTAACCCTTGAACTTAAATTTAAACTCGAGGTTTTTAGAGAGTCAAACTGCTAATAAGGTATGATGTTGTTTCAGGCCGTCAGGATATGGTAAAACTTTGCGATGCAGCAGGAAGCAATTGCTTATTTCCGCTTATAAGCCCACCGTTTATAACAGCGTTCAAAGCGAATATATGCCTTACTTACCTTTTCAAAGTACCGTCCTGAATTACAACTATTCGAAAGATGAAGACTCCAATTCACCAGAAAGAACATTTGCAAAAGTGCTTCTGAAAAATTCACGCTTTTGACCTAGAAAGGACTTCTGAAACTATATTGCGAACTGATAACTTGTAGGTGCTGAGAAGATCTCATGGCAGTTTAGTTAATTTTTGCGGGGAAATTCATGAATGTGATTAGCGCAATTTTTATCCATCTACCGATACAATTTAACAACAGTGAGAAGTTCTGCGACGGCCATGACATGCTTTCAGTATGATGAAAGAAAGATAAGCTGGTCATTACTGTTCATCGCTTTAAAGTCTGCGAAGTGACAAACAACACATTTATGTGATAAACGAGAAAGTGGTTTATCAGCACCTTCGAAAATCTGCCAGATTAACGACCGCACACTGCGAGGTGTCGGTGTGTAAGCGTTTGGCTCGTCGGTATGATTTTTTCCACCTCAGTCGAGACAATGTGCTACGCAGCGGAAGGATGTTGAACCAGACGGGGCGTAAAATAGTGGGTTGCACAATAAGCGACATTCCGAAGCGCGTGTCGATAGGATATACTTCTTTTTTTTCGAAACGTCAATCGCCGCCACCTCACAAAATTAGAGATGCTTGTTGGAAAACTTGTATGATGACGTCAGAAGCCAACCAGGTACAAGGTCATCGATCCCCCTTGTGACAAGCGTGCGGCTATCGCGCGTAACACGACCCTGCACACTGCTAATTATATCCAGTGCGGCGAAAACTGACTCCGAGTGTGCACTGCCCTCAGCAATATGGCTCATCTGCCAGTTTCCCTTCCAGCAACTATTGTTGGGAGGTAGTGCTGCGGAGTACCTTCTTGACTTACGCCAAATGTGAAAGGTCCAGACTTTAAAGCCGTTGGAAATATACAGTCGTAGTTTAGAAATCATGAGCAAGTGCTGTACTTTGTTACACGATGACGCAGACGGGCGAATGGTTTGAGTAGAGGAGAAGCATTTGGATGATCGATTAGAACAAACGTTTTTGCACGTCTCATAAGTTACCCTTGCCTTCTTGCAGTTTACCCGCACAAACCGAACATCCATTTGGCCAATTAGGGTGTTCTCAAAAGTAGAAATAACCCTCCGCACGTGTCAGCTGAACAGCTACGTTTTTTGCACAACAATGCATGGAGACAAAGGGTTTCAAGCTCACGAAAGTAGTAGGACAGACGAAGAAGACGAAAACAAGCGGAACGGATGGGAAACGCTTATGAGGGACAATTAAAGTTATTGATCTTTGTTTGCACTCGCCCGCAGGCGCTTGTTATATTGTGCAAGTGAAGTAAGACGGTGATTCAAACATACTGATAGCTGGAACGTTATCGTAAGCCAGGCCTTGTGAAGTGAAAACGGAAGAAACGAACAGCAAACGTACTTTTAGTTCATGAGTTCTTGCTTTTTTTGTCTGGCGTAGACAAATTTGTTGTGTAATGTTCAGATATAGGCAGTGGCACACTTTTCGGAAAGCTTGCAGATGTTGATTTTCTGATATTTTGTTTTTTGCGACATGAGTTAGCGTGACTGATTGTTTGCCTAAACTATCTGTTCAGTGAAAAGTATGTTGGGATGTGTAATCAATGAAACTTGCCAACAGAAATCTGATCAAGTCATCATTCTCTGCTCTCTTCTTTAGTTAGTTGTAGTGAACATAACTGGCGGCATTACCGAGCAACGTATCTCCGCGATTCATAAGAGACACATGCCATGACCGTCACATGCCTTTTGTGCTCATCATTGATCATCGCTAATCGCGTAACTCATGTAGTTAACAAATAAATCTTATGATACATTCGCAGTAAATGAACCATGTTGCTGGTATTGTGAACATGAAATGCTGTTTTTTACGTGAACTTGTACAAAGCGGCGATTTAGATAGAATTGAGCTTTTCGTATTAAGAACATGATTTATGTTTTTCAATGAAAATGTGGTATTATAAAAATTCGGGCAGTCTGTTGAAGTGCTAATACCCTTTTCGTAATTGTACAGGAATGTTATTTTCAGTAAAGTTTTTATGTAGTTTTGACAAACTTTCTAGAAAACATCTACAAAGAACATTACTTGTCTGTGATGAGCAAGGCGTAGTATTTCAAAAAAATTGTCCAAAGTGCATACAAGCTCCGATTGTAGTGGCTCATAACACAATATTTTGGGTTTCATCGGGTACACCAAAAATTCAACCTGAAAAGAAAAGACGTCTGTTTACGTACTGGAAACCTGTCGACCGATAGCATAACACGCTGAAAATAAGTCACGGCCTAGGATAGGTGGTGCAGCTCATTGAACGGTCAATAGGTGCGCGTATTTCTAGGTATCCGCTGCTTTCTCGATAAATTGCTGTCTTGCAATTGACGGTTGTTCAACTCATTGAGGCGCCGTCGGTATCAGGCGCTGAAACCAGTCTTTCTGTGCGACACGAAAACAAGGACATCGTCCGCTTTGACAACTGCTCAGCCACACGATTAGCCCAGTGAGCTTGACAGGCTAGCATGTAGAAGTTAAGTGCATGGCACGATAATCTTCGTGGCGAGGTTACCGAGCAACGTAATTGTTTTAAATTGTCGTCAGTGTAGTGTAGCTGCATGGAAACGGTGGTTGTGAAATTCGCGTAGAACAGATAATTTCCGAATTTTGCATGGCTTTGTTTTTGTTCAATGCAGTTGGTATTTTCAGCTGCTTTGTGCCCGAAGTTCAGTTAAGCATTTTGAATTCGTTGGGGATTGATGCTTAGCGTACAAACAAGCGGGCTCTTTCATTTGTAACCACTTCTTTACAAATATTACAGAAGATAGGACTTTGTTTTATGTGCTGTTGATATGACTGTTGATGGCAAAGAGTTGCTTTGCAACCCAGACAGCAACGAACGTAACACACGCAAAAAAAAGTGGTTGGAGCGTAAACGAGGTCGATCCAAAAAAAGTGCGAAGACACCCTGTTTATCAGCAGTTCAGAATTTCTTCAAAAAAACAAGTGACGGCTGCTCACACCTGTGTTGTATTGGGTTGTCTAACAGGTATTAAACGAAATGAATTCGTGCGTCAATTAAATGTGTAATCATGCGAAATGAAGATCTGGAAGGGTTGTCTCCCACTAAAATAGCAACATTTGTGAAAATCAAGCCAATAAGAGAAGCGTAGTTTTTTCAAGACAAAATAAAAAAACGGGGCGGACAAAGCCGCAAAAAGTTACGGAATTGAGTGTAGAAAGTTTGGACATAGTGGAGTTGGTTCTTTGAGAATTGTGTGGCTCTGATGTTTTGAGTGATACTGTGATCAGAAAAAGTTTGTGTTTTTACTTAGTTTTTGAAAAGTTTGTGATCTACACTTTATTTTTTGGGAAAAAAGTTCCGGCTGTTAACAAGAAATTTACATCTACTTTGCACAAACATCGTTGGTCAAAGCCGACGTCATAAAACATAGCAGATACAAATTCTCTAAGGAAGAAACGGCTAACCCACAAGAAAAGCCTTCCCGTACGATCAAATGGGAATGTTTTTCATTCTTGTTGGGCGAAACCGTGGAGAGGCAATGTGCGAAACAATGCCTTGCTGCCCTGCTGTACAGTTCTTTTAACAGGCAAAATGCGTTTTTTTTGTTTCAAGCGAACAACAAAAATGTCTCTATTCTAAGATCGCGACACCGAGTTATAACAAATAAATAAAAAGCCGCACTTGACTCACGACTGCCGACAACCGGTCCAGCGAGGTACGCTTTTGTCGAAAACCGAATACAACTTCCGCACTGGCTGTAACATGTTGACAAGCGTCTGGTTTTAGGAAATAACTCAAACTGCAACCACCTAAGATTTTACTTGTTGGCGGTTTCAGTGCCAAGCCAATCTTCCATAAACAAGCAAAAAGAAATGTCAATCTACATTTTGTTGTCTTAATATGAAACTAACATTTTGTTTTATTTGTGTTTGATTCAAATGTATTAAATGACGGGTAGACTCCTGCTAAACCCAACGACACCGTTAAGAAATGCCCGCCCAATGACCTGTGTTTTACTTTTTGTGCCGGCAGTAAGGCCATGCGCCTCGATCACATGAAAGTTAGGTGTGTAAAACAGTGTGGTGAAATATTGCTGCAATACCCTAGTGATAGGCAACACCGACTTTTTCCAAAACTGCAAAGATTGAATCATAGAACGACTGTTTGTTGTTCTCATTAGGCGTCGCGGTAATGGTGCAAGTCTTAATAATCCACGTCGGACATATATGCTATTTGTATAGTAAATGATATAGTGTAGCTTTTGTGATATTTGTAAAGCGTAAATATTTGACTGTTTTCGTGCTTCAGCAAGTAACACTTTTGCCACTTTTACAGATTTTAGTTGATTGCTGTATTGATCTCTTGCGTACACAGCCTTGTAATGTGTTTTGTTTGACTTGTTTCAAACATATGAGTTAGATATTATCACAATCCTATTTCTTCCCATGTGTAGTGTGACTGACAGTTATTAGTATATTGATCGGAGCCCTTGTTTCATTTCGGATTGCGCAAAAGGGTACTTTTCAGCCTATTTATAAGTGTGGTGCTTTACTTACACAAAAAGCAATCAAATGTTAGCATCAAAACCTCCAAACCATCAGCATCATTATGATGTTCGTACAAAGCGCCCACGAGATGGTACGCTTGATAAATGGCGATTGTTTGTTGTGTGTGGTGAGGAACTTGAATGTTTCGCTCAGTTGAATTGAACGTTTCCACTGCCAGTTTTAACAGTTCCATAAATATCTACTCGCCTTAATCACGCTTTTGGACAGATCAAGCTTCCGAAAGTTTTTTCCTCCGGTTGCTCTTTTTTTCTACGGCCAAAATCAGTTGCAGAGTATTTTCAGTAGGTTGAAGAAAGGCTGAGTTTGGCCGCATCAGCCACGTAATTGCTCGTACAGTTGGCCACATTCTGATACATTGTCCAAACCAGTTGACATTCAAAAGTTTCAATCGTTAGAGTGCTTTTTTATTGTTTGATTAAGACTGACATTTTTGCAAACACCCACTAGCGGTACATGCCGACGTGCATTTCGATTAGTTGTATTACGTACATATAAAAACTTCAACATTTTACGCTATTTCTGCTTTTCGTGGTTATTGCCAACTTCTTAATTGCACTACATCGACCCGCTTCGCTGTCGTCCTCGGACTGTAATTGTTCTGAGAGCGTTGCCAAATTCGAGATCGGCCCTTCGGCGATCGAGTTTACTGTCAGGCTCGTGCTCTCACGCAACGAATTTGCTCTCGACAGGCAGCACGGCGCAAAATCCCCGGCGTTCTCGCGACATCAACGATCATGTTCGGACGAATCACTGGAAAAGACACTTTCGTCCGGGATGGAATCCACCGACGTGACGCACATCTACGACGAAGTGTGCGTCTGTACCGATAGCGATCTCGCGGAAAACCAGAGATTGATGGACAATCTGAAAAGCAAAGCTGACCACGCTCGAGAGAAGAGATGGAACAAACGAGGCTCC
>JGI24022J15233_10006206_pt1 | contig 12898 bp, 13 predicted proteins | sample Ectturendosymbi2_FD_15233 | JGI IMG/M metagenome (IMG submission 15233)
CCTGCATGCGGGAAAGTACCCACTTTAGTCGGACGATCGCCCACCAGATCCGGTCGTTCGCATTCTCGGCCTGATCTGTGCCGGCTCTGCTGCCGTTAGTGGCGTAGCTGCAATCTGTCAATCTCTGCTGCTGCTGAGCTGACTCTGTTTTGCGCTCGTCACTCCTGATGAAGCAAAATATCAGCGTTCGGACGAAGTTATGGGAAGATAAAAACTTGAGGCAATTGGTTTGAATGATAAATTTGGGCGCTTTCGACTGGAGTTTCAATAACCTGCAGTATTGCGTATCTGTATAGTGCGACGCAATATTGCTTCCGCGCAAACGATTATATTCACCGTGAAACTGATGCGAAGGGGGCAAGATACTCATCAAACCACTGTTCACAACGGTCGGTACCCTACGAATATGAACATGTGATGGCACTCATCCTAAAAGTCTTGATCTGCGAGAAGTTGGAAACTTCCAGAGACGCTTGAAACTGAAGATTTTTTTGTACCGGATAAGAAAGTGGAAATTTCCGTTTCGTTTCCGAGAAAATTCTGAATGCAATTTTTAGAACATTTGCAACAGAAACGAACGTGAAAGATCAAAACACAAAATAAAGTCTTGGTTGCAATCCGTTCTGGATAAAACGCAAGTCTGGAACATATGTATTGGCTGTCTATCACGCAATAGGCGGCGGTGGCCCGCGGCGCGCCCCAAAATGTCAGCATTCTGAGAGCTTGCTTTACTGTATGCTGGTGCAAAATTTTCCGCGCAAAAAACGCGTTTTTTTGTCCCAAAAAGACGTGCGTTCAACTTGAAATATTCCTCAGACAAAATAAAAAACCAACAAGGTCCAACTGCTTGTTTCGCTTCGCAGAGATTAATGAGTGAGTATTAACGGCGCGCTTCCAGATTACGATTCTAATCCAACTGTGCGCACAAGCTCATTTATGCAGCAGCGGACACAAAGTGCTGCGTCGCTGCGCTCGTGGTTATGCTCCCTTGCGCTTGCCAGATGTGAGCGAAAGCTCGCGCAGCGGCATCACATTGTGCAGGAGCGACGATAGCAATCCGTTTATTTGGCAGTTAGTTTGCCCATGTGCTGCAGTACGACGACATGCTGAGCACTAACGAGCAGCACATTGGTTGGGTGTTTTTATGTTTTAGGGGTGGCGTTATTTTAATCACCAGCTGAATGCGATTCTTAAAAATCTTTTTCCTAGGTGAAAATCAATAAAAGTAGCTATTCTGCGATATCCGCTATTTATTACGGTAGTACACGAATCTCTATATTTGCCTTTTTCTATTTTATCATTCTTTCTTCGTTCAACTCTGCCTGATGCATTTGCAGTGATTTACCAAGGCTGGAAACGCAACTTGTTTAAAGACAAACTACACCGGTTTCGAGAACAAGTCTCATTTACCAAGAACTATACACATCTTACTTTTGCGCCTTATTGGTCTAGTCTTGGAACATCTAATGTAAACTATATATTCGATATAACATGAAGTTCATCACATATTAATTGCGAGCAGTTTTTTTTCAATCAAGCAAAACATTGTTTTGCCAACTCAATAAGAAGTTGCAGTAGCGTGTTGACTCGCAAAACTGAAACTTTAACAAAGTTTTAGCTAAGCAGTGAATGTTTTGACAGTGAATGCACAGGTTTCTGATTCCAACCAAACTAGGCATAGCTGCGTTAAAAAAACAAAATTCTGCGACAAAGAAAAACCCAAACCAATTTTATCAATATGTCTGGTTCTTTCAGAACAATGGCTGGAACCGCGTCAACTTTGGTATGGGTCTACACGGCAGCTTTTTAAGAGCTTTTCGAATAAAGTTACACAACATTCAAGCCGGTTTGCTTTCATAAAGTTTTTGCTGTGACCTTGGTGTAACAGCACGACAACGTGCTGCATGTGACACAGCCGTCGTGTGCGTTAATGGAAACCATGCAATCATGTTTTATATTCCACGCCCTCCTGTCTAGTTGCTGCAGGCAATTCGCCATTGACAATATTTATCAAAAGGTGCCCTTTGTCAGCAATGAATCATTCAAGCAACCGACGATTGATATTAAAATTGTACACTTCGCCCTTGAGCAATCAGCGGAAGCACTCACATCTACCAATAAAACCGATGGTGATCATGGTTGGGCTGCTTTTTCTTCAGTTTATACAAGCACAACATAGCTTTGGTTATTTTTGCAAGTTTGCAGGTGCATAACTCAAGAGTATGATATTGTTATACCTCCTTTCAAACGAAAACGCCAGGCAACCTTGAGATGTTGTTTTATGCAGAAAGCTGCGGTCAAGTTAAGGCTAGAAATATATATTTTATTTATTCTCAACGGGGTAACAGTGTTACCAAGAAATTGAAGCGTCACAGAAAACTGATGGAAATCCTTGTTCACAATCAGCTTTATTTTGAGAAAAATGTTAGGTACCCGGTATGGTCCTGTAGGGACCCGATTTCTCTTATTCTAGGGACCCGATGATAATTTTCTCTGGTTCTAGGGACCCGAATCGGGTCCCTAAAACACCTTTGAAAAAACCCTTTTTACAATATATGCTGTATAGAGCAATGGTTCTCAACCTTTTCACTGAAGGGAGCCAAATCCAGACTTACGACTTTGTTAGAGATCCACACTAAAGAAATTTTGACACAAATCGATTGACACGTTTTGTTTTATAGCAGAATTAAGTCGGTTACACAGAATATTAGAGGTTTTATTGAAAGACTGCTGAGGGCCTTGTGAGCCGCAGAAGAACAGTGGTTGAGAACCACTGGTATAGAGTGTATATGGTTAAGATTGACCAAAACGTAAACAAGTACCAGTCTCTGGCCACGCAAGCCAACTGAACGCTTGACCTTCTTAAAATTACTGCGTCCATGTTCTTCACAGCTTGTGGCAAAACTATAACTTTGAGAAAAAAAGCGGGCGAATTTACGGTTAACTGACGAACAGAACGATTGTTATTCACAGAGCTTTTCGCTGTCGGTGGGGCCACGCGACGCAAAGTCGTCCACGTACTTTACAGCTACGGAAAAACGACAAAACTGAGGCGAAAGTGTTTTTACGTGGCGAACAGAAACGATTGTTACGATTTTTGTCCGGCCGTAGGGTTACGCAACGCAAGCTCAACATTCGCTGGTGCGCACGAAATCCATTCATACGTTAAGTGGGTAACTCTCAGAGAGGAGTTTTTTACGCTTTGTTGGCGTCCACACCCTTGCAACATTGCCACAAGCGTTAAAATTGCCCAAACGACCAGTTAATCACCGCGCAACTCCTGGTTCGAATCTAGAGTTTCGCTTCATATTTTGCAAAACAGTTTTTTATGTCTTTTTAACGTGTTTTTATTTCTACAGCAAAAAAAAAAGAACCAAATCACGCGGGGTCAGCAAGCATAAAGTAAACTGCCTGCCAATATTAGTCTTGATATGCTACGGATCGTACCTCCGGATCAGAAATCAAAATAGCTTTTGCAACCGGCAGTTTTCCAGTCCGGATTGCAAGCCACATCATTATTGCCAGTTGCGCAACTCAAGCGAGACGAGTTTTCAGTTACATTGAAACAGCAACGCAACTGAGTTTTAAATGGTCAGCATTTGACGACCCGCAGCAGTTAACAACTTCGCACAGGCAGGCGACAGCGGATGACAAAGCCGCCTTCGTCGTCTGACGTTGGCTCGACTGACGGGAACGATGCGCGTGCGATATGCGCCTTGCAGACAAAACTATCGTCAAGTTTCACCACCGCCGCCATCGACACGAAGCTCGTGGTTGGTTTTAAGGATCAGAAGAAATACTCAACCTAATTTGTGTTTTTTCATGGCTTGCATCATGGACTTCGCCTTGAGGCGATGGTGCGCAGCTGAAAACTGCGAGCAAGTTTAAATAAGAATGCCTCCGGGTTGTCGACGCCAAAGTAAGTTGAACCCACACGATGCCGCTTAAACACTTTTAAATATCCCCTCAGTTTCAAAATTAAGCGATAACTTTCAGTTAAGTAGAAAAAGGAAGTAATCATAAAAGTATGTTATAAAAATTTAACCAAAACGTGCAAGATATCAGCTTGAATTAAAATTAGAGGTCGCCCTTCTTCTGATAGGGAAAATGCGAACGGTCCAATATGTTGCCATTGAGTCCAAATCAAATGTGGGAGGCGCAACATAACGCAGGCATCGACGATGCAAGCGCACCAAGCTTGTACTGTACGAGTCATGTGCTTGTTTCTACAACACGACGAAGTTCAATCCACAGGTAAAAGTAAACTAGATGAACATTTGTGACCGTCATCGAAAGAAAATGTTTATAAAGTCCTTCACATTCATGTTCGCAGCCATGACGCCGCGTCGTCCGCTTCGTGAATAGCAACGCCGGGACCACCAGCTACAACCAAAGCGTTTTCAGGACAATGGGTTGAAAATAGCAAGCACGGCGTACCGCGTCGACAAGCGATTCATCAAAAGCTTCGCGGAATAATTCGGCGTCGGTTATCAGTACGTTACAGAAGTAGAGCTGAAGCAACACCAATGGCTTTTTAATAACTTCATGCTTGCGTCCCGTAACCTGAGTAGTACATTTTGGAGAAAACATAACTGGTTCCGGAGTTCAGATAAGCTGGAGGAGTACGTTGTTAAGAAATAGACATTCCATCAATCGGAAATACGGCTCCTAAGTTAATAGTATCAGGATAAAGTTTACGCAGCTGCCAATCTTTCGCTTTAAAAGAATACCTTTGATGGTAAGAGCGGGCGCATTACACCGCTGTATAAGCTAACTTTATTTGTGACTAATTGTGGCCCGAATTTTGAGCAATAACGTTCATAAAATATTCACACGTTTGGCTCTTGGAAGAGGCTAGCAATTTCTCGGCCACACCCATAGGCTTAATAGCTATTTAAATAATACTCCTTTCATTTCCAACAAAAGCAGCTATAAAGTGTGTGTGGCCAGCACGGGACTTCAGCACAAAAGCGTGTGTGGCTAGCTGCTACTTAAAATTTTCCTGGCGCTGTATCAATAGCTGGCTTCATTATTTTACTTCAAGCCTGTTACAGTCTTACCTTAAGTGTTACACAACACAAAAGCGCCAATACAGGTATATACCTGCCTGTGAGCGTTTCTACTTCAGTTATTTCGTCGCAATTTCTCTGTTTTAAGACTGCGTCTTCCGATCCGTCAGGGTCGATCCAATTTTCTTTCAGCACGCTGCCAAAAACCTTTTTCTCGCGCAGTTCTGGCATTCTAGCCTGTCCACGCTCAACTTTCTGCACACTCACGGCCTCAAGAAGATCTTCCTGCTCTACATTCAATATCTCCACAGTTGACCTGTCTTTTGCGCTGTCCTTCGTTCTTTGTCTCTGTTTCTGAACACCCGACATTTCCGCTTATCAAATACAGTTTAATACACCAACAAGAGCATCAAACAAGCTTACTTTCAAACACACTCTGCATAAGGTTTGCACGAAAGGATAAACATACGCCTATTTCACAAGTGCAGCTAATTACAACATCTAACTTGCACTCAATTTTGATGTAAAATGAAGCCCGAAAGGAAGCCTGTACCCAGCTCGCATAACAACGCATTTGCTGTGAAGATTATTAACGTAGCACTATGACAAAACAATCGTTTTTTTTTTCTAGGGCTGATGCTAGTTTTCACGATGCTGGAAGCACTGGTTCATGACAATTAAGACCTGTTCATGACAGACTAGTTCATTTGAGGCCACATTGATCTGAGACTTTTTCATTTGAGACCTATTCATTGAAGACGTGCTCATTTTAAACCACATTCATTTGAGACTTCATTTTATACCACGTTAACACAGCTGTTTTGACTTTGTGTGAATCACATTTTTACGATTTACCTTTTTTGAGATACGTTTGAAGTTTCGCCAGGTGGCTCTTTAGCTGAAGTTTCCCAAAGTGACCCTTTCCGAATGCAAGGTGGCTCACACTGCATTGTCAATGCACTTGTGCTTCGAAACATAGCAGGACCTCATGATACCTCGGGTCTCAACTGAAAAGGTCTCAGACGAATGAGGTCTCCATTGAACGTGGTTTCAAATTAATGAGGTTTCAGATGAATGTGGTATCAAATGAACATGGTGTCAAACGACCATGCTTCAAATGAATATGGTCTCACACGAACAGGTCTCAAATGAATGTGGTCTCGAATAAACGTGGTCTCAAATAAACGTGGTCTCGAATAAACGTGGTCTCGAATAAACGTGGTCTCGAATAAACGTGGTCTCGAATAAACGTGGTCTCGAATAAACGTGGTCTCGAATAAAGGCGGTCTCGAATAAAGGCGGTCTCGAATAAAGGCGGTCTCGAATGAACGCGGTCTCGAATGAACGCGGTCTCGAATGAACGTGGTCTCATCTCGAATGAACGTGGTCTCAAATGAACGTGTTCTCAAATAAACACGATCTCAACTGTCTGTACAACGCAATACCGACCGTACGCATTCGGCAAAAACTGAAACGTCAATTCCACTGTAAGTGACACAGACATTTATTGAAAGAGAATAAGACGCACCAACATGACTGCTACCAACTATTTCTGACTGTGAAAAAGACCTGGGTAACTGGCGTGAAACTATTTTAGTTCACTAAACAAAACGAGTTGATAGTGGCAAACTTGACTGAAGTTAGAATTTAAAAATGTTCAAAATTCAATTCGACTGTTGCCAAATTTTTCCGGATAAGATTTACAAGCGTAACGTTAAAAACAAGAAGAATCATTTTACGAATATGATCATTGTTTTTTTTCAACCACAAGATTTAATAAAGTACACAAATTCATATCAACTTAAACCGCCTTCACGTACTAACTACATAGCTTACATATAGCTTGTTGCTAGCCAGACAAAACAAAAATAACCTTGACGAATGTTACTGAAACGTAACAAGACTCGCATATCGCAAAAAAACAACCGATCATACACAAGCTGAACATTCTATGCATCGCGAAGGATCTGTACGTCAACTGTAGGCAGTTCATGCCCAAGACTGGAGCCATTGCCTGACAGCTGCTCTAGCAGAAAGGTGCCCAGATTCCCTGTAAAGGATGTTTGAGACGCAGAGTCCTGTTTGGCGCGACACCCGACCGAACTTACTAGAATACTGCAGTTGCTATCAGTCAAAAGCAAAAACGAGCATCCTCAGATTGCGGATCTGACCTTAGAAAAGATGGATAAGAAGCGCAGGAGCGGTATCTATACCACACGAATCAACGCATGTGCAAAGGGTGCCGTTAATGGATGCCTTTTAAAATTAAAATGGACAGACAAAAATTTGAACTAAGTGATGTTAAAAAGCAAGTAACTCTCCGGTTGCGTAATTTCGAAAAACGTACCCATGTTATTTTTCACTCATATCTGATTCACTTTATTTCTCAGCCAAATTTGGTTTCACAGCAGCACAACCAAAGCGAGACAAGCGTCTGTTGTCGTTTTCACAGCAAACAGTGTTTGCTACGTTAACACAAAGAAGTCAACGCCACAAACAAATGAAGACCATGCAAAACTTAGCGTTAGGCACAAGTGCGTTTCTCCTTTCAGATGAAAAGCCAACCGCAAAAAGATTGGGTCTACGAAGCACCAGGAAACAGGTAAGGAATGCTAATCAGACAAAGTTTTTTGCATAACCTCCAGCAACGTAAGGCTTTTTTATCTGATCATGAATCAATCATAGAACTCTGTCAAGTGGATTTTTGCATTTGCAATCGGTTATCACGCGGCACTACCAACCAGCAACCAATCACGTGTCAACAGCTAAGGCCACACGCAAGCACAGCATGCGCTGCTTACAGCAGTAGGCAACTGAAAAGATTCCGATGGCGGCAACGGCGCGATCGGACTGCCAGGTAGCTGTTCGACGACTGGAGGAATCGGTGACATAATATCAGGCGAAATGAAAACGTCGTCATAATCGGGCGGTGGGTGCGAGCGAAGGCTGGCTTGATCGTTCGGTAAGCGCGGTGACAAAATACTGGGGGAGGTTGGGGACAAGGCGCGAGGATTCGCTTGAAAGACATTTCTCTCGTTTGACTCCGAAGCAGCAGGGGGGAGCTTCGAGCGCCAACCGTGCTTTCGGCCCTTCAGCAAAAACCGGATTTACGCATTGCAGCAAATGAATGGGTACATGGGGGGTGTTCGCACACACACACACACACCCAAGAGATTATAGGAACACACCTTTATTTCGGTACTTGCTTCTTGCATTTCACTGTATGTTTCTCACATATCTGCAGCTGGGAGATTGAGATTTACCAGGCGTGTTTCGGGGAAAAAAAAATAAAACTGCACATTTCCATGTGCGTTGCAGGCACAAAAAACATGCGCCTTCACGAAGGATTAACTTTTTGAAAATCCTTAATGGTAAGTGTACCTTAATGGTAATGCTTCTCGTGTACCTTTATGGTAAGTATGCAAGAAAGCTTGCTTCAAGAAAGTAGCATTGTTGAAATTTCGAAATACGGAAAAGAAACAGACACAGCTGAAATTAGCAAAACTTAATGAATTGAGCGTTGGTGAATCCACATCATTCGAGAATAACACATTCCTGCACTGTCCGCACCAGTAGTAGGAACAAGGTAACTGTGCTTTGTCTCAATGAGACAAAAAAATGTCAGGCCTTACTAACGCAAGCATTACACATCGATCCTATTAAAGAAGAATGACGGCACTCATACCAGCAATATCATCCACCGTCAACAATACTCGTCTGGCGCTTGATGAAATTGTTGAGTGTTTTAAGGAGGTCTGTGTAAAGGTTCCTCACGCCATGTACTCTAAAGTTTAGACTATGCACGCACGGGAACAATTGACAGCGTCCGTTTCAGTCTGTGCCCTGTACGCTGCGCTTCGAAAGTAACAATCACTTGCAACTCACAGCCAGCTTTTACTTGAAATGAATTTTCACGCTTGACACTAGTTTACTTAAGGCCCAATAGTGGTTACCGAAAACCTTTCAACCATATTTGCAAATGCTGCCATTTACAGAACTGGGCTAACTGCATTGAAGCGTACTTTGCACCTAAAATTGATTTTTAAATGACTACGACTGTGACACGGCGAATGCAAAACGCAGCATTGTCAAAAGGTGCGTAAAAATGTAGCAAACACAAGTGCGCTTATGCCGCTGCTCAGCACAGATATAGCGCTGCGTGCAAGACTTAGCCACCATTTTTCGAGTTATTCAAAAATCACTGACCCCTGCACGCCATCGAAGACTACAAGAACACCGAAAACCGACTGATGTATGGTTGCAACGAAAAAGCATAACACAGCATCGAATGCGAATGACTAAAGTGGCGCTATAGATAAAAACATAGCTCTTACGTCGAAGCTCTGCGAAGCAGTAAGATGGCGGCTCTTGCTCCCGGCAGTGGGAGGTCTTGGACCAACAGGCATTTCTCCTCTATCTACGAATTCATCCTCAGAATCTTCGCTTTCTACGGTTGTTGGAATGCCTGAAAAATAAAATTAAAAAAAAAACATTCGCATATCACTGGTCGCAAGAAAAAACGGACTTGCGTTTGTGGATAGAATCAGGAACTGAACGCGGAAAAAATTTGTTGCTCTGGAAGTGGAAAGATGAAAACAAAAAAGGGCCAGTTATAACCGCATACGTTTTTCTGTGCAAAACGTATGCAACCTACACGTGGAAAAATACGCCAGGATACACCTTATGCTATGAATCAAAGCGTGGTTTGCAATCTTCACATGCACAACAATATGGATACATTGCCTGAATATTCTTATTGCAAAACTTTTTATTTTCAGTGCTATGATACGGGTAAATGAGCAGCGACAGTTCCTGAAAACTCTCTAATACTCTCAGATGACTTCTATTGCTTACCTCCTCATCAACATTTACCAGTTCTACCGCCAAGCAGGCAAACGAAGCAAAGCAACTTGCCACATGAGTCACGGACATGCGCAGCGTTTCACCAGAGCGTTATCTGGCAACTCACAGCAGCGCAACATCTAACCCAACGTATCGAAACAAGGTTCAACTTGTTCAGCGTATGATTTTGCTTGAATTCCTTCACTGGCAGAGATGCACACAACACGAATTTGACTATGATAAACGTGCTCAACAAGGCACACACCACTCTCCACCACAGATTACATTCGAGCAACCAAATGTGCAGATTTCACTGCCACAGAAAATTATGCAATCCCGGCTTTCAGTTATTCGCGAGTTTGCAACAGGCCGCGAGAGGTTTGGATGCTGAGAGAAGCCAACCGCGTGGACAAATCGATGCTTTTACAGGGCTTTGCTGTTCTAACGCCAGTCTACAGTTCAAACGCGCATGTGCGTCTGTATTAACACGGTAGCTTCAATGACACTAAAAAGATTTTCCTAGGACGTCTCATACTAGCGCAACAAGACAACGCCGTTTTTTCAGACGAAGTTATCAAACGAAAGACAGAACACGTCACTTCGCCGCCTGAGGCGGAACACTAAACTAGCATTGTTGCTATATAAACGACAGAGTGTGTATCGGAAGGCTCAGATTAGTATTTTTCAACAGCAAACGGCACAAGAATGAAAATGCAAATCTGAACGAATAGGATCTCTCATCCATGCGAAACGGTGGTTGATTTGACGAATTGTAAGCGGGAAACGTCAAATACACGTTGGTCGCAAAAGATCAGTGCTAACAATTGAGATGACACCGATTATAGTAATTAATGGATTGTTTTTTTTCTTTTTTTGACAAAAATATGCTAACCAGAATTTTTTTTTCACGTTCGACGCTTTTCTTGCGGGACTGATCTCCGAACCGAACGGTCTCATTATAGTTCTTTGGCTGAAGAGCAAACAGTTTGCTAGCACTTGAGAACGTCAGATGCGATACGTAATGATATGCTGGCGTCCGAAAATTTTGAAAAAAAACAACCACTCTTAATACAGTATAACCCAATTGTTCAAATCCCAGCAACAAAAATGACTACATTGCTAGATACCACTAAGGAACCAGAAACTTGGAAGCCCACAAGCATTGCTCATATTGGCTGCACAAAGAGGAAACGATAAAGGAAGCAATTGAGAAAGAACAATGGAACAAAGCGCTAACTATTAAGGAACCCGTACTTTAAATAATATCATCCAAAACATCAGCCTTTGAACGAGTCACTGATTTGAGCTTGCGCGGTGAATGAAAGCCTAAAAAGCCGAGTTAGGTAGGACCGCACCGAAGAATGCGACCTAAACATTTACTTTTCTTGTTACGATAAATCGGCTGTTAATAGTTTCGTGAGAAAGTTCATGTCAAGCATGAGGAGTTCCGAGTAGACGGAATACTGCAAGCGAAGTTGCAGCATCAAGTGACAGAATAGACGCGAAACCGACCAACAAGGCAAACAATTTGTTTAAGGGTCCGCAAATTTTTTTTTAAAAGATTGATTTTAGGCGTTGGCATGGTGCTTACCGGCAATGATTGCAACTGCTGCTCCAAATCCCACGGTAATCATGCCTACACACGCAAATTCCTTGTCGCTAAACTTGCGTTCTTATTGAAAACTCCCACAATACAAGGGAAAATTAGCGCATTTTCATGATATATTGCCCTCCGAGAAATATCCAACTCTCTAACGCCTGCAGTCGTTCGCAAGGCTCTACCTCTTTTCTCCATTTTCCGCACCGTGTCTGATTTGCGCGGCGGCAAGGCGTCCACGGCGGTCTCGTCGGAACTTGAAAGGGATCCTTGCGATAAATAAGAGGGCGGCTGCTGGCTTTCTACGGAAGATACGGGATTGTTGCTTGGCATGACTTTGATTGTTGTGACGTTGCTTTCGTCTTTCTCCAACACCGGATTATCATACGTAGCTGTGCAAAACAAATAATAGACAGCTGATGTAAATTCAAATACGAAGCACAAACGTGCTACGGCGAATGCGTCTCTCCCAGGGGCGTGCCGAGCAGTTTTTCCTCTAAGAAAATTATACTCTGAGCAATTGTTTGTTTTAGTATGCATCCGATTGCGCAACCGCCCAACCAATGAAGCGTTTCAAGCGGTAAAAGGGCTAAGCAACATATATATACGCCAGTTTTTTTGAAGTTGTTTTAGGGGCCCGATTCGGATCCCTAGAATTTAAAATCGGGTCCTTAGAATCAGAGAAAATCATCATCGGGTCCCTAGATACAGAGAAAATCGGGTCCTTAGAATCAGAGAAATCGGGTCCCTACAGGTCAATACCAGGTACCTAACACTTTCCTTAAAAAACCCCGATGCACGACATTAAATTTGGAATGTTGCAAGTGCGCGAGAATGAGATCCCACTGCGCAAATGGTCTGGTGGTGGTGGTGCGCAATTGCGTACGTTAGAGGGAACACTGGTACCGAGGTTAGATGGCGCCCGAGGCAAGAAACGAGAAAGTTTGGCGCCCCTTGGGAGCAAATGTACTGTATTGAAGAAAGTACTTGCGATATTGTTGGAATTTTTCAGCGCCCATTGCATTGTGCACCCCTTGCCCCACCTCGGTACGCCCCTGATCTCTCCTACTATCATGAAGCTTCAAGCCAGGCAACCACGAAAGCGCACTCACCGTGGTGATATTTGTTATTGGTATTCTGGCTTTCAACGAGCGGCAACGACTCGTCTCGTCTTGAAGCAGTCGAGGGTCTCGATTTTCCTCCTGATCTCACGCGGGGCTGCTCAGTCGAGACGAGCATGGAAGAACCTTGCATTTTTTGCTGCCTTCGCTGCTTTTCCAGATCTTTCTGAAATTCATTTCAAACACAGTAAGCAAACTTTCGCCTTGCGGCAAGCTTCTGAGGAATCTGCTTGCAATCTGCTTTCATTCTTCTGCGACGATTAAAACTTGCAATCGTATCTATTTTTCATAGTTAAAGGCCACAAAGATGGCGGCAAGTAAATCAGTCA
>JGI24022J15233_10006207_pt1 | contig 12895 bp, 10 predicted proteins | sample Ectturendosymbi2_FD_15233 | JGI IMG/M metagenome (IMG submission 15233)
GGGAGGTGTGGATTTTTTGTGAGTGACGTCATAAGTGGAAGACTTTTGGGCCCCCTTGGCCCACTTTACCTGGCCCTGGGCGCCAACCGTCAGATCAGGGGTAACGAACCTATTTGCTATCGCGGGCCACTTTGTCAGTTACCGCTAAGTAATCGGGCCGCACAACCTTTTAGTCATACTATGAAACTTGTTAGTTCAAGACTGCTGGTCTCACCTGAATGGGAAAGTTCAATACTGCTGGTCTTGCCTGAATGCTTTGCAGGCCCCATGCGGCCCGCGAGCCTCATGTTCGTCACCCCTGCATTACATGGTAGTATTTCGCTAAAGTTTTTATTGGAAACTAAGCTACACTCCGAGTCTTTTGATACTTTGGATGACTTGCTGGGGTTTTAGGTTCAAAAGTTATGATCTAAACTAACCAAAATATTTGACTAAATAGCTAATAAGATAATTAATTAATTTGTTTATTTTAGATCATAACTTTTGAATCAGAAATGCTAGAAAGTCGATCAAAGACTCGGACTCGAGTCTAGTTTCCAATGAAAACTTACTTTGGCGTAGCGGTTGGGCCTTAGGCCAGGCAACATGAGCAAAAATGACCCAAAACTACTTCACTCTTGACGTCACTCACAAAAAATCCTCATCCCCCAACCAAAAAATTTTTTTCGAGTGCAATCTAGAAGAGTGATCGATCCGTTTCAGCCATTGAACAGCTCTCTAGTGCAATCGGCGGAGAAGCTATGGCGTTGGTAAAGCAACAGAAAACTGCTGTTTTTAGGCCGAAATTGAAGTACGAATATATCGTATGCCGGCTCTCAAAGTGTTAACTCTTTGGCGTCCGGCTGCTTTTGCGGATTTTCGAAAAAAAATTGCCTAAACGCACGTGGCTTTGCGTGGGAATATCTCAGCTCCTGTTCGGGTTAGGAACCTGGTTGAAGCGTCAAAAGACGCAGTAAGTCTTCTAGTCTCCACTCGCAAAAAATTTTTTGCCTGGGGATGCGGGTTTTTTGTGAGTGACATCATAAGGGGAGGACTTTTAGGCCACCCTGGCCCACTTTGCCTGGCCCTGGGCACCAACCATTAGGTGGTAGTATTTCGCTGAAGTTTTTACTGGAAACTACGCTACAAACCGAGTCTTTTGATACTTTGGAATGACCTGCTGGGGTTTCGGGTTCAAAAGTTATGATCTAAGTTAGTAAAAATTTTTGACTAATTAGATAATTGTTCATTTAAGATCACAACTTTTGAACCAGAAACATTAGAAAGTCGATCAAAGGCTCAAAAGACTCTGACTCGAGCCTAGTTTCCAATGAAAACTTCAGTGAAGTACTTTGGCTTAGCAGTTGGGCCTTAGATCAGGCAACATGAGCCAAAATGGCCCAAAAACTACTTCACTTCTCACGTCACTCACATAAAATCCGCAATCCCCAACCACAAAATTATTTTTCGAGTGCAATCCAGAAGACTGTCCGATTCGTTTGAGCCATTGAACAGCTCTCTAGTGCAATTAGCGGAGGAGCTATGGCGTTGGTAAGGCAACTGACAACTGCTGGTTTTAGACCGAAATTAAAGTACGAATATATCGTACCCCGGCTTTCAAAGTGTTCATGAGGTAGAAGAGAACATGCACCCATGAGTATAGTAGTTTGATCATCTTTGCAAACTATGAAAAGCTTCCTGTAAAAAATGTGCTAAAGAACTTCTGTAAAATGTAATATGGAAAAATGACTGCAATTTCTTTATACAATAGAATTTACCTAAATCATCACCTAACAGAGATCGAAACAAAGTGCCAATATGCTTGAATTTGCAATTACAATAAATAACCATGGACCATCGAAAAACCACACATTTGTTCACTGTCATGATGTGTTATGTAGTCATTTTTATCACCAAATACCATACACCATGAAATAAATAAAACTGAAAATAATGGTACAAGTCTTTGCTTTTTGAGGTTTGCTGTGTAATGTGGTTCAAAGCTGAAGTTTTTATATGAACAATAGAGATTACATCTAGCAAAGTGTGGCAACTATACAGCCAAAAATGCAGTTATAAATGAACACACCAGTTTTTTGGGATGAAACAGTGCTGCCACATACTGCTGCCTGGTCAGAAGCCTTCCCAATTTCTAAAATGGTTTGACAGGGGACAGAAGGAGGCTTGATGGATTGACTTTGGGCTGCTTGTACGGAGGCCTAAGCCTGGTATGGAATACAACAGTTGTGGACACTTTTGCTCTGTGCCATTAATTCCTTAGGGGATCAGCATCTTCACTGCCAGGACAGTTAGCATGAGCGTTGATTTCTAGCGTTCCTTAGCAACTCCATAACTTGCCAGTTGATTGTGCTAGAGAGCTGTTCAAACTCTCAAAAGACATACAATTGTCTTCTAGTTTGCAATAAAAAAAACATTTGGGTTTTTAGTGGGTGACGTCATAATTGAGTTAGGTTTTTTGGCCATTTTGGCCCACGTTACCTGACCCTGGACCCCAACAGCAAGATGTAATTTTTTGACTCTAAAGTTTTCATTGCAATCTAGGCTAGAATCACAAGTCTTTTGAGCCTTTGACTTTCAAGCTCAGAGGTTACTTGTTCAGTACTCAAGTGCAGAAAAAACAATTGCATGTCAATGTATGCTTGTCAATTGTGGAACAAATTAACACAGACTAGTATGAAGCACCACAAGTTCCCTACAACAGTGCCTTCTGAATTCTGCATTATTACCCAGATAAGTGTTTGCCCACGCCAGGTTAATCATTGTGTCAGTACTTTTATCTGCATGGCTTCCTTCACCGGTGTGAATCTTCATCAATTTTGTTTATCCAATAACTTGATGATGTTTTTATAAATCTGCATTTTTTCTCCATCATTCAACGCACATGTATGATGGTGACCAATTGCAGTAGTTGCTGGTGTGTTATCTTGGTGTCTGTTTTACTTCATAATGCCCTTGCATAGCAACCTCAACCTTCAGTGTGCTTCATGGTGCCGCATGATTTGTGCATTTTCTTGTAATTCATCTATCACATTGAGGGGCATGCCTGACGCAACAAACTGTTTAACAGTTTTTTTGTTGTCCCAGCACGTGGACTTTAATTTTCATGCAATTGTCTGATGTTTGCACAAATCAACCCGACTAAACACCTGAATGCAGGTACAGCTGGTGCGCTGCTTCAGTGTTTGGCATCTCCATGTATTGAATATGTTTATCATCTAACACTTGCTCTGTGCTGTACTATGACTAAACATTTTTGTGTTATTGGGTAGTACCCTTGTGGTTGGACCATGAGTCTGACACAAAATAAATATTACATTAAATTAGTAGAAACCAGTGCAACAATTCTAGTTTTCAATGATAACAGCAATACATTTTAATTATCATTCAGTAATTGATACCCAAGGAGTAAATTTTCTCTTGGTTAAGAACCTGAGTTTAATGTATGCTGCATTTTGTGTATTATATCTGATGAAATGTGTTGCCATAGCTTTAGTTCACAAAACAGTTTTTACAGATCTGTTCAGTCCATTGTTTTACTAGCTGCAAGCCATGTTGGTACTTTGTTTTGTAATGACAGTACAATAGTGCAAAGCAAACTTTGCAAAAATGTGTTCTATGTATGTAGGGCCAAAACTTAAAAGGAATGCTTGATGCTCATGACTCTTTCTAATTTGATTAAGTCTATCACCAATTTGAAACTCAAAGGTTATTTAGTTTGATGAGGAGAGATTATTAGTTTGATGAGGAGAGAAACAGCATCAAACTTTTCAAAACAGTGTATTTTAATTTATGAAGATGTATTCAGAGTTGAAAAAATTACAATTTAATTCAGGTTTCGTCTTTTGAAGTAATTTGCTTCATTTCAAATCATTCCGTTTTTTGAGATTGTTTTAAATGAAAACCGAGATCACAACTTTACTTGAGTCATTTACATGAAATGGTATTGTGCAATTAAGCATTTAATCTAATTGAAGGTTGATGTTAACTTGGACTACTGATGCACAAAGTTTTCGGTGCAGATCTGATATGAAACATTAAATGTGTGGTTTGATACTATGTGTCACTATTTGAACACTGATCCTTAAATCCTTCTTCCTGAAACAAGAATTTAGTTACTTTCTTTTTTCAGTATCGTAGTATAGAACCTTGACGATTGAAAGACACAGTTAAAATATTTTGATGGAGTGACTGTTTTTTTGAAGCAGCCAGTGGAAATTAAATTGCCAAGCTGTAAAACCCATTCATCTATCAGCAACTCCTTGGAACTTAATCCATCAGTGCAGCATTTATGGATCATCTGCCACCACATTACAATGTTCCACGGCTGGAAATTGTTGAGCAGCCAAAACAGCGTGGAATGAGATTTCGTTATGAATGTGAAGGTCGCTCGGCTGGAAGCATTCCAGGAGAAAATACATCAGGAGACAGAAAAACGTGGCCATCATGTCAGGTTTGTTTTTCTGAATATTTTAAGTTGGTAAACTATAGATCAGAGTTAGGTTTATTCAAGGAATGGTTTGTGTAGTTGAATACAAGAACTTTGTTTTGCTATAGGTTATTTAAGAGGAATTCATTTTATTGAAAGGCATATATTGTTCTTCGGGTCGGCAACCTATGACGCGCTGGCACGCAGAAGTTCTACTGGCACGCAGAAGTTCCATGTTTTACATATCACTTTTGTTATGATTCACACAGAAGGTATATTGACCTTGACTTTGTATAAAAGTACGTATGTTGTTGGCACACTTAATGATTTGAAACCTTTAAGTCGGCACACAGTTAGCAAAAGGTTGCCAATCCCTGCTGTAAACCAGGCGCAAAGGATTTAGCATAAGCACAATGGTTTCGGAAAACTATGGTGAATCAAAGTCAAAACCAAACTGATACTTTGGCGTCTCACCGCTTTTCAAGATTCTCGATTTATTTGCAGCAACTTGACGTAATGTGAAGCTTTTATATTCAGTATTAAGCAGTGGATCTTCTCTACCTGGCGTGAGTGATCTGTAGTACACTAATATAGTGAAGCAGGATAAGAAGTTATGTAGTGTTAGGCTTAGAAGTAATTGATATTATAAAAATTGGAAATTTTATTAAGTTAACACCTTTTACACCACCCACATAGCTTGTATTGTCATGGTCATGCTGTTACAACCTGCTGTGAATGCATGTTCAGTTGCTTGATCCAAAACTAAATATTGCAGAGTTCTTTCTCGATTGAGTTCATGTTTTCAGGAAAGATGCATTGAAGTACATAGATTTGTGTAAATTTTTGTAGCAAAATACCAAGTACAAAAAAGTTACGTTTCACACAACATAAAGTGTTGTAGCATAGGCGTGATAAAGTTGTTTGATGCAACAATAAATAACATGGAGTGTTCTTCCTTGATTGACATCAAATTTTCAGGACTAATGCATGTAGGTATTTTGAAGAACATTTGTGTAAATTTTCATTGCAAAACAACGTGTAATGAAAGAGTTTCTGTGTTTTATGCAACATTTGATTGCACCTTGCTGTTTTGAAAAAAGTGTTGTAGCCGGCATGCAGCAAAATGTTGTTCGATCCAAAACTAAACAACTCAAAAGAGTTTATGCTCGAATTACCTAAAAGTTTCAGGGCGAATGTATGTGGGTATAAGGAACATTCATGTAAATTTTCGTTGCAAAAAGACTGGGTACAAAAAGTTACTGTTTTATGCAACAACTGATTACACCTTGCTGTTTGGAAAAAGTGTTGTAGCTGGCGCATAGCAGAGGGCATTAAATGAAAAATTATATAATTTGTAGAGTTCTTGCTCAATTGACCTCAAATTTTCCAGGCTAATGCTTGTAGGTATGAAAAACGTTTGTGTACATATTTGTTGCACAAAAACAAGTACAAAAAAGTTTTTCATGTTTTATGCAACAACTGATTGCACCTTGTAGCCTACAGATGCACACCATGCATAAGTATGATGACAATCGCACACCAGTGCAGAAGGTGTTAAGAAAATTTACAAAACTTCATACCACAAAGTTAGTAAATGTATTTTGAAACACAGATAATTTAAATAGAATGAAAAAATGCTAAACAATTTTTTGACCTTTTGCATGTTATATATTCTCAGAGGCATTTCAAGAGTTGTCATCTGTTTTATGAAATATGTCTGTTAAGATAGATCTGCAATATATTATACGAATGATTGATTTTGTGGGCTGGTTCTTTTTTAAGCCATCTGCCCAAGCTTTTAACAAATGTATTTCTAAGCACATTAATTCACTGTGTAGAACAGGGGTAGCCAACAAGTCGACCGCCCCAAGTGTCAGTTGGTTGATTGTGCCTGATTTTGCATTGAATTTACAAGATACCTGAAAAGAACACTTTTCAATAAATATTCCAGAAAGTACACAAAAATTATCCATCAACTGGTTGGTCACTTAGATTCTTTGGTGCCTCTTGCAATGGCTGACCACAGGCTAGCGCAACAGATGCTGTGAAGGTGTTGTAATATGTTGTCCTATTATTGCATGACAACCATGATTTAGGTGTAATAGACACTTTTCTTCCATATGTGCATCATTTACTAAGGCAGGGTTGGTTTCTCGACCTGTGGGGCACGGAAGAATCTTTGATAGGCCACGGCCTTGTATTATTTAAATTGACTACACTTTGCAAGATGGCTCTCGAAAACAGGGGCTCTGGTTGCCATGAAAACGAAATCTAGGAGGCTTAATGTGGAAGATAACTTGATCTGTTCATTATCATGTATTGAGCATCTAATTATCTTTGCCTTCTAACAAAAAACAGGCTCAGCCTTCGCATTGATTGTAGCGCATGTTGTGTTACTACATTTTTTTTTTCTGTGCATGTGCAACAGTTGCCGCATAGAAGTTATACAGTTGGTGGACCATGGACCCTCTGTTGCAGAGGCAAATTTTCATTTTTGGGACCCTAGGCTATCTTAAATTGGGTTCCTTCTGGAAGGCAGTGGAGGCCATAGTCACATTTTCAGACTCCGACTCCTGTTCCAAAATTTTTGAACCTGGATCTATCTGGGCCCGGGTGCGAAATATTTTCAAATTTGAGATTCCAACTGCTGTTCAAACTCTGGCTACCATCCATGCAATCGAAATTCAGCAATGTTTTCACTTAGGAAATGACATATATGAAAAAACAAGACAGACTCATGCTGGTGCTGAAAATGAAAAGTTACTCTGAATCCAGGTCCAGTTTTTCACAAATTTTGGACTCTGGTTCCGGGTCCGAAAGAAAAACGTAAAATCCTGCCAGAGTCCACTCCGACACTACAGATCCGTGGCCATGTCTGGTGTACACCATTCTGGCACACTAAAAACAGGCTTATTGGTTTTGTCTTTTCTATAACAGTTCGTGGTTCATCTGCTTTGACAGTGGCTTTCTTTTGCTTGCAAGAATCACTCTCATATGTACGTTTCAAGACATTTCACAATACAATCTTTGACATTCTCAAGTTAATGCAAGTAAGTCTACTGTAGATCCACCGTTATCCTGATTACGTTGAAAAAAAGGAAACAACTTGCACATGAAACTCACTTTGCTAACTAAGCTAATAAGCTCAAGCTACAAATTGGCCTTAATAATACATCAACATATGTGTCTAGTTCAATGATAGTTATCTTTTTTTATGCATTGAGCTGTAGAATGGAATGGCCCAAGATTACTACAAAACAATTGAAGTAAAGAACATCCCAGCTTAACATGTGCAGTATTACAAACAGTTGACATTTTGCTCCACTAAATATCTGCAGTCTTACCTACAGTGCAGGCTAGTCTTGTCTTTACCCCGTTTCTCACCCATTAACAGCAATAAGAGAGAGATCCGGGCTGAACGAAAGTGCCTCACTGGCCTCGTGTAATCTGAAAATAGGATTCAGGCATTTTGTTCCATACATTATATGTAACAATGACCAATTCTCAACGCCATAAAAAGAGTGCTGATCATCATTCACTTCAATCCTTTGTGCCCATTCTTCTATAGAGATATTTGTTAACGTGCATTTAACTAAAACAAAAATACAAATATAATTGCTTACAAAAATCATGGAAATTGTCCTTACTCCCAAAATTATGGGGCCCCCCAAAATTGAGAGCCCTAGGCTGAAGCCTTTTTAGCCTAATGGTAAATACACACCTGCTCTGTTGTTTGTTAACTAGGCCATATGCTTGAAAAGGTTGAGAACCCATGTACTAAGGCGATGGTACACTATATTTGCATGTGCGATATTAAACTTTGGCATTTTGTACTTGTGAAGTTAGCAAGAAATTTTCTAGTCGATTGCGGTCGAAGACAAGTTGGCTACCCCTGGTGTACAAAGTTAAGTTTGGTGTGTTTTGATAGACCAGCATTCAACTACATTTTTACTGTATTGCACATCCATGCAGTATAATTAACTGTTTCGCGGCCGGTAGGTTACAAGGATTTTACACCAAAAAAAACAGATTGTACATGGCTTTGCGCCAGCATAACTCTGGCGCTGAAAGCGGTAGAGAGCTGTTCAAAGGCTCAAAAGACTCGACAAGTCTTCTAGTCTGCACTCGAAAAATTGTTTGGTTGGGTGGTATGGATTTTTTTGTGAATGATATCATAAGTGGAGGACTTTTAGGCCACCTTGGTGCACTTCACCTGGCTCTGAGCCCAAACTGTTAGATGGTAGTATTTCGCTGAAGTTTCTACTGGAAACTAAGCTACACTCCAAGTCTTTTGATACTTTGGATGACCTGCTAAGGTTTGAAGTTCAAAAGTTACATCTGAAGTAATAAAAATATTTGATCTATTAGTTAATTAGATAATTAATTAATTTGTTTATTTTAAATCATAACTTTTGAACCAGAAACGCTAGAGAGTCGATCAAAGGCTCAAAAACTCAGACTCGAGCCTCGTTTCCAATAAAAACTTCAGCGAAATACTTTGGCCTAGCAGTTGAGCCTTAGGCCAGGTAGCATGAGCCAAAATGGACCAAAAACTACTTCACTTATGACGTCACTCACAAAAATTCCACGACCCCCAGCCAAAAAAATTTTTTTCGAGTGCAGACTAGAAGACTTGCCGAATCTTTTGAGGGTTTGAACAGCACTCTAGCGCAATCAGCAGAGGAGCTAGGGCATTGGTAAGGCAACCAAAAACTGCTGGTTTTAGGTCAATTTCCAGGTATGATATATTTGTAGACCGGCCGTCAATGTCTTACAAACCTGTTAACAGATGCTTCCAGCAAGTTTAACCACTCAGCTCCATGTTAGATTTTTTTGGAATATTTTGTTGGATATGCTACAACAAGCCAATTGCTGAGTAAACCTTTGTATTATGATTGCTATGAAACAGAGCTCTTTCACAAAGTTTTGTGTTAAAAATTGACTTTTTTGTATAAACCGTTGAAATGCTATTTGCCAGTTGATCATAATAAATCAACTCTACTGCTCAGGATTTTTAATCAATACAAGGAAATTTATTAAACGTTTGCATATGTTTACTGATACAACACATTCTTTTAAATTGTTGGCCATGTTAGGATTCCATGTTGGCTGTTGCTAAGCATTTCTTTGCGCAAATGCATCATTGTTACATGTCTTAGTCTGACAGATGAGAAAAAGTTCTTCGTTCATAACTTTGGAAGCAAGAACATAGTGTCTGTTAGATAATGTTGAATAGATAGTTGATTATCTACAAAGTACTAATGATTTCAAAGGATGTTGAAAATGACTGATTGTGTATAATTTGCTTTTAAAGGTAAAGTTGATAGTTGTCTCTGCAGAAGTATGTGCCTGTGTGCTGTGCAGCAGTAGTACAGTTTAAATCCATTTTTGTTCCCGTTAAACTGAAGTGGCCGGACTTACCTCCTTTCTGCAATGAATTCTACATCTTGCTCGATTAAGGGATTTGTTTAAATGTATTTTTTAAATATCTTGGTGTGGCAGGTGTGTGTGTGAATAGTATTGATGCATTGTGCATGACAACTCAGTTTCCCTACATACTGAGTGATAATTATAGTTTCATGACTCTTTACTAGAGGCAAGTAAATTAAGCATATTTTTACATACTTGGGTAATACTAATATGAGAGTATTTTATGTAGGCTATGGTCTGGTCAGCATTTAAGGGTTTTTTTGCCATGTTTTTTTACCCTTTGTTTGGAAAAACAAAATTATAATTTTAGTTATGTGGCATTGTAAGATCAACATTACACCCTAATATTACTGTTAACACCTTTGGCACTGAAATATTTGAGCTTTCATGCCATCACTTCAGTGCCGGCACATGAAAATCATTGTGACCGACGTTCGTACTTATGTTACAATCGTGAAAACAGGCTTGTGCCAAGCAATTGGTGCATGGCAAACAGGCAGACAGCAATGGTCTTAATAAGTGAGCAGAGTTGCATTCCTTTCTAAGTATGAAGAAAATAGCTCATCAAGTTTAATGTATGTTCAAAAATAAAACATCATTTTCACCACATTGTACTGCATTGGCTATTTTTTGTGATAATAATATCACATTGGATAAAAAGCACTGGTATATCACTATAAAAATTGTGGAAAACTTTTGATTTTAACTAAACATAAATGGTAAAGCTAAGTACCCATTAGTGAATGACTGTGACAGTTACAATAATATTCCTAATTTAGTCATGTGATGCAGCAGCATGTATACACTGTACACTCAATGTCATGGTGGGTGCCATTTTGAAAAAGTGTAGAAATTAATCAAGATGTGGAACAATTAGTTTAATGAAATAGATCGCAAAGTTACAATTTGTAAGCTAAGCATATAGATACAGAGCAGATGTCAAATGTCATTTAATACGGAGCGTTTTCTGCTATTGCAAGATTGTGTGATCAAAACAACTTGACAATACTGTCGTAGCCACCACATGGTGGAACAGTGACAACATCTGAATCTTTTTTACATTTGCCATAAATATTTTACGGACTACACATAAAAACACTGATAAACCAGATGAATGAGTGGTTATTTAGTTTTTTCTGTGTGTCAACCTTTCACACTAACACTCTGCATGGATTTCAGCTATTTGGATTATTATTTTTCTTCTATTGATTACAATCAGAGCAAGAAATGTCACATCACTTTGCACACCTTTGATAGCAGGTGGAATAATAATTTTTTCTGACAAAGTTATTGATGCATAGCCAATTGCCTTATGTTTTCAAAACAGTAATTTCTCCACAATTTCGGGTTAAGGCTGCCCCAATTTGCTATGTATGTTGGCGCTTAACACTTGTGCTCGCTGGTGAATAAATTTACAAGTGTCTAGAGATATTTTTAAACTAGTGTTGAAAGCTCTGGATATCCTCATTTACACCTGTAACAGACAAATGATACTCTTGACTTTGGCTCATTCAAGTATGTGGTGGTGCTCATTCAAGTATGTGGCCACCACCATCTGTTCATCTTTGGCATATGGATCTTCTGCTGCTTGACATGAATTGTCATCTCAGCAACTGCTTTCCTGATCGAAAAATTCAAACTATATAGCCTTAGTCAAGCCACTGTTTGTTTTTATTATTTTCTTCCAACTGTTTTGCTTACATGTCTTTCTTCCACAGAATCTTCTTTTGCATTTATCCTTGCTTGTTTTTTTGAATGCAACATGCTGAACCAGATTTCAACATTGTTACCTTCTCACGAATGGCCTATAGCAGTATGTTGATGTGATAAAGTTGTAATGTAACTGCCTGTAAGAACATAGGTTTCTGACTTAGCTTTTTTAACCTTACTTCTAACAATTGCACTATGAAAAAGTCACAGCAACAAATATGTTTTTACTTGCACAGTGGAAGTGAAACCTGAATAACCGGTACCCAAGCATTGCACAGTACTATTTTTGGATTACAGATATCAATAGCAAACAGATGCAAAAAAATGTAGATTCGTTATTTAAAATACAATGCCACTGCCACCGCTACCTGTTCAAGCTTAAACACTGGCTTTATTTAGGTTTTGCTGCTTACTTGATCCTCTTGCAAGCTTAGTGACTACTTTCATTGCATGAACTTCTAGCTCTCCTAGCATCACAAAAGAATATTTCTTAAAACCTTTCAAAGAATTTTGCTGTAACTTAAAAGAAACACCAACAACCTTTTAACTGGTCCCCACAGAAGAAACTGCTCAGTTGCCATGAAGAAACAAACTGCAAAGCATGGAAAAGCGACCATGAATTGGCATTACATTGTCTTCTGACATGGTAGGCCTTAATCCCATTTTGTAATGTAAGTGGAAATACACTGGTGTAAAATGTGACTCCTGTCATCATGATTCAAAACTCATCCAACTCATTCTGCCAGCCTTTTTCAGATTTACTAATTTGTGCTGCAGAAATTTTCTTGCTTGATTGTTTTTGCTGGTTTATCTAGCTGCTTGTCTACCTGTTGTCATGCAAACATCTAGCTAGATGTTACAAAGTATCAGGGCAATCAGTTGTTATACCACTATTAGTGCGGTGAGATGTGTGGCATAGGTGCTATCCCATTTCTGATGCCGTGACATTCGCAAAAGAGCAAATACAGCTGGTAAGGATGTAAATGTTTGCATCAAATAGAAAAAGCAAAATTGCTCGAGTTTTGTTGATGACTATATTCTAACAATCAGGCACTGATTCAATTTTTGCAATATAGTGTTTGTAAAAGGAAAGGAACAATGCTCTTGCAATCATTAGGTAACTTCTAGAGATCGGCCGATATTTGGGTTTTACCGATATATCGGTATCGGCCATGACGGCCGATATTATTGGCCTCAATAGGAGTCAACAAAACGCTGTTACATTCCTCACGCATCCATACAACTTGCACAAGAGAGCACAACGAAGCAAGTCGAGACAGTTATCTTACAACAACGCTATCAGGTGCGGTTTCATAAACAAACAAACAA
>JGI24022J15233_10006209_pt1 | contig 12894 bp, 10 predicted proteins | sample Ectturendosymbi2_FD_15233 | JGI IMG/M metagenome (IMG submission 15233)
ACGACGAGATAGAAATGGTCTGTATATCTATCAGATATTGCTTATTTAAAATTGTTATACTACAGAAAATAAGAACAAATAAGGACGCAAGTCACAAAAAAGGACATTTCTTAGAAATAAGGACATTTATATTTTCTAAGACGTAGTACTACAAAATAAGGACGAATCTTAGAAATAAGGACGGTATGGTAGCCCTGATCATAAGCATATGAAGCTATTCAAGCCATTTACACCGCATGTTATTGCGTGGGCCGTCAGAAAAGGCTTCAATCAGTCGATTCGTAGAACGAAAGAGCAGCAAACGAGATTGCAGTGTTTAGCTTGAGCGATGCCGAAATCTGCAATGCCATCAGCAGCTGTGAAAAACGCAAAGCTTCTAAGAAGAAAAAGCACAAGGATCTGGCAGTGTTAGCTAAAACGCCGCGACTAAATCGCTTTTTCTAGCAAAACTTTCAAGCAGCAACGTTAAAGCAGTGACATTAACCAGAGCACCTGAAAATGAAGGTGAAAATCAAGATATTAATTTGAAAACAACTTTCACACAGCCTGGCCGGCCTTATTGACATGTTCTTTTTCCGGTGTTTTTGTTTGTATCTCTGGTTTCTGCTTACTGTTCGGGTGAATGTTGTTTCTTGCCGAGTCACTCTCTAGCCTAGCCTGTGAAATATGTTTTCTTGGTAAAAATACACTCTAGTGTTTATATCAGAAATTCTCTTCTCACCGCTAACTGTATGTGCATTTGAGTAAGCACATTCTCGACTACCGGAAAAAACAAACGGAAACCTTGCGAATCAGCCAAAACATAACTTTTACAAACGATGACGTCATGGATTGCGTCATAGGGGCCCTCCAGTAAAAATTGTCCCGGGCCCCCCTACCCTTTAATCCGGCTCTGCTTATAGCAAACCAGGTTTGAAGGTCAGTGAAATTACCACCGATTTTTCACAGTATGCCGCACCTCCGGATATCAGTTCTGACCATTTTTAGCAAATGTTTGCTGAATACGGAGACTTTCTGAATTGCTGCGAAGAAGAACTTCTTCAGGAATTTCAAAAGTTTATCATGTACAGTCAAGAAGCTAACTCAAGCGAAATATTTTAAAACGTCTCGAAAGACGTTCGAGAGCGTGTCCTGGGAGTAAAAAAGCACATATGCAAATGTCTGGCCTTATTCTTCGGGCATCGTGTTCAGCTGAAGGGTCCCTGAGCGCGATAAAAATTTTGAAACTTCGAATGAGATTTATCATGATAGACGACCGATAAAATAGCACTGACGTATATTCACAAAAATTTCGAAATTGATGTGCACACGGGGCCATGGACNTGTTTTCATTATCGAAACACAAGTGTGATTTTATTTGTAAAAGAACTACTATGCTTCTGCGTCACTTCGACGGAAATTTATTACATCCAGCAATTGNTAATGCTTGTATTATGGTTATGGTGCAGAAACTGTTAATAGTTTTTGTGTTGCTTTAGTCCTAAAGGTAACTTTAGCNAGGAAATTGGCAAGCAGATGTGTCTTTTAAAAGTGAGGTGCCTTTTGCACTACGTGGGGAATGGCACCTTTTGTTGCAATTGTTGCATGCATCTATCAGATGCATAGCCAGAGGGGCAATGGGGACAATTGTCCCCAACAATTCCGAACGCTGTACAAAAATGTTCGGGGCAATCAAGCTTTTGATGCGTAAGCCAAAGAAATACTTCAGTGCAATGACATTGCTTACAGGTTAACCTATTACATCAGCTTTAAGTCGAACCTGGGCAAAGCACTATTTTTACCAATTGTCCATGACCAATCAAATTTGTGTGCCTGGGGGTCGGAAAATTTTATACAGAGGGAATTAGTGTTTTTTTTTCAACGGAAACAAAAGATTTTTGTAAGGGGCCAAAATGGTGAAATTTTATTTTTTCCACTTGAAACTAAGAAAACAAACATTTTTGCTAAAACTTTTACAGTAAAATGTCAAAATTCAAAACCCAGGAAGGGACCAAGCTCCTCTTCTGCCCTTCTTCTTTCAAAGTCCATGGTTGTGTATATAGTATTGTAAATACTAGAGAATTCATGTCATGGCTGACATTTACCTGAGGTTGAAGCTCTGTGTGGAACTTGGTGATAATGAAATACAAACGTATGTAACCGCTTGTAATCACTAACTGAAAGTGAAACATGCAGCAACGCTTTTCGCAGGTGTTTCTGGCGCACCAGCATGCTGTATCTCACCTAATGGTGATGTAAACTTCATTTCAAGCCCATCGCAAAAATTATCTCTGATAACTCGATCTGGCATGCTACAAATACCGTATTGCTTATCCTTGTCTGTAGCATCAGCCGTAACCTTAAATGAACATCGTATATTTTTGTTTTTGTACAGTTTTAAAGTAAATAGCGCAGATGTACGTTTTATTTGCCCTGAAACTCAAATATTGGCTGAGAAGCGATTCAGTTCCAAAGTTGTTTTTATTACGCAAAGGCAATAGACTAGAGGTCTCAAACTCAACACGAGGGCAACACGAGGACTTACAAAAAACAGGGTCGCACTATGACTATCATAGGGCTGCAATATGACGCTGAGGCAACAAAGGCGGTACTGAAACTTACTAGAAACAGTTTTTACATCTTTTTCCTGCGAATGGTATCATGAGTTGTGGGGAAATCATTTCTGGCCGTCTGTACGTTCGTTTGAAAGGAACATGTTTACTTGTTGGCCGAGCGCCTGAACATCGGTGAATATAAAGAAATAACGTAAAGGTTAATTATTTCAAAATTCCCAAAAAGCGTCGCTGGGCCGCACAAAATGCCCACGCGGGTGACATGGGCCTGCGTGTTTGAGACCCCAGCGTTCATCCTAGATATTTATTTGTTACCTAGACATTTATTTGAGAAGTTTTGCAAAAATGACATTAGTGAAAATATTTCCCAAAAATTCTATGACCAGTGAAAGAGTGGGAAACATTGATCTACTTTCAGTTGAAAGGTATGAGCTGAAAAATAGATTTAGGTGATTTCGTTGATGAGTTTGACAGTCGACATGATAATCGAAGGATTTTGTTACGTTGAGGTGATGATGATATAAAATTCTAACGTAAACTGTGCAGGGATCTGCGTGAGAATTATATTCCTCATTGTCTATTTGCCTGAATCTTTTTAGGTTTAGAGTTAGTGCGTGCTTCGCTTATGGCAAGACAGTCATAAATCAACGCAAGGTTGAAAAGTCACCTTTCAAGGGCCAGTCAGAGGAAAATTCAGTGTGACTATGAAAATGAACGACTTTGCTGGAAATATTCTGCAAAATAAGTTTTGCGCCTGCTGTTACGTCTTACTGTCAGGTAAACGCTCTAAACGATGATGCGCACCTATCTGCGGCGCTGCTATGCTACGTACTTCAGGTGCAACTGGTGCCGAAACCTCACTGCTGTTAACTGCATACTGCACTGAATAGTCCTCACCTTATCCCACCTTATCCACGCTGCAGATGGACATTAAACTCGTAATAGTATTTGTATAACATTGTTATGGTTACCAAGCCCGTAATCAGCTTGGGACACCAGGAAGGCAAAAAGTTTTCTAAGAGGGGCCCAAATTTTTTGAACTATGTCCAGTAGTTTCAAATGATGTCCAACACATTTTTCCAGGGGGGCAAAAAATTTTCTAGGCGGGGCTTTGCCCCCCTGGTTACGGGCCTGATGGTCACGCCACAATCACAAAATGTCCATAACTTCCACAAAAACGGATTAATCAGTAGTCACCAATCCGTTGGCAGATGGCTTATTTTTTATATGTTTTGTAGTAAGGATATTTTGACGAAACTAGTTGGCTATCACCAGCCTATTTGTCTCTGAGTCAAGATGGAATTCGTGGTTGGAACCATTTCACTTAGTTATGATTTGTCTTTAGTGGAGCTGTTTTCGCTCATGTGGGGTCGGCACAATTGTGTACGGAAAATAGTGTTTCGTTTCACATACACAGTGTTGTGGAAGTTGCATGGTTAGCACACAATATTCGACATGGCAGTACACGTGTGTGATTGCATCTACAGTGACGTTTAGGTTTCTGCACTGAATAACAACGCTATTTCACGTTTAACGATATTCACAAGCCTATGTTGGGTTTGATAGGGTTAATCATGGGTACTTAATCTTCAAAAAAACGAAAAATCACCATGTAAGATAGACATTTATGTTGCCCCCCCTACGTTTTCCTTGGCCCAGCAGTGGCTCCCCACTTTTTAAATTCTAGAATCGCCACTGACAGCCCGACCTGTACAGAGCCTAAAAGTGTTACAACTTTCATCTGATGTTAAACCCTATCCTATTTGAAATCATTCAGCTGCAAGGGGTAGATTCAGCAGCAAAAAGTAACATAAGTAGGAAGAAGCTTTTTATTTTGGAAGAGCTGAGGACATTGACACTGCCAGTACTTACGGATAGCTTGCAATCTGTTTTCTTGATAAAGCGCATGTGACTGAAATGAATCTGAAGTGAATTTTTTCTGCCAGTCGATTGGATTTTGTTATTTGAACACTCATGGATTTGAAAAACTTCAATCGCTTACGCCAGGCCTGCACAACATACGGCCCGCGGGCCGCATGAAGCCAGCGAGAGCTTTCTCAATTGTAGAAAATGTTGCACAAGCTCGACCTCGAATAAGTAATTGTCGTTCGGAATTTCTTCCATACTGCAAATCTCTGCATCGAAATGAAACAGACTTGCGACCTGCGGCAAATTTATGTTGATAATTTGGCCCTTCGAGGTTTCTGAGTTGTGCAGGCCTGGCTTATACGCTATAATGGCTAGATTATAGTGGTTCCCAAACTGTTTTGAGCGCTACCAAAATCTGAGTTTGGTGAACACGCCTCAAATAACGACCCAAACCTCAAAAAACTTGTGAAAAAAATAATGAATATTTGGCAGTAAGTTGACAAGTTCGTTTTTAATGTCAGCATTCCACTCTTTTCCCAATAAGTACCTATACCTACAGACAAAGACAAGCAATGGCAACGTTGAAAATACAACTCCGGTTTGGATCGCTTCGGAACGGCCCACTCTTTGACCCTTTGCCACCCTTGTTTGGCTTTCGACCCATACTTTGGGAACCACTGGGCTAGATCAACTATCACACTTTTATGTTAAGTTGCGTCAACAAGTATTTCTTAACTTTACTCCAGAGCCGTGGTGAGAATCGATTGTAGCTTCGTTTCCGCAAACACACAAACATTTCCACACTTTGTGTCGACTGCATGGGTCAAACATATGCAAGTTTGTTTAAGACACTGACTCCCAAAGTTGGTCTACAATGTTTGCGCTCATGAAAAACGTAGATCTTATCTCATTTTTGAGCTACAGGTTGACGTATGCAGCTGATAACGTAAAGGCTAGAACAGGGGTCGGCAACCTTTTTTGCACTGCGGACCGGTTTAAAACTGAAAAATTTTCGCCGNCCGGCCTTANAAAAAACACAATAGTTCAGCAACGCATATTTATTACAATTCATATAAGTTATTACAACTTTGGTTCAATGAGAACTTTGAGCTTGTTTTGCCGCAACGAGACGCTCCCACCTAGGGATTATAGAACCCAATGACACCCACAATTTGTCCCTCACGTCCAGTCTGTTTCACGATTTCGTCTCTGTTGCTGCTATCACAGAAAATCCAGATTCGCATAAGTAGGATGTCGGAAATGGAAGCAAAGTTTTTAATGCTTTTATGGCAAGGTCAGGGTATCCTGGCGAGACCTTCATCCAAAACATTAGTAGAGTTTTGTACGAAAAATAAATTTCAAGCAACCATCATTTGCAGTGTACCCAGCAGTAGGTCCTCTTGTCGTACAGGTAAGGTAGATTCACCCGGTTTGAACATAAATGGATTACGGACCCATTTCCTTGCAGTTCGAGGGTCNTTAGCGCTNGGAAAATAGCGCTTGATCTCTTATAAATGTACACGCAAGTAACTGCTCACAAGGTCGGAGAACGCTTACNCCGACTCGCCGTCTTTCAAAGTCTCTGCTAATGTTTGAAACATGTCAAATACCCTTTGTTTACGCGCTGCTTCCACAATTTAAATTTGTCTTTAAAATGCAGCCACTTTATCTGCCAACTTGAATAGAGTTGTCATTTTGCCTTGAAGTGAAAGATTTAGTTCGTTGAGCAGATTGAAGATGTCACACAAGTAGTCAGGTTTCAGAACACATTTTTCGTCACTGAATTTGTCAGCAAGATCTGAATTTTTCTCCAATAGAAACCTTTGCATTGGTTCACGTAATTCAGACACTCTGTTCAATGATTTTCCTCAGGAGAGCCACCTTACTTCTGTGTACAAGAGAAGGCATTGGTGCTCTACATCCATGCCCTCACATAGATGCTCAAACAGCCGGGTGTTAAGTGCATGAGCTTTAAGCTTAATCTGACAAACTTGCCTGCATTCAGAAGCACATGTTTCAAAAACATGAATTCCTAAGCACATCAATGAGAAAATAATAAATGATGATACACGAGGACAACTAATAGGCTGTCTTCAAAATTAGTAGATACTTCACAGCTAATTTACTCCGACAGTATAATCACAAAATTGAACTATCTGAACTTTGTTCACTCGCTTATTGCTGCTTCAGTAAATTTGGGAGTTATTTTAGCAACGCGCAAATCCTATGTTACACTCTATAAAAGATTATGATTCAATATACAATCAAACTGATTCAATATTGAATCAAATCTTGAATAAACCGTGACTCAAATCTAACATACACAAGTTTGAGTCACGGTTACTCATTGAATTGATTCAATCGCAGGTTTGCTCAAGTTTTATTCAGATCAACATCAACTCAAAAATGAGTAGGCTAAAAAGCTATTTAATGATCTTTGATTCGATACCTTTTTTAGATATATCTGAAATGATACTATCAGCTCGGAACGCGTAGATCGCCAGACGTCTCGCTGATTCCACATTGACACGTAATTATTAGAAAGACCAGCGACTGCAGTTCTTCACCAACCTGCTGCTTTGTCACATCCTCTCAAGATTATTAAAACGTCATGTACAGTAATTACTGGGCGCAATCGCAAGCACCTGAACAGCACGAAATGAATATGCCGGACCAGGCGCGGATTTACCACTAGGCTAAAAAGGCTTAAGCCTAGGGCCCCCGATTTTGGGGGGTCCAAAGTTTTGGAAATAAGAGCAGTTTCCAGCATTTTTGTATGCAATTATATTTTTGTTTTTGTTCGAAGCACTTTTTGTTTCTATGCCGCTAACAAAATATCTCCATAGAAGAATGAGCGCGAAGGATTGAAGTGAATGACGATGAGCATGAAACCATGCACGCGATCAACCATGGTCCAGAAAAGACGGCAAAGCCTTGCTATGCTCTATGTTGAACATACCTCAGCTAGAAAAATAAAGTACGACAAAATTATCAGCGATTTTGCAGACAAAAAGTCCCGTCGATCGCCGACTATGTACAGGAACAGGCTGTTAGGTGTCGTAAGAAGTAATAGATGCTTTACTCAGAGCCAGCTCATGCCACGTACAAACCATGCAATTACACAGGGAACTCAACAAATATGTAATGGGAGGATGGTCAGATAACTTCACCGCTGCAGTGACTGTTTTTGTTCCTGATATGGAGGCAATTCAGAATAAAGCAATATGTTTATGAATTGGAACAACTTCTTCAGTAAATGTAGCGAGCACGCATAGTGCTAATTGGTGTGGCATCAGACGTCGCAAATCTTCCAGAAGGGCTCCCAATTAAAAATAGCCTAGGGCCCCGAAAATGAAAATTCGCCTCTGTGCAGTACTGCTCTTGCTGCACTGACGACCGTTACCAATCGTATACATACTTACTTAGCTCAATCAACCGAGCATGGGTCTAGTAGTAATAGGCCTAACTTTTTTAACCGTGAAAGTTTTAAGCTAGCCTAAACCATATCTTAACTTCCTTACAAAACACTTAACAATCAGAGATAGCTTTACTAAAGCAATGAAGTCACTTGCCCATGCCTAGCGTATAACAGGCCTACCAGTTGTCAGTGTCAATACCCAGTTAGTTTAGTCTAGGCTTGCATTATCTCAGTTTCATTCAGTTATGTGTACGCAATTGTAACAGACATTGTTACGATTCCCAAGTGACTGAGCAACTGCACAATAATTCTCTCTTTTTCATAAAACGTTTGAAAGTAATTGCGTCTAACGTTACAAAAATTTTTCAAAGCAGTTATCCTAGAAAATGATACGGCCCGGTAACGAACTCCTCACGGACCGGCATTGGGCCGCGGCCCGACCACTGAACTAAAACGCCTCTACGCGTCTGAAAAACGTTTGGATTTTATGTCATTACACGGTATGAAACGCAATAGTTACACATGTCCTTTGAAGCAAAGTCGCTGCTCGGCTTCGATTGAACGTGTGTTGGTAACTTGGTGTACATCAGAAGCGCGTAAATTTCAAAAATGCAATTATAATGACGGTCACAATGACTTCTTGCTCAACTACAATAACGGCTGCAAAAAGCATGATGGACATCTTGCTCTTAAACCATCGAGATTTTCACAGTCGGTCTTGCATTAAAGTTTTAAGAGCAAATGGTGGCTTTTATCCAAAATAAAAGCTTGGAACTTTGCTAGAAAGAAATTTGAAAAACTTGTCAGTTCAGTGAAGATAGACTCTATTTTCCGCCTTAAATCTGAACCAAAATATTAAAAAAGCGCCAGAAAAATGCACCTCTTATGTATGATGCTTTACAAACAAGGGCATTACATGATCAAATGTTGAGACTTGGTTGTTGTTTTCCCCCCCTATCAAAATTTCTGACTACGTGCTTGGCACCTGTACGATTGTGTTACGATGCATTTCGTTAAATTATTGTCAGATGTGGATCAGTCATTTGTTTCTTTCGCGTAAAAGTAAATGACACGTTTTTTCCACACCTTAAGACCTATGTACTGTATAGGCGTTTCACAACTTCGATTTTTTTTATTTTCTATTGCTATGTTTGTTAACATCCGCATCTTACGTTAGCGCAAATAGGCAGAAACAACAGGCAAAGGGTCTTTCAACGTTCAAGGCAGTGCACGGTAATACAGTAGTAAGACTGCTAGAATTTCTACAGTGTTATGTTTGCTGAGTTAATTTTTATTTTGATACTACGTTAGTTGATGTAGTTCCCAAGCGGAAATTTTCAGATAAAGATAGGAAATTATAGTGCATTTCAAATTCGATGATCCCTCACCAGAAATTTCTGCATCCGCCCCTGACGGTTTCCCGAGGAAATTACGTCATGTTACATTATAAAATTATTGCAGGTACTCCATAAAAAATATATTGCCAACAGTGAAACGAAATTTTGTACACGTGGCTTTGAAAGCCTGTTTATTGCAGTCTTTTTGTCTCATTTCTACTAAAAAATCGGATCAGTTTACAACAGTAAAATGCATGTACATTTTAACAGAATATAATATTCGGGAATGCCGTGCAAATTGAATCAAATTTTCGTACAACAGCAAAAACGTGTGCTTCTGCACACACTGAACAATTCCTTCCTTTAAATTTTCAGACCAGTGTTTTAGTGAGTGACGCCTGGAAAATTCGGCCACCATTTTTACCGAGGCACTGTGAGCTGCAACGAAAATTAAGCTTTTCGCGGAATGCCGTCTTATCATCACAGTTTATATTTTTAATTGTAAATGTAGATGGTGCAACGTTAATTGGATTATCTTCTAAGCAGCACTTCTATTTACGGTTCCTCGTAGTACGTTTTAACTCTTCGAATTCTGTACGTGACCTTGGAAGCCCAACAGTAGTCTCTAATATGTTGGTACAGGCCCGTAACCAGGGGGGGCAGGGGGGAGAAGACTCCCTAAAAATTTTTTCGCCCCCCCCCTGGAAAAATATGTTGGACATAATTTGAAAGTATCGGACATAGTTTGAAAAATTTGCGGCACTTTCAGGAAAACTCTTCGCCCCCCCTGGTGTCTCAAGCTGGTTACGGGCTTGTGTTGGTATATCACAGAATTCGTTAACTGGAAACTTTGCGGTTTCGTCCGCAAGGCTGATATTTTTGAAAAGAAAATGCACTTAAACTTTTATCATATACGATAGCACACCAGTGCAAAAGTTTTATGCCATTCTTCTATTTAGCTTAAAATTCAAACCATCTTTTGCTACTATTCACCGCTTTATTGCGAAAAATGACAAAGGACAAACGCTGTACGATAGCTGGTAACCCATAAGGGCCAATTTGAAATAGTCAACTACCGCTGGCCACAGCATTTGCCCCGTTTCTTGCTTGCATCACAGAGAAACTATTAAGCTTTTTACTTTGAACACGGTTAAAATTAATTTAATATAATTACAGGGGTTAAGAGTTGTTCCTAATAGCTAAACAAAATATTTCAGCAGCATTCTGGTAAAACCTGATTATCAAACAGAAGAACATTCTTCTTGCAACAACATTTGTGACGTGTTCAACAATTGTAACTGGTTTATGTTCTGAACCTGTAACCCAGAACTGCCGCCAGAAAGTCTTCAGGCTTTGCGTTTGTGCAGGAGGCTTGGCATTCTAAAAATTAACAAAAACTCCATTGATTTATAGTGCTTCATATTTAAAATTGGAGCCTTGGAGCTTTGTTTGGGGGAGCTAAGCCCACCAAAGCCTCCCCCCATGGCGACGGGACTGCGGTAACCGAACATGACATAATAACCTATCTGATCTAAGACGTGATGACGTGAAAAGCGGATCCAAGTGCCCGTTGAGAAAAAGTAAAGTGGCTTGCAACGACGAAAAACACTGCTATTTGCACAGTCCTAGAATGCTGCTGTCGAAATATGATTGGTTATGACAAAGCGAAGAAGGTATATTCGTCATAAGAGTTTCGCATGAGCAGGCATCCCGAACACGCAGCGATCACGCCTTCCGTTACATTGTTTTCTAAACAAGTGGCAGCGTTTCCGACGACACCATCTGCAGGTGGTTGCATAGTTCTACAACTGTCAAGTGGTATGCGAAGCATATTTCTTCGCTCACACAGTCGCGCTATGGCAGCATTCTGGTACAAAATCCTTAAACGTAATGCCTAGTGCACTAGTGCAATGTTTTTTAAGGTTTGATAAGGTTTTAAGGTTTGAAGTGCAGTGTTTGAAAGGGTGTCGTGGTGGAGCTTTAGGGTGTCAACACCATTTTCCCTTGTATGTCTGATACTTTTAACTCACTTTCACAAAAACCCAAGTTTCCGTCCAAGTATGCTTAATTATTTAAATACGACATTCACTTTTGGCAAACAAACTAAAGGTAATCTCATAAATAGAAAAGTTCAATGTAGGCCTGCACACTCATTCATTTTCTCATTTTCGTGCCCGCTTTTCCGTTCGGGAGAGTCGTAGGGGCTGCAGCCCTAGGAGGACCCGAAATACCTCGCGATCAACAGAAATATCAGATAGTTCTGCTGGCTCCACACCAAGAAGGGAGCAAGCAAGGTCGGAGATATAGTTACGCCGCCTGGTCCTTGGACAAACTTTGGGCCGCTTTCCCGTGGGTGTAGTCCGTAGCCTGAAGGACTTAGTTCACCATTCTTTCCTAAGACATTTTGGACACATGGCCGAATTAACATAGCTGGGATCTAACGATTCGGGAAAGTTGCTTGACATGCTGGTTTTACAGATTTCAGACCTGTGCCATTTGTCACGAAGTGTCACACCGAGAACTCTTCGCAAATATCCCATCTCTGCCGTTTGTTCTTCACCTAAAATTCATGACCACAGGTGAGGACCGGAACAAAGACAGATTTACAAACTGAAAATTTTGCCTTGTTTGAAAGACCCTGTTTCGCCACCACGGAGCAAAAAAGCTCACGCAAAACTGCGTTTGCTTTACCAATCCATGTATCAACCCCTTTGTTCCGACTTTTGTCACTCGTGAATACCATCCCAAGGCACTTGAACGTCTTCACCTGCTGCAGTGTATTTGTGCTCACTTGCAGGAAACACTGCCTTGGCGAGACGTAAGTAATGCCTCAATCTTTTAGGGCTGATTTTCTTTTCTTCTTGGTCGCACGCAGCAGAAAACCGATCAAATGTGAGCTTAAGACTCTGTTCCGAAGATCCACACATGCAGTACCAGTTCATCCGCAAAAAGAAAATGGTTCATCCTGCAGTTCCCAACAATGCCACCCTTGTCGACGCTTGTGTGACTGTCTATCCAATTCATATAGACCAGGCTCTTCAAATTTTTGGGGAGAGACCATCAGCTATTGCACAACAGTTTGAGGGCCGGACATCTTGCGTATTGTGATTTTTTCGGGATATGTTGCATTCTACCAAATCAACACATTTTTCGTAAATGTGTTATTTCTTATTTAATGGCAAAATGTGTTTTGTGGCCGGGTGAAATGGCTTCGTAGGTCAAATTTGGCCCCCGGGCCGTAGTGTGGAGAACCCTGATATAGACTATGAAGAGGAGTGGTGACAGCACACACCATTTTTGGAGTCCAACACCAACACTGAACGATTGTGAGTTAACCCCGTCGACAGGGACACAATCTTCTGAAACAGGAATACAGTTACTTGACGGCCAGCAACAGGCACCCGTCAACACCGTACTCCCACAACATCACCCCAAGCTTTTCACGGGTAACCCGGCCATATACTTTCCCGAGGTCGACAAAACGTGTGTATAAGTCTTTGGCATGTTCCCAGGATTTCTTGAAAAATTTGCTGCAGAGTAGAAATTTCTTCTGTAGTGCCACGGCCGCGACAAAAACCACACTGGGTATTATCCAGCTTTGGTTCAATCATTTTCGCGGCATCTTAACATACACTCTTGTTGGGAGCATGGGTATCGGAAGGATTTTTCCAGAGGGGAGTACTCGCGGAATTTTCCTAAATTTTTCCAGGGGGGCCCA
>JGI24022J15233_10006210_pt1 | contig 12893 bp, 11 predicted proteins | sample Ectturendosymbi2_FD_15233 | JGI IMG/M metagenome (IMG submission 15233)
GTAATACTTAGAGACGCTCCGTCTTTCTAGAATAGATATTAAGTCAAGAGAAGTCACTCTTCCACATTGTTAGATAAAGGTAGAATTTTAGGATAAAATCAATTGATTTTGCGGCCCGCCAGCGATAATGCACAATTCACGCGTCCCGTGATAATAAATAGGTCCCCCACCCCTGGTTTAAGTGCACGAAACTAGTTTACCTGTGCACATACATAGTGACGGTTTCACTTGTGTACGTCAGTACTGTGATTTACAATTATTACTAAAGCCAACTCGTTAATATTTTGAGGCTGCAATTGATTTATAACTTGCACAGAACAATGGGTAGCCTAGCTTTATATGTCATTCTTATGAGCCACCAACAAAGAACTTGTGCTTTAAATTGATTTGGCAACAGGCACTTGGTAGGCAGTTCGAGCAAACGTAGAGTAAGGCTCTTGGAAACGCATCAAGAGGGAAGGGTGCGCCCAATTTCAGCAAGAAATAGCGATGTAACTGACAAAAAGCGTCAAACTACAATCTTCCATAATAACCACTGCATTTTGTTTAATTAAAGAGGTGGTGCTGAAAGAATGACACGCCCAACGCATCAGTTAGGGACAGACTTACTCTACAACAGGGGTGCTCAACCTGCGGCCTTCGATAAAAATATATGCGGCCTTGCACATGTAATTTAAAATATAAGTTATAGCGGCTGTGCAGCAATCTAAACACTCTTTGTCTTATGTATGAGGATACTTAGTAGAAAGACGGTCAAACATACGTGTGGAAGCGCAACAGAAGTAATGCAAAAAATTAAAAATATTTTGACCTGAACGCTGACCGTAGTTCACAAAAGTAAACGTATTGCGGCGGGCAATGGGGAAAAGGTTGTGCACCCCTGCCTGCTCTACGACATGACGTAGATTGTCGGCATACGTTACTGCAGTACTTCCACACAGGCAAAAGCGTGAAAGGTGAAGTGTCCGGTAAGTTTGTGTGTGACGTAACAACGCATGAAGGTTTTCGGTTTCTGCAGTAACGCCGTGACTCGTGTGGTCAATTTTATTTGCTGAACAAACAAAAAACCACCAGGGCTGGTAGGCAGAACCGTCGGGCTGGTAGGCAGAAAATATGGCCTTATTTAAACCAGGGCTGGTAGGCAGAAAATATGGCCTTATTTAAAGTGGTTTGGCATTAGAAAATGCTGTTGGGCATTTACATCAGAATTTGGCATGTTTTTGGCCTTTTTAGTGGTGTTGTCAGAAAACAAATGTTATTTGGTATTTTTCAAAAGCTGTCTGCTTTAAGCCTAAACGTTTAAAGTTTTTCAGCCTGTTTTGGCATGTATTGAAGTGATAAGGCATATTTTGAGTAGCGGTTTGGTGTCCTTGGTCCCTTTGAACTTGGAAAGCCTGATATGGCTTATGCGGGTTCTCTGTGACTGCATTTTTGTGATATAACATAACTAACATATGAGATGCTTATGTGCGATATTACCAGTAATTAAAATCTATGGCATGCGAATTAAAAGCAAAGTGGCATATACGCAAACGTCCTGCTACCTTGCCAGCATGCATGTTAATTTTCGTTTCATATTTATGTCACTTTTCTGCAATCGTTTTAGTGCCCCTTTTTTCCCTTGTTTCTTTTTCCTCTCCAGTTGCCCACTCCCTGCACATAGGCATGCTTTCCCCCTCTGTTTTTTGTTGTTTTGTTTATTTTTTTGTCTGATGTTGATTTGATGCATTTTGTTACTTTTCTTTTATTACGTGTGAAACGCCTTCAGTTCAAAATTGATTTGTGCTAGCAACAGGGCTGGCTGATTATTTGACACATAAAGGTCTTTAGTCAAACTTTTGCGATTCAAGTATGTTAGAACACATCAATTTGCTAAACCTGAAGTTTTTGATGTTTTCGTATTTTCATCAGCATGCAATTTATTTCTGCTCTTTGATGTTATTGTTTTTCTTCATGTTGCATTTGTGTTATTTCGTGACGTGAGTCACAAAACGCACGAATATACCGCACCATGCATGGTGCATGTTTGTATACTTTCATAACCTCTATTTTATTGTTTCAAACATTTGTAGGTTTATTTATTAAGCGTTTTCTACAGGAAATGATGGCACTTCTTGAGATTAACAACTATTTGTTTATTTACATGCAATAATTCTGGGTTTGGTTCCATACCAACATTGCATTTTTGCCATTACTCATCCAGGTAATTCAAAACCTACACAGCAATCGGCCTGTTTCGGTTTGTTTGGCATATTTTGAAGTGATTTTGTATTTTTAGTCCATCTGGACCTGCCAACCCTGCAGGCCATTACAAGCAGCGTTTTAATTACCAGACAGCGCCATTGTCAGTACATTCAGAACAAACCGTTCTATTTTATGAAGAAGTTGATGAGATTGAGTTGGTAAAATTTAACAGCAAAGGGTAAGTTTAGCTGGAACTACTTGTAAATGTTCTAAGTAAACAACTATTCTAGATTGATTGATAATAATAATAGTGGACAAGTTCAAAGTGTGAAAGATAAGTAAAAAGTTTTGATAGCTGTTAAGGTCCGCCTAGGCGTTACAAGACTAAGTTTCAGTTGAAAATCGCGATACAATCAAGACGAATGTGGTGCTTGCTTCTGTTCTAGCCATGCTTTGCCCTTTCGCTTTTACTCTCGTGAACAAGATCAGCTACTAGTGAATAATGCACATTGCGAAAATAAACAACAGTTTTTTTGCTCTTTTCAAAATAAAGTAAAAATCAACTTCTAAGAAAGTGTTTGCGCCGGTAATAATAATTACTAATGTTGCTTCCTGCCCCGTTTCTAGCGACATTGCAGGTTTTGAAATATGCACCTGATTTGCCCTGAAGTAAGGTCAGTCGCCGCAAAGGTGACGCAGCCGAGTAAATCAGCAATGTTCAAAAATTGTTAGCTGGATTGATTATTTTAATTTGCATTGATTTTTTTATTTTCATTTATTTTTATGACTTACATTGTTTTTTTTTTATTTGTATTGATGCCCAAAAACTGTTCAATGGTGTGCAGTTTGGACCTGAAAGGAACTTCAGTACAAAATTATAAAACAGAGGTTTTGCACGTGTTCAAACTTGTTAGTCTGTGGACACTGCTTGTACCGATCTGTCGTGAAGTTTGAAAAATAATTTTCAAATTTTGTATGTGCTTGTCCGAAATGTTTGTCCAGTCAAGCAGGTCTTGGTTTGTCTTGCCTTTTCGATTTTATAAACTCAAACCGCATGTTCCTTTGCGCACTAAATTAAAAAATCCTGTTCTTGTTTTTCCGAATCTTTGAAATTGAATGACCGGACACAAGTTACACCGCGATGTTGCCCTGACAACAGGCAAAAAAAACAAAAAAACAAGTCTTTCAGGAACGACCGCTCCTGGGAAAGATTCAGGCGACCACTGGGTTACCCAGTGTTTCCCGACCTTTTTAGGCTTACGGCGCCCTGCGGGAGAGAAATATAATTTGCGGCACGCAGTGCCGAGCCCATAGCAATTTGCTTTAAAGTTTGATGTTATTTTGAAATTGTATTTTTAATGATATAACTCATGGCGCTCTTGAGTGTTAAATGGCACCCTAGGGTGCCGCGCCATCCTGTTTTTTTTTTTAAATGAACGTGAACACTAGGCTACAAGAATGTTTATCGTATATGTTGTTTTGGTTACAGTACAATTTGACTGCGTGTTGCACGTCAGTTCAGAGGCAAAGCGCGTCCTGCTGTAAAAAATATTATTACGGAGTCGTTCGACTTACGTTCCCAAAAGGGGACCTTACCTGGCCAAGATAAACCTCAGCAGTAAGCAAAGGTCACTTTCTGCTAACCTTATCAGCTCTTTGTTTAATGTTGTGAGTCTATGAGTTGTTTCCGGAAATGACGTGAGGTAGGGAAAGTCGGTGTCATCTTCGCGAACACGCGGCAATTCAGCCCAGTTGAGGGATAAGCGTGCTACCAACCATAGTCCTGAAAGTGGTTGCTTCTCTTGCTATACAGTGAATGTGTTCGACACTGTGCTGTACCTGCCTTAGTGTTTACAGACTCAGTTTGACAATTATTCATGCATAGTTAAAGTGAACTATTGTGTGAGGCTGCGGTGCCATGGCTCACAACATGCTATGCGTGCCAACGCAAATGCAAGGGTGTCTTATTCCTGCCCAATACCAACACGAAACGCCTGAAGAAACTTTTGGTTTGTTGGTCGAAAGAATGATGCAAGCAAAGTATTGGGTTGAATAAGTTCATTTTGACTTTTCCATGAAACTCATGGTTTGGTGTAGGTGATTTTAGTCTGAAAGTAAACGTTCGCCGTAGTTAGTCGCAGAAAATTCCGTGTTCTATTTTTAAATGAACGTGAAATAGCAGAAAAATATCAAATCAAAGCCTACGCAAGGTCTTAATTTTGGCATGTGAGCCTTATGTTGACATTATCTGTCAGAGCATTTACTCTCTCGATTGCCCGATTGAAGAAGTCCGTATCTTTGCCCGTTCTGCTGAACAAAATGAAAGCATGTAACGCCCAATGCTTTCAGAGTTGGTGTGCCTCAAAAGTGCCTTTCAGCAATGGCACGTCACGCTGTTGCAAATCGGTGACAAGCGCCTTCACATTTTTCCGGAAATTCCGAACACGTCGTGACCAACAGATGAGCAGATTTAAGCAGTTCACTCCCCTCATTTCCTGCTTAGTCATAATATAAATCAAATAAGAGGAAGAGTTAATTTCAAAGAGCTGAGTGGGAGATATAGCTTTGTGTGCAACTTCAACTGCTGTAGCATAAGAATCGTGAGATGCCGCATTCGCACGACAAGTGCAACAACCGGACGACAGCATTAAAGAGAAGTGTAGCGTCTTAACTGCGTAACACTGACTGTAGATTTCGTGGTTTTCGTGGAAATCGTGACCAAGGATATAGAAGTATACACTGACATTAATTTTTTAACTTAGATGAACACTTGTTTTGTGGCATACAGTTAGATGGTTCCATGTGTAGGTAACACTTAAATGATTGCCATAGATCCGGAGCAGAGGGAAGAGGTGAATTGGAAGACAAATCTTATTGCAGAAAAACCTCACCTAAATTGACAAGCTTGGATGTATGAATAAGCGCAGTTATATATTTGCTTTGGGTTGTTAAAAACACTATTTGCTGCGTTAAAGTATTTCATAACTCTCATGCAGAATGCAGATTTGCTTGATTCAGTGATGAACACTGCAGTGTCAAAATGACATTAGTTATAGTTGTGCTGACAATGTTTTATCGCAAGTCGAAGGACAAGCAGGTCGTCGAGCACGATCTGCAAATCTCGTACTTTGCGAAAAACCTTTCAGTTTTTGTTGATATTTCGCAAAAAAAGATGGAAGGATCGAGTTGTTTCAGATTTCATTTATCCCACATAAAGAACTCGTCTGCACACGCATCTGATTCATTGCTGTAACAACCGTCAAATGCGAGGGAATACTTTTTGAAGGTTCACATCAATGGCCTTTAAACTTGAAGTCTTTTTCAAACACTCTTTGCAATCCTCATACTTTTTGCCATTTTCATCTACCTTTTGAATTGTGCCATTTGCACATTATATGCAAGCTGTGTAACTATATGTTTGTAGGCGACGGAAAGAAGACATTAGCGTTGTGTTGACGGTCAATTCGTGCTGTTCGCACAAGTGAGGTCTCTAAAGTTGGAAAACCATGGCAGTATATATAAGTTAACATTGCGTTAAGTGTCTGATTACAACATAGCCGCAAGAGCTCTAGAGTAGTAAAAAAACAGCGAGACAAATGCAAGTGTGAGAGCAATAAAAACCGAAAAAATAAAGCAGGTACATTGAAAAAAGAAATGCATGATCAGTTAGTATATAACTACTCATAAATTTGTAGCGATGCTTTCTGTGTCGTTCCAAAGGCGTCTTCTGTGTCGTTACTCCGTTCGGAAAAATCAGGAACGGTTTCAAAATCTTGTTTCTGTCATCCGCTTTGTGGGAAACACCGCGAATACCTATCTGAAACCCTAACGTATTCGGAAAAGCACGATTCAAAGTTTTCGACTATTTTATAGACTTTTTGTGGAACTAGAGTTGCGCTAATAAATCACAAACAAAAGTAATCCCACAAGTATCGTTTATTGTGCATAATGCTAATTTACACGAGCCTAAATTTACTGTATTTGAAATCAGGATGACATCGATATCTTCTGCAGTAGACTCCAATATCTGGTCAGCGTTGAGGGCTTATCTGTCCCTCAAATGTGATCAGAAGGATGCCTGTCGTTCCCCAGCGAAGCGAAAGTCTGCTTCAACTGGCGCCAAATGTATAATGGACAATTCCATCAAGCCTCCGCCGGAAAGCGCCGAAGCCAAAAGCTTGTCGAAGGTCTACGGGTAGGCCTTTGCTTAACGATAGCTTGCATGCTCTATATCTTGATTGATTATATCATTAGGCACCAGCTCACTAGACAAAAGCAGCTTTTGCTGAAGTTTGAACGTACAGGTGTTCTCGGAAAGGTTGAGGGTTCAAGTCCCCATCATCTACAGGAGGTTCAAGCTAGGAAAGCGATGCACCTGTCGTCGACACTTATCAACAGCACCTTTTCGAAAACGCAAATCCAAATAAATTTACCTTGCTTAGGCTGTAGGTGCATTCCTTGTTTAACTTTCAGTTTTTTCTATCTTGAGGATGTGAAAGCGAGTGTTCTATCCGATGACAAAATATCTGTCAGGTCATTTTTGCAGTTTTTGATTGCCAGGACATGTTTCCAATAAGAAGTTGTCTCTGCTTTTAGTGGTAAAACCTTGGTAACTTATATCCATGGTAAAGACGGGTAAAAAATAAAATAAAAATTGCAGCAGGTACTCGAACTCTTGACCGATGCTCTTCGACTTCATAGATAATACAAACACATAACAACGCTCATGTTTTAAACTTTTGTCAGATCGAACACGTATTGTATGTAAAAGTTTCGTGTGTGTAACAGTGTTGTGTGTGTAAAAGTATTGTAGCATTGCGTGTGTAAACGTTGCGGTTGCTTTTAAAGTCTTTTGTTTTTGAAAAGTGGTAGGTATGAGAAATGGCTGAGATCTTTTGGATTGAAGCATTCGTGGGAAATAGATCCGGATTCGGTTGAAATCTACATCTGGCATGGTTATCGACCAAATCCTTCATCGCTGACTTACTCTGTAAAAAGGTATTTCTGGAATAATATTTGCCAGTTATAGAAGCGCTGCTGCAAACCTCATTGAAGCAAATTTGGCTGATTTATGAAGTTTGCCACAAACAAAAATATTTCGCCTGTGACCAGGAGACTCTGCTTGTTGGATTGCATTCTAACTTTCCCTTTGCGAAGTTAGCACGTTTGATAAACTTCAAAAGGGAGAGCAGTGTAGCTTGCGCTGCCACATCCGACTGCTAATGTTTTTGGTGACGCTTGTACAAACACGTTTGTGTGTTGTTCACAAAAACGCGTTGGCATGTTGTTCTACCAAACACGTTGGTGTGTTGTTCTCACAAACACGTTGGTGTGTTATTCTCACCAACACATTGGCGTGTTGTTCTCAAAACACGTTAGCGTGTTGTTCATGTTTTAGGATCTGTTTCCAGCCTAGCGATTTAAATATTCAAACAACGTTCCTGTGCAGTGTTTTTTATCCGACGAACGAGACACTGAACATCTGGACTCACTTCATCCCGTTTCTTCTGATGCTTTACCGAACTCACTGCATTTTCACTTCGCTCGAGTGTCCGACAGATTTGATTTACTGGCCATTCTGGCTACATTCTTTCGGTGAGTTTTTGTCTCTATTCTCGCCTTTTTTGCTTCACTCTAGTCGCTTTGGTTAGCAATGCTATAGGTTTAATAAGCAAAATCTTTTGCAATGCAGACGCCGGCGAGGTCTACGCTGAGGAATCTATGCATGCAGCAAATTTAATGTACTTCTATGAAACGAATTCTAACATAGAATAATGGTGTAGGGTGAGGTTTTGGTGATTCAGTCACATGTTTTTCTGAAATGTGGCCATTAGAACCTTTTGTAAAAATGTAACCTTTTGTGATTTGTAATGGCTTGCATTGTTTCTAAAAGCCTATTTTTCCCAAAGCGTTTTTGCTGTTAACATTCCCTTAATTTTGAACTTGGGTCTGGCAGCTGTCGATGAATGCTAAAGAATTGAACTACAGGGCTACAATGAGTAAACAGGCCAGTATCAAGAGAACTGTTTGTCTCAGTTGAGAAACAGATAAGTGATGATGCACTTTTTAGCGAAATCGATTTCCTTTTAAATCTCATCCAAAAATGACCTGGTTCTTGCTCCGACTCCACATTTTTCTCCGACTCCACACTTCGCCCAGTTCGAGCACCAGGGGTCGCGCAGCGCAACATTGTTGAAAAATTGTTTCAAATTAAAGTTACGTGTGTCTCAACAATAAATCACACGAGGTAGGATATCGCTGCAGAAGTACGTTTGGCTGAAGCGAAATGAAAGGTTTGGAACTTTAAATCTAAGTAAATGATGAAACCAAAAGCATTTGCTTGAAGCAAACTTGGATTGATAATAAAAGTAAACTTTTTTGGGCAACAACGTTTTTTACCTGCTCGAATTTCATCACCAGCCGAGCTGGAAAGTGAATTTAATCGCTATACAGGCTGGTGCTCTGGACTCAATCGACCGCGTAATAACTTTTGGAAAAATATGGGTGTTGTCACCATTGAGATCTGCACCAGCTGGTTCAGGTGCACAGATCAAACAGTCAACGTGGGTATCAGCCAACTGACAGTTGTGTTTAAAGTGTTTTGCATTCAGTCCCATGTAAACGTTTGCCAAGAGTCGCATTACTGGTGTTTTTCACTTTTAACCACTCTGCTCTTTTTAGGTTGCTGCTACGTGTTGATGGTGAGTTTCTTAGCTCATATGCTCAACAGTATGTCGGCCAGTGCTCAGGAGCTCTGCATGTGCGTTGACTATGGTGCAATAGCAACTTACGGCATTACGAACATGATCGTTTACCAGCTCTACGTTTGCCCACTGAAATGTTTTTTGGACGCAGGTGAGGATAGAGACTGCTCAGCCCGTGAGAAACAAAACGTCTTATCATTTTACTTTTTATTGTCAAACCAAGTATTATTGCATGATTCCTGATTGCATCATTGCTCGGCATCATCGCTACCAAAGCATGCTGTCTGGGATACGACAAAGCTGCCATAAAACGCGTGTCCTGCAAGTTTACTACGATATCTGATTTTGTTTTAAAAAAGCGCACACTGGAAACTGGTAGAAGAAGCTCTACAGACTTTGAAAATTTGCTGCTATCACCGATTTTGGAGAGAATCTAATGTTTTCTCTGCGGGCAAATTTGATAAAATTAATTTTTGCAGCAATGTTGCACCGAAACCAAGTGTAAGGAAATCTTGAAACGTTGTCTCTGGAAGTTAGTTTTTCTACTAAACTACACTTGCCCTTCACGCCTATATAAGGTTGACAAAGAAGATTAGTTTTTATTTTAGTAATTCGCGTATGTGGCACAAACCAGGGGGGATACGGAACTGATGTCTCACCGGGGCAGATCCAGGGAGGGCGATTGGGGCGATCGCTCCCCGAAAAACCTAAGAAAATAGCTGTATTCACCATGATTTTGTACAATTCGCAAAACAGCGTTCGCGATATAAGGGCATTTTGCCGTTAAATGTTTTGTCACAGCAGTGTTGTGAAGTATACTTCATCTCTCTTACAGTAGTGAACCCGTAATGAGACTTGTCTACAGTATGAAATTTTACTGAAATCGCCCCCCTAACCTTACTGGCTGGATCCGCTCTTGCGTCGCGCCCCCTTTAACAACTTGCTCAATTTATGGTGTTGTGTTCATACTCAAACTCAATGAACAGGAAAGCAATTGTTGGGAGCAGCCCCAGATATCGCGGCGAGTGCAGTCGTTTCTTTATCCAGTAAGTAGATGATAAAGTTTGGCGATTCCGTTCATGACAAATTATCGATTTTAAGGAATGTTAAGTTCAGCCTTGACAAGTAACTAGACCTCTTGACTGCCCCCTCCCGTTTACCTCCATTTTTCATCAATTTGATGTCTTTGCTTTATTCTGCGAGTTCTCCAAACTGATCAAGCTGATTTGTGACAGTGTTCTTTTTGTGCAGACGTGGCGGTTTTCAGCTACATACTTACTGGGATGTCAATCGGTTATTGCGTCCAGTTCATGAGCTGCTTCTCACGTCACCAAGGCTGCCCGCACCGAATACTTGTACGATTTCTTCCCACAATGCTCTGCTACCTCACCATCACCATTCCCGTAACTTCGAAGTATGGATTTCGCAGTGTTGTGGAATTGCGAAAAACGCTTCCATCGAGTGTTTAAACTACTGTAAAACTTAAACTGCGAAAAATCTTACGACCATTCCAAACAACCGCGTAAATAAGGACTTCTTCATGTAGCTTACTGAAAAACAACTATACAATCTTTTTGCGTGAAGAAGAATTTCAGCAGCATTATCATATAGTTGGCACCAAGATTCTGAAAATCGCCATTTGGTAACCGGGCTACTTTGCCGACATGATGATTAGGACAAGTAGCAGCACGGTGGTAAAAAAAACTTTGGGCAGGCCGTTTGTTGGGGATCTGCGCACAGTGCCCTGTTACAAATTTGACACATCGCTCAGGTGTTATGCTAACGTACTGTGCGGGAGGTTTATTGGGTATTTATGCTCAGAAGTTATTTCGTACAATACAAGGCCTCTGCCACGGTTTTGTAAAAAGACATGTACGTTCTGCATGAAAAGGTGATCATGATTTTGATTTTTCAAACCGGGACTTAAGGCTTGCAAAACTTTCAAATAATTTTGTTGCCAATTTCAGTTGAATCAGGAAGTAGAACCAGGTCTGTTAATTCGTCTGGTAACCGACAAAGTTTCCCAAATCTATTCGTCAAAGTAAAGTGAAGAACCAAAAATGATCTTCGGTGCTTTCTCGTGGTTTTACGTCGCCTGGTGCCGGTCTCTTTTTCCGGAATAAATAAGTTTCTGACCAGGAGACCATCCCATGAGATCTACAAAACCACTGTGATCGGAGCGTCGGGATAGCGATGGGAAAAGAAATATCGTCAGTTTATTCGAAAATCGCCGAATCCAAAACGAGGAGAAAGAAGGTTGTCAAAACACGGCAGTGAAGCAAGCCGTTCCGAGTGTATAATTTAACTGTTCTGGGTTTTATTAAAACATAAACCTGAGTTGCTCAAGTTCAGCTATGTCCAACCGAAATCGCTCATTGAGCCACAAATTGTGTCACTATCTTAACCAGGGCCGTACATCCAATGACATATTAATGAAGGCCGCACATTAAAAGACTTGCTTTAATCTTAGCAAACTAAATTTAGTTAATGTACTGAAAGCATTCGAATCCTACTGCAATGGCAACGATTCTTTGGTACCATTAATCACTCCGTGGGTGTAATTTCATATATACGTAATTTTAGTATCAATGGAACAAGTGGAAAAATCAGAAAACTAGTGAATAGTTTTGCACCAAATTCTCAGTAGACATATGGAAATCTCTCAGCACGCAGTACAGACGTGATAAAGTGGCGCTGAGGATCACCTGCATTAAAAATGTCAAATTTAAGATATTATTAAAATAAGGACAGGTTGTCAGTATGTTGGTTACTTATATCAGAGCGAAAACGTAAACTTGGCCGCACAAAACCTTCGACTGAGCCGCGGGNTGGACACAGCTGCTCTAGTTACTTAAATATTATACGCGCGTCGCTGGTGATTCTCGAGGTTCAGCTTTCTTTTGGTACGTTGCTCTGACGCTTCACGTCATGCATTTCACAAACGTTTGTTTTTGTTTTTGAAGCCTCATAACACAAAACTGCCTTCATCCTGTCAAACTAAGCAAGCTTCTTAGAAGCCCTCGAAAGATGATTAAACTGTAAACGCTTGCAAAAATGCGTACGTTGATCAATCACTTGCAGCAGCGTTTACCGGGTGCTTTGGTGACACCCTTGTCATGCATTTTTACGCTTTCAACGCACGATGCATCCGGTTGCAGATGCTGGCCATGCGTTAACTCAGCCGACTTTTCGAGCAGGTGGATCACATCTTTGTTCGGAGGTCCTTACGCATTTCACCCGGAAGACGAGTTGACGTGCAGTCTTGGCTCCGGAAAGTTCGGCAATTTGTTTCTTATCCACACATCGTTGTTCTTCGCTGCCGGCACTTCCGCATTTCTCCGTTTTCCCGAAAGGTTTTACCCGGGTAATTGTCTTCGTTCACTGAAAGACTTACTTGCGCAAGGTTTCTCTGATCGCAGCGCTTGCGGCCCCGGAAACTACTGTAGCTTGAAGTAATATAAACGGCAATGTCGCCCAGGAGTCGCGCACCACAAAAAATAGCGAACATTTTCGTAATATTTTGTGCATCGATATTTCAAATACATTTCCTTTTGCGTTTGCGTCACGGTCTGCAGCAGGCTNTCGATTGTTTTTTTGGTTTAAGGCAATTGGTTTATCGTGTTATCATGAGACCTAAACTGCCTTATCAGATTTGAATGTTAAAATCTATGAAGATGCGCTGCTGAAGTGTTCGCCTGCCGTGATTTATTAAACCTATACTTGCACTTGGAACACTGCTTTATTTAATTCATAAAGAAAATATAAAAATCTACTGTGCTTTATCAGCAAAACCCAGCGCTACCTGAAAAAACGATAAATTCAAAAGCTGGCAGCGACTTCGGCTTTGGTTCCAAACAACAACACCTTCGTTTGTGATGAAAAAAATCACCACTTTGTTACCAGCTCCACGCAGCGCGCTGCACGTCGATTAACAAAAATGCAGCTGCGGTCGAAGAGACGGATGCTGGCGTGGTGTGATTTAAATGGAAAGCGGTTTTTACGCGG
>JGI24022J15233_10006214_pt1 | contig 12890 bp, 3 predicted proteins | sample Ectturendosymbi2_FD_15233 | JGI IMG/M metagenome (IMG submission 15233)
CCAGTGGTTTTGCGACAAGATTGACGCTGTGCCAGACTTTCTTGACAATGTCTGGTTTTCGGACGAGGCGCATTTTCTGTTTTCAGGTCGCGTGAACTCTAAGAACAACATCTTCTGGGGTAGCACACCCCCTGAACACTGTCTGCAAAGGCCATTACACTTTGTGATGTGCACTGCCTGGGTTGCCATCTCCAAACATGGCATCATTGGACCATTCTGGTTCGAGGACGACAATCGAGAACTTTGCCCGCCGGATCCAAATGTGCCTGCAGCGCTGGGGAGCTCATTTGGAGCACATTTTTTGAGCGCCAGTGACACAAAGAGTTTTTGTAGTACAGACTTGATACTTGGAAGTTGTCTGCTACACAGGCTTGACCTAATGTAGCTGAAGTTTTGTGTCAATCCAAGTAAAATTTTGGAAGTTATTCGATTTTTGGTGATGACCGTTTTCTTTGTGTCACCCTGTATCTTTGGCAGTAAAACGTTTTTCAGTTTCTTGTTATTGTTTCTCACATTTGTCAGTAACTAGCTTTTTAGCAAGTTTGCCAACGATGCGGTGCCCCGAGGCTTAAGAATGAGAAAGTCCGTTTGTATAGAAATGTACAGAAACGTACAAGTTTGTATCCGTTTTTATACTTTAGTATAGAAACGTACAAGTTTCAACCATTGATGGGATTCGACCGGTTCCCACCGTTCGTAAGAACCTGTTCTTGGAATTTCTTTGATCCTGAGAACCAGTCATTGCCTTAAGTCAAGAGTTCTCAATTTTTTCCCATTAACACCATTTACGTATAACCTACTTTGGCAAACCTCTCATATAGGGTTTGGGTTCAAGTAACAAAAATTAATGTTTAAGTAATAAGTCATTTCTAACAGATTGCTCAAGTAACTTAACTTAAACAATTCAAGCAAATCAAGAAAATCGAAATTTAGACTTGAAAACATGCAAATACATCAAAATCATTGCAAGTTTTTAATGACGTGATGGATGTTCAGACAAAATTCCCAGCTGTTGGCCGCAGTTCACTTCAATAGAATGAGCTTCCAGCTCCAATGTAATCATGCTGATAATCAAAAATTGTGACTTACGTACCGCTCTGCACAGGCAAGAAATCGTTACACCTAAATGGCTTATTTTATGTGTGACGATGCATAATGCTGAGTTTACAGCAACAGATGTGGCTTCTAAAATCTGAACTTTTCTAAAAACAAATCACTTGAAATATCAAGTAATGGCAAAATTACTTGATCAAGTAATTAGTAAAGGTTTTCAAGTTAAGTAAGTAAGTAATTATTGACTTGAACTCAGCCCTACCCTCATAGACCTGTTACCAACTTTTAATAGGGAAAAACAATACTAAAATTTGGGAAAACAACTAAAATCAATGATTTCCCTTGCTAGACTGTACCAGTTGGCAACACAAAGATCATGCTTTGCACTTATGATTATATCGGGCCAACAAGCATGGTTTGCCTCTGGAGACTGTGATAATGAGAAAACCTGTTGTTAGTGAGTCCTGGAGTGAGAGAACCTGTTCCTAAAAAATTTGAATCCCACCACTGGTTTCAATTCTGGCGAAATGAACTTGACGTGATTGATCAGTAAGTTAAATTAGAGTTCAATGTTGTTGACATTTTTGTCCAATGCTTTCACTTTTCAACCACTCTGTGACATCACGAAAGATTACGTTTTGTTTATTTTGTCTTCAGGGCCGAAGGCGACTGCAAAATGCAGCAAGAATAATACGTTTCTAGAAGCAATCATCCCGCTCTACTTGCATTTCTCAACAATTCTAATGCTTTTTCTGGCGATTGAAATGTTGTTTCACAAGTGCTAAACATGGGGTTGTGGACAAGAGAGAATTTTGTGAAATCGGAATCATAAGCTGTTTATTTTCAGCAACTGTTGAAATTTGATGGTTTTAGGAACTTCAGTCATTTGGGTCACAAACACGTTGGTTCATTGACACTTTACCTCGCAAAACTTTTTTTGCCATTATGGGAAGTAGTCTTCCATAACTGCCAACATTTTCAAGCGCGTACGAGGCGAGTGCGGGGTCGGAGGAGCGCGTACGCTTTCTCAAAATTAAAAAAATGTCCATTTTTCAACCGACAGTATCGGTGGCCACATCGAAGACCACTGAATTTTCAAAACTGGATTTCAGGCAACTACAGTAAAATGTAGTAAAAAAATATTATAATATTGTTACTGTCGAAATGTTTTTGGTTTATGATGATGTAATAACTGACGTAATGGCATCGCAGTTGCTTTGTTTTAGCGTCACAAGTTTTTTTCAACAAGGCGATCGATGGCGTGTAACAATCTTTGCAACACAAACTGCCATTACGTACAGGGTGGTCTATTAGTCCGTACCCAAAAGAGGAAATTTGTTTTCAACAAAATGGAGCTCCTGCTCATTATGCCCTCAATGTGCGAGAATATCTCAATGATACTTTTCCTGACAAGTGGATAGGTCGTGATTCAGTAACATCACCAACACCTTTTGAATGGCCCGCAAGAAGTCCGGAATTGACAACGTGTGATAACTACCTTTGGGGTTACATGAGAGATATTGTATCTAAACAACGTTATCATTCTAACGACGAATTGAAGGCAGCTGTTACTGCGGCATTTGGAACATTAACCCCTGCAATGTTGAGAAAATGTTTCACAGAACATGGTGTCGCATAATATTATGCAGCGAGAATGAAGCACAGCATACAGATGTACTGGATGCACGAGATATATTTGTGGGTATGGACTTATGGACCACCCTGTAGATGTGCACATACTAACCTGCGATGACACGAAACGGGCTGACGTGGCACCTGTTGTGCAAAAAATTGGACAACCTCATAGCTGGAGAAATTAATATATATTTATATGTATATTTTTTGTTCACAGTGTCGAAACTGCTGATGTTCCGATCTATGCCACTTTCTTTCAACCATTCGAATCACCTGATGGTGTTCCTTTGCCAGTGTTTCGATTGTCCAGTGTTTGGTTTTGTTGCAAGCAACCATTGGACTGTCGAAACAACTTCTTCACAGACCTGAGAGGAGCTGACGAACAACAAAGAAACGAGAATTAAATGTAAATATTGTACGTATCCTGGTGTTGCCCCTTCACCGCCGCACGTCATATACTGCTTAGGGCGACTTGCATTCACTTGTTTGACAAAAGCTGGGTCAAGCAAACTAAGCCTATACCCGCAGCCGCCTTGTGCTTTGAATTACAGCATTCAAGCATTTTCAACCAGCATCAATGACGTTGTAAATAGGAATTTCTTCACAAAACGTCTATACAAATATTACTTTTTCAATTGCCAAAACACGTGGCTCGTTTTTCGCCCGAAAAAAACTGAAAAAATCCAAGTGCTAAAATTTTCAAGACCTACTGTATGATTCGATTGAGCCTCTGTGCACACGTCTAGAGCAAAGGATGATATTTTGGAGTTTCAATTTTGCTTAGTTTGTCAAGTCTAAATTGTCGGGAATTTGCTTTTTTTGCAATCAAATATACTCCGTGTAAAACTGACTACCTTTCAGTGTTGTCGTGTTCAGAGTCAGCATTCCAATTCAGGTATGTTTGAAGTTTTAACCTGTGGTCACTCACCGTAACTCACACAGAGTAAGTTATTCGTTGTTGTGCGAAAGCAAGCTGATAAAACACAAACTGTTTTTGAGATTGCGTTTCTACACCACCCAAATTGTATCAAGTATTTAAATTTGTCTGAAGTGCAGAGAAATTCTGAAAAAAAATATTGAATTTATCTGTAATACATTCGTAGGAAAAGCATAAAATTTCGGCAAAACTTTAATTAACGCTATTAACCAATCAGTAAGCTGTATTGATTGGTTAATAACTGGTAATATATTGCTATAATGAAGCAGCTGCTTCACATGCTGCCCTATTTAATGCAATGCAGCAACAAGCAAAATATATAACTGAAACCTTCAATCGCTTAAACAGGTTACTTTTTAAAGTTGAATGAATGAAAATGCACTCAAAGTGTCACTACTATGCCAGAGAAGGGCATGGTCTTGATACAAAGTCTCACTGATTGAAGTCGTTCTCGATTCGAGGTGAAGTTGAGGTACAAGATGTTCCTCGAAAAAGTTGAATGTTTTGAGCAACCTGCTGCTCACATACCAAACATAAAAGTTCTGGTGGACAGTTTCTGTCCAAATGTGATTATTTAATTTAATTTAATTTATTTGTTTATGAGCAGACACGAAGTCCGTAGTATGAACACACACACTCTGCACAACGCAGGTCGATAAAAACAGACAAAACAGAACGTAGTACAAGGGGTTGAAGCCGGCGGAATCACAAGGTTACAGACACTTTTTGCAACTGCATTGAAGACAGAACCATAGGGTTACAGACACAATCTTAAGCTAACATGTAACACTTGTTACAAAACTACTGCGGAGTAGGGCGCCAATTCCTAAATTGGTCGAGCCTAGGTAAAATGCGAATGCGTTGTGGCATGACACGCCATTAATCAAACGGATACAGCAAAGTTCGATCACTCATTCACAGTGTAAAACGCGATTATAGTGTTCAAAGAAATAGGGACGAATACAAACAATCTGACTGCGTCAAAGCACGTCACCATATGTTGTTAGATTTTCTGCATCTTTCGAGAAACAGGACGTGTATTTTCGTAACAGAGCCTCAAAGGTGGGAATGTTACATTGAACCTGGTGGCTACTAACACTCGCTCTCCATGGCAGGTTGTATAGAGCTCTGCACCCAAAATTATATGCCACACGCAATCTCTGCATGCATGACTTCCTGAAATTACACCATAATTGTGATGCACATATGGGCGTACAAAAGGAACGAAAAAGTACTTTCTAACTGCATAACTTAAATCTCTAACTTAATTTAAAGTCCTGGTACAAGAGCTTGCAATGGGCTTAAGAACGAACATGAGTTTAGTTCATGAGTCTGAATTCCCAACTCCACAATAACTGGATAGAGCCGAACTTAAACCTAGATCAACCTACATAAGAAATACCAAGTGTTATTTCTGGTTGAGTTTGAAATTGAACATAATCTACTTTAAAAGAGTGTGGAATTGCATTCTGTGGCTTAGCTTCTGCGCTGGTAGTGAAACGTCCATTAATGTCCATTGGTAAGAGATAAAAGCATATGGAATAAAAATGCACAGTATAAACGAACCATCAGCTCTGATACGACGTGGGATATACAACAGCATAAAATGCGGTCACCTTGTACTTGCCTTACCATTGATATAGCTCATCCGTAATGCCAAAGTCTGCCAGGGAGCAATCTCAATATATCAGCAGCATGTGTTTTGCTGAACGCCGTCATTTAGCTACGTAGGTTTGCACGTGTGTCACGCAATACATTAATCTCAGAGTATACTGTGTTAAATATTTGACTTGCGTGTTTCCTCATGTTACGAGCCATTTCTTTGTCAAGGAGTCACCGAATGTCGTTGCCAAGGGGACAACTGACGGCGTTAAAACTTCTTCCACGAACTTCCAGTGACATTTCAAAATCTAATCTGCCATTTTCATCAAGCGTTATAGAACCAACCGATCAGGTAATGCCTGTTCATAGCATGCGTAGTTTTACAGCGATTCTCCTGGTGCCGCTTTCCGATCGTCGATCACAATGATAAAACGGAAAGTAGGATCCTTTACGATGAATCGGAACTTGAAATGCTTGACGATGATACAGTCAAGCATGTGATATGACTTATCACTGTGTGTGCAGTGATATAACATGAAAAAGGATACTCCGACCTTAAATATTCGGTTACCCTGGAAAAGGTGTCATAAGGAAGTGGCAAAAGCAGCGTGCTTGATGGTTCTTTTGATTACTTTTGTGTGTGCTTGGTTGACATCATCATATTTTTTCACTAGACTTTTCTAAACTTTCTTTTCATTGTGAAAAATTATAATAGGACTTGTATTTTTTTGCAGATCTTGCGAACCGACGACAAACGTGTGGATGAAAATGCAGTTGGTAGTTTCTTGCGTGTTACTCGTTTTGGCCCTTACATGCAGCAATGTGGCAGGTAAGAGACTGGTGACTGGTTTGTAGCTGTTGTTTGATTTATTTGGTAATTATCAAAATCGTCCACTAAATCCGAGTTGCAAAATTTGAAAAACATCTACAATCCGAAGGTTATCTCGTACAGTTGAGCAGCTTATATTATAAGAAGGACATTGCACAAACGGTTGCTAATGCACGCAAGTAGTGCTATGCAATGTAAACCTTTCTGTGATGTATTCTGCACCTATGCGTGCATAACAACTCGATTAAGCTTTGAGATTGTACTGTTTTTAAAGCTATTTCCTGTTGGGTATGCGACAACGTGTATTCCGAAGAGGAGTGCCAGGAAAAAGGATATCTGAAGAGTTGTCCTGATTCTGAGGTAACAATACAAAACCATAGTAGGTTTTATATTCGCCTGAAGGTTGCTATCATTTGTTAACCCAGAAATGCGCTTAGAGATTAAGTGTCATGGACGAAGGGAATGCTGTGTTTTGTTTCGCTAGTGGCTCAAACTCAGATTGTCCTGATGGCCACATGAGCACGTACGAAGTAACTCGGGGGCCGCATTATGACCACCTGACAAACTGAACAGTGACGCTGACGCAACAGANGCAATATCTGAACCTTACTAGAAAGAGGTTTTACATTGTATTTCCTGCACCCTGTCATGTGGANCAAGGAAGAATATTTCAAATGATTTGTAAAAGTTCTTCTAGATTTTACATTCTAGTATAATCTCGAGTAGAGCACTGGTTTCCACGATCATTTCACTGGCAGATGTTTTTATTGATTGTAATGTAATTGAAATATTTGTATTTAGAATAGAAGCCGAAGTCACTAATTGATCCATTTCGGATACCCACAAATACTATCCGATTTGTTTCTGCTCAAGTTATATAAAATTCTCTTTTCTGCAAATTGATACTTGGAAGCTCCAGTTGTTTCTTGAGCATCAGCATCAACCTGTGTCTTCCTGTCTATTAACTGCGGCGATTCTTGTCTATCCATATCTTCAACTTAAACGCTGTCTGTACACACTGCACAAGTAACAAAAATCAGCACGCATTGACTGGGACCGAAGGAAATCGATTTCCATTAAATAACATCAATGCGTGCTGATTTTTGTTGCTTGTGCAGTGTGCACAGACAGTGCTTCTGCAAAACGATTCTCAAACAAAGAGGAGTTCGTTTGACTGCTGTGCCCATGTGCTAAGTCAAAGATGGCGTTTAGCTTAAATAACATAGTTTTATTAGAAAATCTGAGGCTACTGGATATTTAAAAGAGACTATATCCGTTTTCTAAAGACTATTTTTAAATATGCCAGTTCCAAAAATATGTAGCGGTTCAGTTTTATGGAGCAGTTAAGCCGATTTCACCCACAAAAAAGTTATCACTTGTCCAAGTGTAAAGCACAGTAATTGAGTAAGTCTGGAAAGGTTCGGTTTTAACTAACCCTCTTGCACAGCACACGAACTTGCACCTCCGCTTGAGAGAGGTATACCCCTTCATAGGCTCAGTAATCAAAAAAGAGAAGTGGCAGTTAGGCCCAGCATGCCCAGCGACTATTTGCGCAAACGGAAGATTTTTTCATTCACTTCGTTGCAATAAGAGTATACAACCAAACTGCACGAATATCCCTTTGAAATAGTCGCGTCAAGGTACAGCCACACTGTTTCCTTACTTTAGCTACCGGCTTGCAATACATGCAAGTCAAATCTCACTTATCATTCGTTACTTTTTACACGAGATTAAGTTTGCAGATGAACAACCACGAAACCTTAAATTTTAGACCATGTGTCACATTGAACTGCGACATGGTGGATGGGGCAACTCACCAATGATTCAGAAGTCATGCAAGCGGCCATCAGCGTGCGTGGACAACTTCGTTCAGGTAAGGCTGTACGTGGTGAGGCAGAGTAGCGCTTTGAGAATGTAGTCGTCTGGTGGTAAATATCAGACGACCCAAAGAAGGATCTATAGTTACAGCTCATCAGCTAAATCTGTTATGTCATTTTAGACTTGATATACTGGTACTTTGTAATATTACGCTGTTGTAATAGGGGCCTGCAAGGGCCCACTTTTACTGCGGGTTCCAGTCTTGCCCATCATGTTTCAGGCTCATGCCTGCCTACGGCCAGATCAGTGCGGCATATTTAAGCCAGTTCCAGCCCAGTCCGCACAAAAAAGTTGGTTTACCGGGGAACTCGCTCTGCCATACAAGCTATAGTTTATGCGAATTGCAAGGTGCACGTATAGAACAAAAGTATCCGCGGGTATATCATTCAAAGTCTAAAATGTGCTGTCTAAAATCTAAAAGTCTAAAATGTGCTTCAAAAAGTGCTGACGGATTTATTCCTGGGCTGACGTTTTTCTAGGGCAGCACAAATCATCGTGTTCTCAGCCCGGCCCGAGGCCCACTATACTGTAATTTTTCAGGCTTAGCCCAGCCCATGACAATCTTTTTGTTGCATGTATCCAGTAGCGTAGCCAAGAATATTGTTCGGGAGAGGCCAGTCAGTGACGTCGTCAGTCACTGACGTCGTCATGAGTCCGACTATTCCTTCCGCTTATTTTCTAACAGTTGAAAATTGCTACAAAACACCACTAAAAATTTAGCAAGTTTGTTTCGGGGAAGGCAGTGGCCTCTTAGGCTTCATTCTGGCTGCGCTACTGCATGTATCCAACTACTTTGTGCTCGGAGCATGAAGATGTTTGTTTCAAAATGATAGTGAACAGCATTTTGTACTATATAGTTAGCAAAGAATCTTTAAAAGTCAATTCAAAAATAATTATTTAGCGTCAATCGTACGCAACCCACGAAGCTATGCAAACAAAAGTCACCATTAAATTTTTTCGAACGAAATATTTGTAAATAGTCTTTTGTTTCTCCTTTTTCATAAAAAAAAACTTTGTGTTAAAGAAGTGGACACGCAAAAATAGATGAGATTTATTTTGGCTGCAATTTTTGTTTTTGTTATTGCCCATCTTGAATTTCGATCCTCATGCAAGAAAAATTAACGTTTGGAGAAAAGTCCCAATAGGCGAGAACTTTTCTTTTGAGCAAGAAAACCATCGAGGAAAATTAACAAAATGAGAAATTAACCTGGTCTTGTCTCCGCGAACGCAATGAACACTTCCAATTTTCAACAGAACATCCATGACGCTTGGTCAAAGCAAGGAAATCACATCCAGTGCAACAGAAAGCCTCCCTCTTCGGTCTGCAGATGCTGTTGTGCTACCGAGCAGTGCAATGCCAATGTGCTTGAATGCAATCTCAGACGTCCAAGTAAGTGTTACTACAAGGAATCGAAACTGTTCTTGTTTGAAGTAAACCTAGAATTATTCTAAAAGCTGTTGCTAATTGGCATCGATAACCTGCGTTGTGTTAAATTAAAACAAATTTCAACTTAATTGACCAAAAGTTCACAACGGTTCGTGCAACTGGCTAAACCTCTTTTAAGCTTGACAAACAAAGCTAAATATTACTCGTATTGTGCTCGGTTTGATTCATGTTTCTGAACACGCCGATTTATGTTCGAGAAAAAACGCTGTTTAGATAAATATCTTATTTTAAACAAATCGGTTTGAAACTTGATTTTTGCAGAAGAGCATTGTTTTATGAACAAATGAACAAAGTAATTTCAATTTTATGTTATTTCTTTATAAAATGTATGAATTGGAAGTGGGGAATTTTTGTCTCTACAGTATTGTGTCCTGGGATAAATATGTCCGAGCACTATTATAGACACACAAACACAACCAATGTCAAATAACACGTTTTGCAAAAAATAACATTTTGTTTTGACAGATGCTGCCTTATTTCATCTTTTTAGGTGTGATGTGGTGTGAAACAAGTATACACATTAAGCAGGTTGCACTTTTGACACTTGAAGTTGTTTTTTTCTGCACATAGGACACAATGCCTTTTTAGTTTTCCTTTCACTAGAATATGTTCATCCACATATTGTAGCAGTTTTGCAGCACTACAATGCTTTCTAACTCGTCTACTTCTTCGTGGTTAAATGGCATGTTCATGATCAATTAGACATTTAGCTAAACGTTCGATGTACTGAATGTGTGGTAGATTTGCAAGTCGCATTTGTAGGAAATGGTATTGTGGATATCAATTTCGTGGATGTAAAAAATCGATCAAATGCCAAAACAGCATGATGATTATTTCTGATTGATTGGGACAGCTTTGTAACCACTCTTCCACCGTAACTTTACTTCTAGGCAAGAATCTTTCTTTTCAGGGAAAATCTTTGTTTCATACACATAGCACGTTTTTGCATCATATTCTGTCCATAGTCTTATTCCACGTCTTACAGACTTCATTCCACTTTTTACAGGTTTNATTCGACTTTTTGCAGACTTCACTGAAGGATATACATCTTTCATTCCCTCATCAGGCGAAAATATTATACTAGNCGTGTTTCAAAAGTCCAACACAGGGGTTCCCAACCTTTCTCTAACAATGCACCCTTTCAGCATTTTGACAGATGAGCATGTACCCCTAAAATTTCCTATGACGAAAAGCTAAGTAAAAGAACAAAATTCCACTGAAATTTTTAAACAATTTTTAGATTTATGAACTATAAAGGTAGACTCCATTTTTATGTCTCAAAGTTAATACATTTAGCAATAAGCAAAAATGATTTTTGAAAATAATATTCACTGATATATTTGTAAAGACAACTTTATCTGTTTGTAGTTTTCTTTAATTCTGTTTTATACTTGTGATCTGCGCAGAGCTGATGATGCCTACCTTGTAGGCGAAATATATACCCTGTAATATCCTTAGTGTGTGATTCTTTGCTGCGAAAGGATTCCTTTCGACAGACAGTATTCACTAATATATGAACAAATATTTGGAAAGGGAATAATATACAAATGCACTTTTCCCTCTTATTGCTAACCTGAGATGTACCTCTTCAGTTAGGCAAATGTACCTCTACGGGTACATGTACCCCAGGTTGGGAAACCCTGGTCGAGCATAAACAACGCTGTTGGGACGAAAATAGCCCAGCGTCAAATACTGTAGGGACATATATGACCCAATACAAAAAAATAAACAAACGTTATTTTTCTCCAGCTATGAGTTGTCCAATATAATGTAACCTTCATAAAACACAAAAAAGGCTGCTTTTTAGCTTTCAAGATGTACTAGAAGCAATTATATGGTTTTACCAAGAGTATTGCGTTACTTAGACCACGAAAAAACACAAAATTATCTCAACTCTGACAGAAACCTCAACCAGATGCTATCAAAAACCTTCACATTGCAGTGCTCAGTCAAGCGTGACACGCTTAAAAGGATGAATACAGATTAAGTTCAAAACAACCTACATCAGTAATATTGATTTGTCCTATCCCAACTTGATTTGGCTGCAGAATTGGCAAAACCGTGAGGTACAGCTTATGTTTGTGAAAAAAATATCTCTACAGTATTGAAAAAGTTAGACAAAAATTTAATTGGAGGAAAAACTTGCGAAAACTTAACCCCAGCTGATGCCAAATGTCAAACGTTGAACATCACGTGATTCTTCACTCTACGCAGACTTCTCGTGCTCTGCCCTTCAATCACCGGAAGATGGATCGATGGGGTGCAGCCAGGGCTTCTTGCATGGGAGCACTTGTACATTTTCTTGTAAACGCGGGTTCGGTCTAGAAGGAGTGTCTGCCTTGTACTGCGGTAAGTGATGTTCGTAACACAGGTTTGAATCCACTGATTTTAAGCATAACTTGGCTCATTCGATCATCCTCGTTGTTACGTTTCTTTTGTGATTGGATATATAGGCTACCAATATTAAGCAGTGGTGTGACTGTTTAGCCCAACCAAAAGCGTGAAACAACCATCCGAAGAGCTTTTATAGTTACAAATGGTTGGTAAACTGTTAACTGATCAGCTTACTACTTGGAACTGGGACGAAAATTCGTAATCTCCCAATTAAAAATATTATATAGCTATAAACTGAGTTGGTTGTAGGGGGATTTTCATTTGATTTTGGTAATAGATAACTTTTAGTTGAATGCGATTGTAGGACTGAAGATACGTAGTGTTAGGTGAAATCGATTTCCTATCGAAAATCTTTGATGGATTCAAACCCTGCGTGAGGACTACCTACTTCAATATAGATATGTTCAGGTTTGAATCATCGCAAAAATGAAAGAGAGTCCAGTGGGCTAATTTCTCGAAAACTTACAGCAAACGTAGAGCTTCCAATGAAAAAACAGGAACTGTTTTTCAGTATGGATACAATTCACTTTTCGTAAGCCACTGTTGGACCTAAGAACGACAAAAAGTCTTTAAACTGCAGATCGTAACGGAAAATGGAGTGCCCCTCCCCCGATGTGTAAGCCAATCACNTGCCCTCCCGGCATGCGCACTCCCAAGTTTGGATCCAAGTCTTGCACAGACGGCATAAATTTGAGAAGCATTTGCAGGTTTGTATTTGCCGATTTTGTATTTGCTGAGCAAGATTTCTAAATTTTGCGGTGCTCTACGTTTGCACCTGACACCATGGCCCAGTAAAGGACAGCATCCTTTGCCACGAATTAAAGTTTCTGAGTGCGGTCGTGACCATAAAACGTGAAGTAAACAAAGGAAAAGTTTTTATTCTGAGTGAATGCACGATGTACATCAGCAAGTGAATCAATTGTGTGCTGCCCAATAAAAGTAAACAAATCTGAGTGTTTCGCTGGAAAATTGATGGCAAGACCGTCCAAAGTTTTAAAAAAGCATTGCTCTTACCTTGCGTGGTTTCTTTCGTTTTACTTTAATTTATTCTGTTTTTAGCTTTTGCGTATCAATATGCCCTTAAGCAAAACCTGTCGATGGAACAACGTAAAAGT
>JGI24022J15233_10006221_pt1 | contig 12884 bp, 8 predicted proteins | sample Ectturendosymbi2_FD_15233 | JGI IMG/M metagenome (IMG submission 15233)
TCGTTGTATTTTTCTGGAAATGCCATTTGTGGTGATCATAATGGTTATAATATCGTATGTATTGAAAAAACAGCAGGAAGGGTGTCGCACGTTGTGTGAAAATACCAAAGGGGGGCACGAACCGAAAACGGTTGAGAAACACTGCATCAGAAAGGACGGCCCTCTGCTAAACGCGGCCTTCTCAAAGTGGCCCCCGAGCCAAATTAATTGCCCATCCATGTTTTATAGGAATATTGATCAGCTTCAACCAGATTTGCAATTGTTTGTACGTATTACAATTGCTTTGTTTGACAACAGGAAATAGTGCATAAGCATAGCGCATCTTTGTTTGACTTATTAAATGGCGTGTTTGAGCTGTCAGTGTTTTCGTCACTCTCTCCGCGCGATTCGAGAATAGCCAGGTTGCACGTTACCTGCGTTGACCGCTGCGTGATGATTCATGTTCCACCTCGCTCCATCCGATGTGATAATCACGTCCGGTGGTGCATGTTGATTCTGTACGCGCGCGCTAATCATTCGTTTCACATTTCCAGTCCCAAGCTCCAGAGAATTGTCTGTTTCACTGCGTACAGCTCCCATCTCCACGTTGCTTTGTTTACTCCACAGACGTACCAACCTGGCCTTGTGCGCGGCAACTTCGAAAAAAGATCGAATATCTTGTTGCACTCATTTCAACGCATTCCCATTTTGTCTGTTTTGCAATGCGTGGGCTGAGTTGTCTTGCTGCCAGGTTGTGGTACTAGCACCGATAGCCTCAATTTCAGTCCACAGCTGAAACAAGAAGGAACCTAATCGCAAATTTTTAATAGGAAATCGATTTCACGTAACACTACGCATCGCTCTTACTTCCCATCTTATTCAAGAAGGATGAAAGCAGAGCCAGTCGGCGGATACTTCGAAACCCTACATAAACCCTAGAGCTTCTATCAATGGCCTCTGATACACTGTGAAACGTTAACCTGCCGTGGACAATTCTGTACATACTTAACAGGGGTCTAAGTACACGCGTTTATTGGAAAGGTTGCAAAGGTTGAGTTCCAGAAAAAGGTAATGTCCAGTGAAAACAATTCATGCTACGTTTAAAGAAAAGGATAGGGAAGAAGTTGCGACTAAAATGCGTTTTTTTGCTAAAATTGCAGGAGTCACATTCAGCCTTGTTACTTTTCTACCAAGCTAATACAACACAATTGAAAGTTCAGCTTACTGAAACGTTTGATGTGACGATAATATAGCCCTGGAATTCATCGAAAACTTGCAGTCAGCATCGTACGTGGTCTGTTTAAGCTGCAATTACACGCAGATGTATGGGATTTTCAGTCTAGACTGGGGTTCCCAACCTTTCTCTGACCATGCATCCCAGCACTATTTCAAAAGATAAGCAGTTACCTCTAAAATTTATGAAAAAAATCTATCATGACTAATTATAGATATATTCAACAATAAGCATATGATTTCTGAAAATGATATTCACTGATATAAGCCTATGTATACATGTTTGGAAATAAATAACATAGAAATGCATTTTCCCATCTGTTGCCAACCTTAAATATACCTTTAAATATACCATTGCTCGTACGGCTACGAGCTGGGAATGTCGACATATCTTTGCTTTCGTGAAATAAAAAATCGCTACTTTTGTTGTGTAGCAGATGTATGGCAATATTTTGGTTGTTTTTAAGCTAAACATGGAAAAAAATAGTCTTTGCTTGCAAGAAAAAGGCAGTTAATATCCAGGTTGCTTAATGCTATACACTCAAAATATGCGTTGGAATTCAAAGTATCGACGACTGGACTACCATCGAAGCTACAATCGACATTTCAAAGCAAATGAATATTTTGGTCCATTACGCAAACTCATTTTTACAGTCGCAACATTCACTCGTGAAAGAAGCTACCAGATCAAAGCAGTGTAATGGAAGCAGACGTTGGCAAACTGTTAACAATATCATGAAGTAATGTCAGTACATAGCTGACTGTTTGGTGATTGGTAAACATTACATAGATGTCCTTTCCATGTATGCCTGGTTGCATTGCTGCGGCTGGTTGGAAGTTGATGCTTTTCGTATAGGTATTCAGCGATGTGTTGCGCGTTCTTTTTTGCTGTTAGTTGCAGTCCATTCACGTCACATTCTAATACTGTTTGATGTTTGTGAGCAGCGTAAACCCTTTCCCTTAGTTTCTATCGCGTATAAATCACCAACAAGAATTAATAAACGAAGATGCTTCCCACACCTGACGAAGATGCTCCTTTTGACAGAAAATGTGTAGAAATTGTGACTTTTGCTTAAACGTCTTTGGATAGGCTAATTTTACTTGGTTCTTATTTTTGACAGTGTGACAACAGTAAACAAATTGCCTGTTTTATGGTCCAATGTGCTGCACTGTCGTTTCGAAAAAAATACCTAAAGCTGCTTTCCGATACTTGAGAGAGAGTTCAAATATTCAGAGGGAGAAATGCAACCTCAAACCCGTTATGAAAGAGCACGATTGAGCAAAACCTCTTGTCTGTCTGATTTTATTCTCGGTGATATTTCAAAACTCAACCCATGATATTTCAAAACTCAACTCAACCCTTCACTTCGCGAAAACCGTCAAAATCTGCAAAGGTTGGTCGAGCGAACAGCCGCACCCTTGGTTGGTTTCGGTTAAGCATTGTCGGGAGCGGTGGAGTAACCAGCGGAGATAGTTAGTACTACGCTATCTGATGCATCTGTTGTTTCAACATAAACCCTTGTTTTTTGTGTGTGTTCTTGCCTAACGATAAACAATGAGCGTCCCTCTGTACTTACCGTAGCAGGAAAAACCGCTCCCTGTCAAAATTTCGTTTGGGACTGTTGCTAGCGATGAATCAGCCGTTGCGAACGCTGACTTGAAAAGGTGGAAAGGTGGACCCTGCCTTGGTAAATGTTTACGGTAACAGACAGTAATTACCACACGACGCTAGATCTGTTGCTGCGTCAGTCCTTGAAATTCTTAAACGTTGTCATAAACGCACAGCCACACCTATGATGAAAGAAGTAATATTCGCGCCACATGTGCTGTCAGTGCGATTCGTCTTACGGTTGAGAGGATGCTTTTATTTATATCACGTCATCACGCAGTTCGGTTCTCATGTTATCGCCACAAAAACGCTGTTGGTGATGGGTTGCACACGCCCAGTTTGTGACGCGCTGCTTCCAACCTCAAGAAGCATTGTCACTGTGATTAGCGCTTCCGATAGACGCTTCTTTCGCTACACGGTTTTGTTCGACACGTTTTCTGATTTGCGTAAAACCCACATCGCGTGCAATGAGTCCAGCTATGATTTTGCTTTATGCAGTTTTTCCACATTATCGTAGATATGGCCCGAAGAGGATAGCCATAGCCATAGTTTAAGTCTTTTCGTAAATTTCGTATCCTCGCTAGGAATATTCGAAGAAGTGTAGCACTTGACCAGACTGCAACACAATTACAGCCTAGAATGATGCAGCGTTGTGTGTTTCAGCCTTAACAAGTCATTAGGTTGTTTTCAAACCATTTTTGTTTTGATACCGCAATCACTCGAGGTGTTTGCTCCGCAAGGCAAGCTTTATTGGCGTCTTCAGACGCGCGCTCTTGTGTCTGGCGATTCGGTTACTAATCTCATCTCCGGCTGTGACGCAGCGGTGCCACGTTACACCATTTCTACTGCCGCTGGTAATTGACTGAGGTTCATGAAACTTCACCTTCAGGTAAATCTATTTTTATCTGAATGGGCGATAGCTGACGTCAAATGGAGTGGCAACGCTACTCCGGCCTTTGCCGTTTTTATTACGTTTCTGTAAAATTGATGGAAAGGCACGTACCGCGCTACCCCGTTTCTCCGAATCGATAGAATGTGGCGTAAATATTGAAGCTTATGCTCCGCTCGCCTGCCTAAACAGCATTAGTGAAGCTGAAACATGCTGTTGCTAAGGTCGTAGTCCAAGGTTTTACCACTGTGAATTGAACTGTAATTTAATAAATTTAGTTCGTAGGAGGTGTGTTGCTGGACAACGTCTTAAGCAGTCTCTTACGCTCTTGTCAGCGTGGCAGTGGCAGTTTTAAGCAAGGCCTCCTGGAAAAGGCAAACGAACGTCGGTTTCTTTCCGGCGGTTTGTGACAACCTGTTTGTTCTCTTGCTTTCACAAGCTTTTGAGAAAAGTCCTTGGAACAAAGTGTGTTATCGGTTCTGCTTGCGTGGTTTAATTATAGGTTCGGAGGAAGTAAAAGAGATTTCGACCGCAGGTCGGATATCCGTGAAGCCGTGCAATTGTTGCATTTGATTTTTCGTGCCTTGACGATCCTTTTCTTCCGGGATTGTGTCGCCACCGTGTTCATACTACGTTTGCTGTACTTTCAGTAGGCGATTGGTCTTGCGTGCTCTTCGTTTGTATCATGAACTAGAAAGTAGCTTCATGTAGATTAGGTGGCTTTACCTATAGATAGGAATATCGTTTGCAAAGCACAAAAACAAGCAATCCTTGTTGCAAAAGCTTGAAAGAGCATTCTTCACCAGCGTCACAAAGTGTATTTACGGAATATTAAAAAGCTGCTGTACCAAAAGTTGAATTTCAATTTTTGCGTTTGATGGTCTAGTAAATGAGTATAATTTAAAATAGAACTTGGATTTTTAGGTTTGCTTGACAATTTAATATAATGTCTGCCAATCACCAGGTCTCTACGCAGTGGTCAACTGTTCCGAGTCTTACACCGTAGCAGAAGTAGATTGGTGTGCTACCGAGGACTTCGATGAGATCATGCAGGTCAATTTCATGGGAGCAGTACGGGTGACCAAGTCTCTTCTGCACCTCGTGCGCAAAGCCCGTGGGAGAATCATCAACCTAAGCAGCATGGCGGGTAAGATTGTCTAATAAAGTGTTATCAGGAATTTTGTACGCTTTCGATTTGATTCTTTCCTCCAGTTGATAAGAGTGCATCACAAAAGTGCCTGTAGAAAAATACGGTGACATAAAGATTAATCATTGCTTGAAACAGAATGCAGCGTAGCACTTTTAGTCCGAATAAATCATGCATTTTTTAAAGTAATTCAGATTTCTGATGTTTTATGCATTCTTTCAAGATGTGTCGTGATGCATATTCATCGCAGAATAGAGGTTTTACTCAGAAAAGACACCTCTTGCATTTGGTTAGCTAATCAATCATTTATTCTCATTTGGCCCATATAATTTGCTGCAGGTCAATATCAGCGATTTGATTTATTATTTTTTTCACGTAATTCATCTAATAATAAACAAACAATACAAAAAGCCATCATGTAACAAGGTAAACGATTGTCAGGGGAAATTAAATAACTGATCAATTTAAACAACGATTGTCACTGTGTCGCATGGAATTGGTGAAGGACCATGGAGGTCATCTAGTCAAGCAACCCTGTTTTAATGCCATGCGATTAAAACCCCAAGGGCGAAAAGCTGTTATAGTGACTCTGAACACACCTTTTGGATGACCGTGACTCACGAACCGGCGGAGCATCAAACTATTCGACATTGTTGTGACGTTTACTACACAGAGCATCGTGCGGAAAGGGAAAATCCAATTTAGACCACTTGGGAAAAAAGTGATATTAAAAAGTTCTGTGATGTGTAAACTGTGCACGTTGGAAAAAATGTTTCTGCGTTAATAATGTCAATCATGACTTACGAAATATAAACAAGATTTTACTTCTCTTTGGGTCCAAGAAATGAAAACCTCCAAAAAAGTATTTTTTGTTCTTGTTACAAGCTTCATTTATCCCGTTCTAGAAACAGCTGCACTCTGAAATTTAAGGAATGTTTCTACAGTTATCTTACATGCTACTAATTTTCAAGTAAACCCATTGAAAGGATATATTGTAACGATTTTTCCGACCATTTTTTGTGACCATGTGCTACTAAAGTCGGGTCAGTTGCACTCCTGAAACCAGTGAAGATAAACAAAAGGCGTATTGTACATACAATGCCACCGATTTATTGAACTACAAAATGAAATTTGTTGGTCTTATTTCACCTATTATGGCCCCAAGGGGGCCAAATGTAAACATTTTAGAGGAATTTTACAGTTTGACGATTTTGCTATTTACTTCACGCTAAATCCACCTACAGCTTACAGGAGACTTTGATACAAGTACCTTTCAGCTTGTGTCATGTTTCAATGTTAACAAATAAGCCAAAAAAGTTATGTGACTTCTTCCGCTGGTTGTTGGACCTTGGTCTCACTACTGTCTTGTGTGATCCACTGCAAAGTCTGCTCGCATCAATCCACAAGACGCAAAGGTTTACTGTTTGTGATTTAATGTTGGATCTGTATCAACCACACAAATATTTGCCTCACGTGTTTTTTGATCCCCAAAGGTGCAAAAGGTTGAGTGGATACCCCTAACCAAAAACCTAAAATCGGCTATGTAACCTACAAAAATGCGTTTGTAGAGAATAAAATCCTTGGCCTTGAACGACATGACACGTCGCTCCGAAGTTAAAAAAGGAAAAAAGCGAAGTTCAGGTTCATCTGAGTGCAACGTAAAAGAATCTAGGAGACAGTTCAACTGTTTCTTGAAAGTTTCTTAAAATCTGCAGCGTGTCTCGCTGTACACTCTTCACGAGCGACCGCGCTTATTGGCAGGAGCATCTAAACCAGGCACGGCAAACTACGGCTCGTTAAGCTCATTAAACCGCCGTGAACTTGTGGAAATGAAATTCATAAAGTCAATTAGATTTTAAAAATCTCGTTTGCATCATTTTCCACGAACAATATTTCCTTCTGCACCCGATCCATCCGGCTTGCTGTCAAATTTTTCAATCAGTGTGACCGGCGAGTCCAATAGGTTGCCCCACCCCTGATAAAAAACTTGGGGGAATCACATTTCTGGCTTTACAGAAACGGTATGTCGCGGTCGTGGCATGCCACGATTGTCAACTGCTTCTCAGTGCTCTCAATTAGAATGCACTGTGCTGTGTATCAATTAGTAAATGACGAAAACTTTTAAAATATCTACTTTGCCTCTGCATATATGCGGCCTGTTCATAAAGAACGTAACCAACCATTGCAAAACAAAAATGAGAAAATGGACCGGGTGTGTTTTAAAGTTATTTTGTGGTTGGAGCGAAATAACTGAATTTGAATTTCGGGGAACCGCTCATCAAGAGTCTACTTCGGTGGATAGTAGCCATTCCGATTTTCAATAAGACAAACACATCCGGCCTGAAAGAAGAGTACATGTAACTGGGGCTCAACAACGTTTTGATCGATTGCTCACTTGCTGTATAACAGCAAGGCTGCCAAAAAGTTCGCATTTGAAACGATGCAATTCAGTCAATTCAATTCGGCAATACGGAGCAGATTGCAGCATTGCGCAAATACACCCGTTGCGTCACTGGTATCACAATTTAACTACGTTCGTCGGAAGTTTACTTAAAGGGCCCTGAGGTTTTGTGTGCATAGCGTTGTAAATAGTACTCGTGTGCGAAGGGCTATTTTACTTGTGGCTGGGGTTATCTGCAATACTTTCGAAACGTGGCTATCGGATCGAAAACTAGTAATGGACTTGGTGTTTTGTTCGACACGTTTCTGGCATTTTGTGGAAACAATTGCCCAAAGACTGTAACGCTTCAAATTTGTTCCTCGGGCTTTCCGAAATGATGAACTTCAGGATACGGTTTAGATGCAAGACCTCGAAATGGTTTATTTTAACTCTACGCTGGGGCTTATTGTGATGCTGGTCTTTTAAATTCCAACTTCAAACCCGCAATAGTAAACATTTTTCGTGCTAAATGTTTAGGTGCGAAGTCCCGGCAGATTCGAGTGTGGAGTGCTTAGCGAAGCGAAAGTACTGCTGAGTCTTCATTGAATATTTTAACTTGTCAGCAAGTTTTAAGTCAGTTTATTGAATTTCAGAGAAGTGGCAAAGTTATGTGTAATCGCGATTTAAGAAATTCCAACATATTACATTATACGTCCATTTGGATCGTTAGGAAAGTCATTTCAACTCCTGTCGTTTTGACTTGACAAAAACCGTGGTTTAAGTCACCACAAGGTGCAAACGTCAGCAATCATACGGGCACAAATGTAGGCTGACCTGTGTCGCTGCGGTGGGTATTGTCTATAAACGGGGTCGCTTCTGATTGGAGAAAGCTATTGGCTTTTGTTTCAATGCTTAGTTCTCAAGAACGTTCCAGCAGGTAGACGTCTCAAACTGTACTGTGTAATACGCATGGCTATTATGGAACTGTCATAGCGCCTGAAGCTAAATAAATGACCTAGTTTTTGGTGAGGAAGAAAAGCACTGCAGCACTGCATTGTACTTGGTCTTGTAGGCGTAGTCTATTTTCCACTATAAAACCCGCGCCTCAAGTACCATTAGAAACATGCATTTAATTTTAATTATACTTCGTCCTTCTTTATGTAGACCTAATGGTGGCATTCCTGTTTTGACCACTCAAGGTCTTCACCGCGTTTTGGAAAATCGATCCAGTGTCTCTGTGTGATACTGCTGCGTTATAAGCAGTGCATTTCCCAGCGTTTATTGAACTATTTTTAAAAAGTGCATCCCTTCAAAAACCTTTAAGCATTCGATCACTGGAGGATGCTTTTCGGTGTGCGTGCATTACAGAACCTGACTTGTCACCTAGCTGTTGTGTATCAAGTTTTTTTGTTTGGAACTTGCATCATCGTCTGATTGGATCAGCATGGTGCTCACGCTTTCGTGCAAGTCCAGAAATCTGTAGTTGATCGTGGCAAACAAAATAATGAGAATTTGTAAGTTTCCGCAGTTGCATTATGTTGTAGGCCCACCAGGATTGTAGCTTCCAAAATCCAGTTTCACACAATAGATTGACGGTTTTGGCAGATCCGCCGCCAGCCAAGGTTAGATTAGGGATTTGTCGAACTAGGGGGGCTCATGAGTTGTGTGAAATGGAGGCTTGGATTTCCTATTAAGGTCTTAGCTCCCAAAGACGCTCGTTGAGACGGGTACAAGTTGATCTCAGCGTTTTCCAACTTTTCCCTGAGGAGTATGTGCTGCGGCTAACACATGTTGCTAGCATGTTGCTTTATTCATAGTTGAGAAATATATGTTGATGTTAAGTAGTCTATTCGGTTGGATGTGCAATTCAAAACCTTCTTGCTCCACAATCCATATGATTGTAATTACACGACTGGCAATGACGGGAACTCAAACCCTGCGCCTGTAATTTTTCTTGAATCAAATGTCAACAAATGCCGACTGACGCAAATTACTGTGTGCATCGACAACACGGTGAAAGTATTTAGTGTAGTTCTCATTCGTCACTGTTTGTTTCGCCTTGACCTCATCCTGACTGCATGTCGCGTGATCACTGGACAGCCGTGCAAGCGCTGACGCCATTTCCGGTTGTACTCGATTTGTTCAACAAGTTGCAGCAGCGCGTGTTTTGTCCGTTGCTGGTCACTCCTCTGCACTGAAGCGGTTTAACGCCATTCATGTCTGCACATCGGATGTAGGGCAAGCGTCCAATTGATCAAAACCGACTGGCGATAACTACACTAATTCCATTTGTGTGTTCTTGAGGTTGTCGGTTTTGTATAACTTAATCAAACATACGCGTGCAACGAGCCTGGAATGAAACTACTGTAGAAACATTGATGTGAATGGATGTGGGAAGCACGCTGACTACTGATTACGTCAATTGTTGGCGTAGTGCGTTCCGATCGGACACGGAAATACTGTAGCAACTTGTATTGATACGGTCTAGTTGCTCAAGCAAAGTCGTCCTCGGTCGCTCTCGTAACTTCTTAGGCGGCAAACATAACACACTGTTACATTTTGTGCAAGTAGCACTTGTTTTCATTCTGCGCAGGTTGCATATCGCGCGCCGGTCAAGGCGCATACTCTGCCAGCAAGTTCGCACTTGAAGCGTTTAGTGACTCCTTGCGACAAGAAATGCTCAAGTGGGGCGTCTTCGTCAGCCTTGTACAACCGGCTTTCTTTCCAGGTGAGTAACCCGTTGCGTCGCTTAGCTGTTAATGTTGCGACGCTGTATCTTTTGGCGACGCCGAAGTGAAACTCCCTGTTTGTATTTAAAAGTTTGAATGAACAAATTGCGCATACCCTGTTTGTATTTAAAAGTTTGAATGAACAAATTGCACACAATGTGTGCAACTACTGTGCTTGAGTTCTTGTTTCACAACAGCCGTTTCTAGAGTGCGATAGAAGATGTTTGTTGTGCATGCTAAATATTGTTAAAGCTGAAAGGAACTTTGTAGGTCTGCGTGAAAACTTATCAACAGTTTACTTGCGTGCGTTGCATGCTTTTGTTATAAACATTGATTTGCTACTCGGTGTTGAGAACCTAGAGCTTTGCAATGGTACGAAGTCCTGCGAAATTACCAGATGAAATACTTCGCTCTTTGTGTTGCACTGTAGCGATGGCAATGAAACTTAGTACGCAGCTGGCGTATTGCCTGCCATAGTATATAATTTGGTTGTCAAAACCTGAACGTCCGCAGAAAGAGTGCCATGCGAAGCAACTGCCGACAACCGATCGTTCACTTTTCATGCCTGATAGTTTTGTCCTCGCACAGTGTCTTTGCGATACGAAACGTGATGAATTTGCTGCGTGGGTCACTATTCGTAGCAGTGGACAGACAGACTGATAGACCAACGTTGTTCGCAATTCGCTCCGCTTCGCGGCCATGTTAAACTGTTCTATGATTGTATCGACCTGGGAGAAAATCCCTCGTGGCTTTTGGCAGTCACGTGACAGACTGCGCAGTTGCGCTTAATGGCGACATCAAGGGGCAACCTGTGTGGTGAAGCAAGATCGTGCGGTCATCCTGATTTTTGAGTGTTGGCTTGCATTTGCAAGTAAATGTAGTTTTGCCCATCAAAACTTAACATCGAAAGTTTTTTTCTGTGAGTGTCCGAAGAAACTGACACAAGAAAAAAGTTCAACATCAGTTTTTGAAAATTTTTACCAAATTCAATATTCGGCTTGTCCGCTGATCCAACCTGATTTCGTTTCTAGCTGTGTTGAAACGGTAAAGATGTTGGCAGCGTGATTTTCAAGTGCAGAATAGCTGTTCTCCCCACCGATGTTCCTTTCAAAGTGCGCAGTTGCGCAGTACCTACTGACCATTTGCGCATTAATCTCATTCTCGCACACTTGCAACATTCCAAATCTTATGTCGCATATACATCGCATAACCCTTTCAACGCTTGAAACACTTCATTTTTTGTGTGTCTGCATGGTTGCGCAATTGCATGAGCACTTAAACATTTGTTGGGTGTTAAAATTTTCTTAGAGGAATACTCCTCCCAATCCTCAGTTGATACGGCCGGGGTCTGTCTGAATGTGTCAGCCGAGATGCCCCCGATGGTGTATGTTAACAAAACTGTCATTTCGTTAAAATGAATGATCAGGCACTCCACGAATGCTTTGATCAATGTGACCCATATCATGCTGATAGGAAGACGTCCTTATCAAAAGGACGATCCTAACATGCATAGGTTCAATTTCAGACAACACTGCTAAGGGAGCTAATTAACGTGGAAAACTGCTATCGAAATTCTTTAACTACAGTGAGTGATCACACTTATTTTGCTGTTTCAAGCTACTTTTACAGCATCCATGTCATTGCTCATGTTGCGTTGGGTACCACTAGTGGTGTAGTCGCAAGACAAATTTCTGTCAGTCTAGGTCTCGAAGGATGTAAATCTCGAGCCCATTGTTGTCTTGTGACCTTAAATATTGACATTGTTTTGTATAGCTTCAGTGGTTCAGACTGTTCGCTGTGGGCCTCATCTCCTGGCAGGGAAAACCAAGAAATTCGGTGAAAATTGAAATTTCACGGAAATACACTAATTGATTGTGCATTATCTATCTGCTGAACTGTTTCGTTCACAAAAACAAAAGATCCTGGCGTCTCGCACATTTTGGTCTTAGATCTTTTTAAAAAGTCTCCATCTGGAATGTTTCAAGCAAGTCTCGATCTCGGTTGTAACGGTTGCGATCACACCACTGCGTACCACGTGCTTGGTGGGAACAGTGCCGAAAATCGAGTAAAGGCGCCTCTGAATCCCACTGAACGGCATTGCTTGTTCTAGCGAGCCAGGCCGTCACGCGTGTTCGAAGTCTCAGTGGCCATTGACCAACACTTTTGTGTTAACAACTTGACACTTCTTCAAACTAACTTAGGTTGCTGCGTTTTCGCTATCGCAGGTTCTACGTCCAGCTTAGTATGCATTCCTGAACAACGCAGCGTTCTGCATTGATCTCGCTCTGCTTCCAATCGTCGCGTTAATCAATTATTCATTTTTGCAAGGGCTCACGAACTAGACATGGCAACCCGATCCAAACTACCATTGATATATTCGTATAATAATCCCATATAGACGTTGTCGCTTGGCGATGCACTGCGCGAAGGTTCAAATAATTCTCATATTTTAATCTGCGAACTCAATGCCATACTGCTTTGCAATCAGCCGGATCTGTTCATCAATGCGTCGACGCATGTTTCACGACTTTTGCGCCCAGACTAAATTTAACTTCACACAGGCCAGTAAACAGCAGTGAAGATCCAAGCGGGAAAGACCACGATTTCTTTTCTACAATTAATTGGAAATCTTGTGCTTCGCTCATGTAAATGTAAATGTGTTACTTTTCATCGCACCTTGTTGAGTTCGTGTAGGGTAGCGGCAGTGGCTTAACTAGAGGTTTGAGCCAGGGAGGGCAAAGCTTAGCTGAAGGGCGTCACTGGTCACTGTGAGGGGGCACTAGTCAACACTCAGATACAAGGTAAGAAATGATAGTGAATCTGAATGTCGTGGATGTCTATACTAGCTACAAAAAACGAAATCACCCTGAAAAACGCGAGAAAACAACAACCTAAAAATACTAAATATCAAAATGTCA
>JGI24022J15233_10006222_pt1 | contig 12882 bp, 6 predicted proteins | sample Ectturendosymbi2_FD_15233 | JGI IMG/M metagenome (IMG submission 15233)
TAGGGACCCGATGATAATTTTCTCTGATTCTAGGGACCCGATTTGAAATTCTAGGAACCCGAATCGGGTCCCTAAAACGCCTTAAAAAACCTTGATTTTACCCAGATTTGGTTCACATCTCAGAGCAGTTTTGCGACTCACGTCAGAGACCTTCGAAATTACTTTAATTTTGTTTACCGATTCAAGCACTGCGGAAAGATGACACAAGTATACACTGATCCGAGTTGTGAAACTTTGCAATATTGGGTGCATATGAAAAATAATTGGACCCGTTCATTTTCGCAAATCTTTGCTCTACGTAAGAATTATGGTCTTGTATGCATTTACACTCTTCCGAATAAAGAATATTTGACATTGGCACATGCATTCCTTTAGACTTCATTCTTGGTTTTCAGAAAGATAAACACAAGGGGCAGAATATTTCTTTTTCCCAATCTTTTTTCTTACGGTTGTATCTTTTCGCCAAGAAAGACAACTTCTGCCATGGGCTAGATTAAAAGATATTTCTTCTCTGCTTTAACAAGGTTTTGGTGCTTAAATCAACCTTAAGCTGTTAATTGCATTTGATCTCGTCTCATAACTTGTCATCTTTTGATCAATGGGACGTGCTCGAGCATATAGACCCCTTTGAGAAATCCAAATACTTGATCGAAAGCGATGTTTCCTGTACAGTGAAACAACTGTATGATAGTCTTGAGAGTATACGCTTGACTTCATCATAGCAGTTGATTGGGTTAAAAGATATGCTGTATGAACCCGCTCCTTTTCGAAATGAGTTACACATTAAACTCATTTTACTTTATAACAACTATACTAGTATAAATTGACGAAGTCTTGTCTGTTAGTGAACATTTTGTTGAAACGAAGCCTATTGGTTTGTTCTTTGTTTACGGCTGTTCAGGAATTTGTGTTAACATTTGATTTAACTTTGCACAAGTGTTTTCGCTTTTTCCACATTTGCTTGTGCTCACAGGTGTTTCTTGTGAAACAAATGTCTCCGAACGTTTCTGCGAAATCTGCAGGTTAATCAGGGCTGGTATAGAAGCTAGCAAAAATCCTGTGCAACTTAATCATCTGCGTTCCACCACCATCCTCCATTTATCAGATCTTTCCAAACGCGGGTTCGAAGCACCCTTTGAATGTCCAGCCACCTGCTCTCCAGCGTTCACGACTTTTTCAAGCATATCTGCAGTTGAAGCGCCTGCTTCCGGAGAAGAACATCTTCAAAACAAAAGCACAACAGGTCCTCTTCCAAAAGGAAAGTTAAACGTCATTGAACCACAAGCGTTCGAATTACGCAGCACCATAAACTGGCCTGTTGTAGGTGAGCAATTTTCTTTACACCAGTCCACTGTTTCAAGACAGAAAACACATACGACCACTGGTGTAGGAGGCGGGGGTGCATTCGCACCCAAAAACTTTAGATTTGGGGAAAATCCGAGCAAAATCACTTAAAATCCGGGTAAAATCTGTGGAAATTTGGACAAAATGTGCGAAAATGTTCGCAAAATCGCTGTATGTGCTTTGATTTTGCAAAAATGGCACCCAAAATCAAACTGCAGATGTTTTTTTTTGGAGGTCATGTTTTTATCTAGTTCTTTTCGGGCAAGTCAGGGGAAATTTGGCCAAGTTTGGGGGAAATTTAGGCAAAAATGGTGCCTGAAGTGTGCTTTGATTACAAAAAATGCGCCCAACATGCAAAGAAATGTAGTCGTTTTTTCGTTTTTTTTGGGGGGAGGTCATTTTCTCTGGAGTTTTTTTCGAGCAAGTTTGGGGAAATCTTGATGGTGGATTGATAAAAATAGCTCTTTAGCAAACACACGTTTTGGACAAGAGTAATACGGTACATTGTACGAACACTAAAGTAATTTAGAATTTTGCTTGTAAAAATTTGGAAAGCCCAGTTCGTAAAAGAAAAAGCGCAGGAATCCTCGATGCATTACCAGATTTTCAAAAAGCCTGGCGGAATATGCTTTTTCCACCGTTTTACTAGGTATGATGCGCAGAGGTGGTTGGCTGGCCGGCGCAATATTCTTATTTCTGCCAAATGACTCTTTCTTTTACCTGTACATAATGGTAAACTCTTGCCTTTCAGTTGTGAAGAATGGAAATTTTCATAATGGCGACGCTTCAAAGAAATACCCGAAAGGCGTTTTTAACATCAAATCGCTTACTGCAGCGGATGAAAGCCCAGCACTTATTTCTAAAACAGTAAGTCCATGGCAACAGCATGAGATTCAAGTTGCGGCCGAGGATCGCAAACCATGATGTTTATACAGTTACAGCTGCTTGGACGTCAGTCTAAGGAGAACGAGCTGTTGGAGGAAAAGGTGGTTGACAGTGATTGTTATCACACTGAATCACGCTTTGCAGTTAATGCCACGAATAGCAGCAAATTTGCGAAGGAAGCAGCAACTGAAACTTCTTTTGATTATGAATATGAAAAAGACGGATGCGAAGAGTCAGATTTTACAACCGTTATTCAGTTGCAAAAGATAAATTCAACGCACACCTGCGCCGAAAATTCCTGCAGCGACGCGAGGAATGCTGTTGGTATGCATCATTTTTCGTAGATGACATGGGTAAACTTATGATAGTCTATATCCAAATCAAGAGAGGCAAACATTATTCAACTTCCATTTTAAAACTACCAAGCTTCTCGTTTGGAATTGTTTACAGTTTTCTGTAATTTTCGCCAAACCGTAGAAAAAAGCAACATGAGAATTGGAACGTAGAATGTAACTTTATAGAAAATTTGTTTCTATTTATAATAAATAAAGGATAAAAATTGAGAATAAGGTTTCACAAAGCGCGCATGGTAGCAGCATAAGTTTTCTTTCTGCTTAATTCTTGGAAATTGCTCATTAACACCAACGTTTGTGTAGTTGAGCAAGACGTGGATGTGAAGAGCGAGACTTTGCCATCTTCGAACCGCCAGAAAGCTCAAGCTGCGAAGGACGGAAGCTGCTTGTGAATGACAAAAATGCTTATCGCAATCAAGCGTTTAAGTTTACCATTTTAAACAGTTTTCAACATTCGTTGTCATAGAATATTGTAATTGTTGAATGTCACGCATTTGTCAGAAATACAATATGAAGGTATTATATACTACTGTGGGCTTTGTTCATATGCGGTAAAATTCTAATGTCAAACTATACGAAAAGCAGTACGCATTTCTCCAACATACATAACAATCCACCTAAAAACCATCTTATTCATTACGTTGATTTAGTATTTGTGTTATTTAATTAATTTAAAGTTTACGTCGAAGCTTGATACATGAAGCAGCTCTTTTTAACCATGTACAGAAGTAACGATGCTCTCAAAGAGTGTAAATACGTCATTCATTGCATGATGTTTTCAACTTCGGAATTACGATGCATTGCGTGGGTGTATCAGCATCTACCTAAACAAGATTGTATCTGTATCTTCACTTTCCCGGTGAAAAGAAACAAGGGATTTTTTATGGAAAAATCTTAAAATGAAGCAAAATGCTTCTTGCAAAGCATTGGACAGCGTTTTTCATCCCCACGTCAACTAGTCTGGACATGCTGTTGCTGAGTCATGCCAACTAGTCTGGACATGCTGTTGCTGAGTCATGCAATAATCCATTGTTCAGGAACCAAATTCATTAACAGCTATTTAATGATGTTTGGTGTCAGTTGGAATTGTATTTTTAAGTAGTTAAAAGAAGTCATAGTTGCAAATGACGTGTAAAAAGTTGTTTTCATGAACCACATTACACTATCTTATAAACGTGTTGGTTTCAGCAAATCACAAAATTTGTTCGATATAGGCTGGAAATCAAGGCCTTGCAAGTAAAAAAAGGTCTGTTTGCGGGGGTGAGGGAATCACCAGAGCATTAAGCCGGGTTACCATTTTTTTCTATTTCGTGTTTTTTCTCCACTGTATTGTTTGAAGTTATGCCGTAGCAATAGCCACTGAAGTTTCTCTCAAGGCTTCTCACGCAGTAATACCTTTGCAAAATGTTTTACGTGAGCAACTGAGCGTGGCGAAAGTAATTAATTTCAGTACAAAATCATGTTAGCGCCTAGAGATCGCTGTAAATGTAACGGTCGTGAGAAGCGCTGGCGCGCGATGCGCTATTCTATAAAGTTGTCGTTATGACGAACACCATTGACTTTATCACTTCATGCGGACAAAATTCGACTCAATGCTGTGAATGATCAGCGGTAGAGCATACCTTCGAAAGTGCCTTCAACATGAGTAGAATGCGCACGAAGATGATCTCATGTTAACACTTTGTTGTGTGAAAAATACGCTGAACTGACATATCAGGCGGTAAAAGAACGTGTCACTGTTTAAAGCAGAAAAGGATCTCGGCTCGTTGCATCTAAGACGTACATTAGTAACAGTTCGTAAGTTTGAGGTGCATTCTTTAGACATAATCGCGTTCTAAAAGTTTTTAGAAGAGATGACAAAGCCAGCCGCAACTCACTGCTTTCTGTTTTGGTTGTTTTCATTAACGTGTCTGGTAAAGCATATGGTGAGCTCATACAAGCAGTGTGAGTTCAAGTTGACCCCAGACAGATCAATCCAGTTAACATCAACGGAAGAAGGGTTTGGAGTGACACGACTACGAGCTTATTTCGCAAGAAGCCTACTAGACTGCAAGAAAGAGTGCTGTGCTACCGGTAGGTTAAAATGCTTGTGTTATGTTGTAGGACAGAAAACCGAGCAAACAGTACAAGCTTATTGGCAAAGATATTTTATTTGAAGTTTAAGACGAATGAAATGGTTGATTGTAACTGGTTCGTGTGTCTGAAAATATTTGTGGAAAACCTTCGGATGCAAGTCATTTTTTGAGCCCAAGTTTGCTAGGGTTTTTCAAAATGTATAGTAAGAATGGCCGAAAATATTGTTTCAGAGCCGAAAACTATATTACGAAGAACTTTTTGTTACAAATGATAGAATTTCGTAAGCTAAGAATGTCTGTAAAACAGTGAAAACTTTTGAAACTGTTGATAAATTTCTATTTTTTCTGCTGTGATAGCCATTGCTTTTGTATTTGATATACTTCAGTGCTTAATTACCATATCTTTTAGTGCCTGGTAAGAGGTAATGACATTGTTGCTAAAAAATTTCACGGCACAAATATCGCACACCCTATAACCTGTGTTAAAGGAACATGTGACGAATTTTCCTTCCGCTACTTCGACTTTTTTATACTGTAGCTTGTGACCTGTTCATTTCTTTATTTATTTTATTTAATGACAAACGACGACAGGCCAGAGCCTGAAATGCCATCTGCTGGTACGAGTTGCAATACGATAATATGATGGCAAAATGTTAATAAATAAAGATGCAAAAGAAGATACATTAGTAAATAAAGGCGCAAAAAAATGGATAATAAAACGTTAATAAAAGAATGTTGGGCTCCCAGCACAAGAACTGCTGCGACTGTGACCTGTTGAGACATACACAGACCCACTGCGTGGCTGTGTCAAATGTAGCCTTGCAAGCACATTGTATCAGTTACGCCTCCCGTAGCTCCATTATTTTCAACCAATGTTCCGCAAGAAATTCATTATGGAAGTAATTATCTGCTACACATTCAAATCTTCCGTATACTATAAGAGTAATACAAAAAGTGTTCCGTGACTCAAAAAAGGTTGAAAATCACTGCTTTAGCTTATTCCTTAATTTTCACAGCCGCTTTTCCTGTCGGGAAGGTTGCGGGTTAGCCTACTGTATCGCAATTTTTGTTTGTTACGTCCCTGTACACTTGATATATTGTTTTGCTTAGCTATTCATACGGTGGTCTTTTCCTTTCCTATGTAAAGTGGGTAGCTGATATTGCATTCTTTTCAATTAGATTATTTTAGCTATTATCTTTACTGTTTGTGGGTTTTATCCCTGTTCAGGAAACCTCTAAACGCTATACGAGTCGGGAAACGATGGGTGTAATGCAACCCAATATTTGATTACGTTTTCCTGGGACATGTGACATCTCTTACTTACGGACCAAACTACTTTTGACTTCCCGCCGTCCATTTTTAATCGCTTTCACAACAACATCGTATCTGCGCAGCGAAACATACATACAGTAGCATACAACTTTCATATACTGTACCCCCCAAAAAGGGAGTTTTAGAGGGAAATTTTGTTTGTGTGTAGAAAACGTCACGCACATTTTGGATTCGTTTTTTCTCCACATCAAGTCATGGTGCAGGACGACTCTTCACATATAAGGTTTTCCGAGGCCATATTTGGCCAAACACGTTTTTCACTTAAAATCGCACTGAAATGTTAAGGTAGTAGGGTGCACAAAATTTACTACACATCAGGCAACCCTGGGTGGTAGAGTGCCCCAATTTCCAATTTATAGGCTTTCAGTGACATTTTCGTAACATAATTCAGGCACCATTACTTTGGTCTCTGAAAATCAGGAAACGTCATGGAAACACAGGTTATTAACATTTTTCTAAGTATATGATAGGCTACCAACAAAAAAAACAAGCGCCTGGGTAGTGGACCACCCAGGATTCCTGAGCATGGTTCTATATTATAATTCATGCTCTTCGTAGAGCTGATGATACTTATACCTAGCAGACGAAATATATATTCTGATAAGATTACACTGTCTGAACTCTGATTCTTCGCTGTGAAAGGATTTCTTTCGATAGATATTGTCGAACAGTTTGTCTAATTTTGAGTTTGCTGGACGTGTTAATTACTTTTCCGTGCCTGCCTTTCAAATAAAATTTCTTGTCAACTCTACTTAATACGGCCGCCAGAAAACCTTAAATACTTAAAGTGAAGTCTAGAGTTTGGGATTAACAAACTCTTTTTCCTCTCAATCAAACGAACCAGGGCATATTTAATTGTAGTTCCATCCAAGAAAAACCTGAAATGTTTTGAATTAATGGCAGCAAATCCCAGTCTTACTACAAATTAAATGAACATTTCAAACGAAGCATAGCAACTTCTTGTAGAAAAGTTACGAGGTTTCGAAAAGGATTAGGCACGTTTTAGTTTTTGTTGCAATTCAACCTTCCTGTTTCATGCAATTTAAAATAAGTGGGTATTTGCTAAAATCCGAAAATCAGAGATTTCTTGGCATTGCTCGTATGATGTACTTCTTCAGTGTTTTGTGTTTCGCTGTGACCTGTTTCTTACTAAGGTAGGAAAATTTTGTTGGTGAAGCGAATTTTCGTGTTGACACACGAACCGGTGCAAGACATAATTGCTTATCTTTTCAGAGCGTTGCAACACTGTCTCCTACGCCTTGTTGGAAGGTCAAGCAGTAAACGGTGCCTTTAACTGCTTTCTAACACGCTGCAATCCAGCTACGGGATGTCAGTCTCAAGCAAGGACCGGCTACTATCTGTATGCAATGGACGGAGCTACGGTACTGCCACCACCTACACCGTTAACACCGAAGGTTTCACTGTCCGTTCCGCTGGAAGCGAAAAATCTGAATTCAACGGCCAGCAGGGCAGCAAGTTTGCCAGCAGGTCGAAACGAAACGACAAGCACGCCACCGACAACACCAACTTTGACAATCGCCAGTACCCACAACACGCGAAAAGCAACTAGGCCTACCACCACCCTCAGTAGGAAAAGTGGATCGTACTCGACTTTTCACACTAGTGCGGATCTTGTTATAATCAGCACGAAAACTGTACCTATCTACGAGCAGATCCAAACAACTGGATTTGCAAATAGCAGTTTTAACTGGGGTGCGTTTTCACGATTCGCTAAACCTGTTCACGCTGCGGCACCCAAACCTGGAATCCTGATATTTCTTCTTGTGATAGGCATGATTTTTATGATTGCATCTGCGTTCACCATGTGGAGAACCTTCGGAACAGTAAAAACGCGCAGATACAAAGAACTTCTTATCTTGATGCATGACGACGATGATATGTATGCTTAGATACGAATCCCTGCACAGTCATGGGCATCGGAAGGATTTTCCAGGGGAGGGGCAATGGTGGATTTTTATAGAGGTAGCCGAAAAGTTTGTTTCCAGGGGGAGGGCCAAAAATCGTGAAATTTCATTTTTCTCTCACGAAACTAGGAAAACAACCTGTTTTTGCTAAAAAAGTAACAGAAAAATATCAAAATCCACGGGGGGCCTTCCCCCCTCTTCCGACGCCCATGTGCACGGTTCACATCGGGTCGGTGTGATGTTACATCACGTGTAAACAATTTTTCATCCTTTTGCTGTGTCATCATGGCCAGCTTTTCTGCGCTACACTCATGCCATGAAAAAGACTGCTTTCCTTTTACAGATCAAGGAAAAAAATCGTCTTCAATGACGTTGACATGCGATCAATGTGCTCATTCAGGCTTGCTGAGTCTCCACGCCCTTTTTAATACACTTCTTACTGGTTATTCCTAAATTGTAAATTTTGTTTAAATATCGTGAAAGTGACAAATATTGGAACGAGGGCCGGATCCAGCCAGTAAGGTTAAGGGAGGGCGATTTCAGTACTATTTGGTATTCTAGTCTCATAACAGCTTAGCTACTGCAAAAATCTGCAACAATTATGAAGAGAGATGAAGTATACTTCACAACATGCTGTGACAAAACAATTGACGACACCAACTGGCCTTATATCGCCAATGTTGTTTTCCGAATTGTATAAAATTATGGTAGATAAAGTTACTTTCGTAGGTGTTAATGGGGGAGATCGCCCCCCCCCCTGGATCCGCCCCTGATTGGAACCTAAGAGAAAAGGGCTGGAACCAACAGCGGACACAAAAAACTATGGTGTAGTACTCCGAAATTTTTAGAACTTCGTTTACAACGTTACGTGAGTTAGATATGATGGTTCGTCGTGAGTTACACATTTTTCACCTCGCTAATAATTTTAACGATACGCGCTCTCTCTGGGCAACTGTCACACGAGTTCCCGCAATATGCAATGCTTATTTGGGCGATATATTCTATCAAGTGTAATTCGAGTTTGTTTTTTTTCATTGCTGCCTGCTAAATCGCCATGGAACGTTGATGTATTAAAACTTGAGGTGACCAGTCGCCGTGGTTCTTTTGGTCGTGCCCTGGTAAGTTACTTGTTCGGCCAGTGATACCAAACGGAGGAGGTGACAAAAGTTTGAGATTGCGACAGTCGCGGCGTGAAACGCACGGGTCTTTCGGAAACACTGGAATCTTTGAACATTTTTTAAAAATTTTTCGTTTCGAAAGCAAAAAATTGAAATATTACGGTTCGCGACAGCAGCACAAAAAAATTTTGGCAATTCTTTTCCTAAAAGCATCGTTTGACCTCAAAGAAGTTGAATTTGATTCCAAAAATTTATTATATTTGATGAATGTATTGCCAAGATCAATAAATAGGTAAAATATTAGGAATATACTAAAACTTCAAATGTTGATAAAGTTGTAAGCAGAATATGGAAGGTTGGAAAAGTGATCTTGCAAGATGACAACATCCCAGTATGGATATATATGTTTTTCACGTAAGCTCCCCAGTATTTTTCTGCAAATATTTCCGGTCGTTACCTTGCCAAAAACTTGCCTAAAAATTATTCCCAGACAATGCGGTGGCCAATGGCGATGGGTCTTGTTTTGCTATTCGTGAAAATATATCCTCTCAACCTTTCGTCACTGGTGCACCCCTTCTTATTCAAACCCGCACGTCATATCCCCGGTCTAAACTGCAGCAAAGATGGCGCCTAGCTTAATGTCTCTGTCCAGCATCAACAACCTCTCTATCAGCATCTCTGTTTCCTGAAACTAGTCAAATAGCAACTGGATAAAACAACTGCAGCGTTTTCCCTCCGGGTATGTATGTATCATCGGCATCTGTTGATAATCAGCTGACGGAAAGGGTATACTCAAATAATGCTCCTCTACCTTCCACAGGCAGTGTATTTCTTTCAATGAATTTTTGCAATGACATACTGGAATGATGCATTTACCTTTCAGGCTGTGGCATTCCCTGTCTTTTAACTAACTTCAGATTACATAACATCGACCACGTACTATATTGTAAAATGGTGAATTTTTTCCCAGAGTTTGCAGCATCCCCTAAGCTGAAGTTACATCCACCACTTTACAAAACATTCTACTGCAGCTTTAAACATGCAAATCGACTGACCTCAGCATGATCACATGACTATTGAAAAGTGCGAAACATGTATTTATACGCATATTGCTTTTACGAAAGAAGACAAAATGAGCAAGAATCAAGAAAAAGAAAAATTTGTCGTAAATTTTAAGATCCATGTGGTAGTAGGAAATCCGTCACCAGCGCTCTGTTCACTCCTTGCATGGAACATTCCTTAAAACAACACAACGTCATTCATGGTTAGCCCTGTGTGCACAAGGAAACACGTAAAGAGTAATTATTGCGTGTAACACCACTGAACTTTTACCGAAACACAGTAGAACAGCTAAATGTGCGACAACCTAGTTCGCTAAAGTGGGTTTGTAAAGTCAGGTGTGGACAAAAATTCCAACAAATAACACCGCACTGGGCACAAAGAAACGAATAAAACCAGACTGAATGTAAAAAATTGGTTGACAAAGCAACAACAGTGACGGGGATACTTCCATCACAAAATTCTTATTAAACACAAGTCGAAAGAACGGAACGCCCGGGTAATAATCTGCAACAATTATTATTGCTAATGATCATACTGTGAAACATGCTTCTGATCAAGTCAGCGTTGTACCCGCGGAATAAGATAAGTTTTAAAAATACAGGTGCTTTTAAACTATAACAAATTTTTGATTACAAGTAATCGCATACAAAACTTTAAGCGAAGCGCTGCTGCTAGCGTTCGTAAAAGTTGCAGCTTATGCCGAGGCAGAGACATATTCAGTCTATTAAAACGCCTTGTTTGTATTTTGCATATCAGAACTCATACTGTACATGCAAGCATACTAATAGTTTGTTTTTCAGCAGAATGGTAAAACTGAGGACAATCACCGGCTTCCATCGGACACATGGACATCGGCCGTGCAGCAAATGCGCAACACGTTGGCAGTTGCCAACTCAAAACTGGCAGTTGATGAGAAAGCTCTCAGGCCAGCAAGCACAACCGCACTGTATTCAGTGTCACCTGACCGAGCACAGAAGCACACGTGCACGTGACGTCACATGGTTAAGATTGTGTCCAGTTGACCTTTGCTCTGAACAGCTTTTGTCTGGTGTTTTTCTGCTTTTGCATGCGAGGATTTTGTTGATGGCATGTTCATGGAATAAGCAAGTTTCATAAGAAGCTTCGCGAATTTGAAAGCGCAGCCGTATTAATAATAGCACTTGATTTTCATAAATGCAACCTGTTTAAGCTAACTCAATCAAGCGAGTTACATGGTCTTATGAAGCTACTGCAACAACAATCTTGCATATATTGTAGTACAGTGACCGGTGACACCCCGAAGACAAAACGTAGTTTTCGACATTCGCCACTTATATAAGCGAAGACATGTAAATAGCAGATGTTTACTAAAACGTCATCAAACAGAAGATAAACAGGATTGAATCAATAACTCTAGATGCAATGTCTGCGAAGCATTTTCTACATTATGCATGCGATAAATGAACGGGGAGCAAGTGTGTTAAAATTCTGAAATTAAGCAAGTGTTCAAACTTTTGCTTGTGCTTCTCAATGATGTACCTGCTATCGCTTCATGTTAAAAATTAACACATGATCACGAGTTTGACAGTTGTTGACTACAAACTTGGCTTGGGTGGCGAAAGAGCGGCGTGTAAAATGTTGGCTTTTCTTTCGACGCGACAAGAGCTCAGATCGGCTTTGACGATATCCTGACCGTATGGAAGTTTCCGGAAGAAAGAGTCAACCTCATCCTTTTCGGCATTTGGCAACGACGCGTAGAGGTCCGTGACACGTTGCCACATCCACACATTGAACGGAAAAATCTGAACGGGATCGCACGGGTCAAACAAAGGACGCGGTAAAAGTAAAGAAAGCGCAGATGAACGGTTTAATTCGTGTCATTTACACCGTGAAAAAGCGAGATGGTCGCTAATTGAGTGAAACGTTCTGGTTGTTAACAGCTGCACAAACGAATCGCTAATCTTGTTAGGTCTACGTCGATACAGTTAGTTGAAAGGTTACCTACACATAAACCAAGCAACGCGATTACAAAGCTTTTTAATTTCTTACCTTCAGAACAAAAGCCGCATGTCCAACAGACCAAACTACTAATCGAATGCTTGGACTGATTAATTTTGTTAGATTTAACTATTTTTTGCGGCTTTTCAAACGTGCATTATTTCTTGATAACAACGCAATCATTCCAGAGTTACTAGGAGTGAAGGAAAAAATCCTAACTTTATTTCTATCTAACCTTAAAAGCTGACCACACGGCGGTTTCAACACGTTTTCGACATGTTCCTAGAAGCGGGGGATTGTCCCCCCTAATATCTACCATATATACTCGCTTATTAGCCGCATCCGCAGATAAGCTGCAGCAGAAATTTTAGCCATATACCGAGAATCAAGGGTAATTCACGAACAAGCCGCAAGTCAATTAACCTTTTCACCGGTGACGTCCCTGCGCGATCAATCAACCACAAAATATTGATTTTTACAGGCAAATATAATGAAAGTCAATTTTATTGTTCAAAACCTAAGAAATCTTCTTTTGTTTGGAGCCGGAGTGTCAGGAGTCGGAGTAGACTCCGGCCGGAGTCTACTCCAACACTCCGGAGTAAACTCCGGCCTAGACTCCGGCTCCTTCGTCGGAAGGAAGTTCGTCTGTAAGTACGGTAGATCGTCGCAGGTGTCATCTTCATCTTCTTCATCTGTCATGGGTGTCGTCGCGAACATCTGTCCAGAGACTGTCATCTTCTGTTCCGTCAAGGCTATTGCTGATAGAAAACTTTGTCCCTCTGGGTATGTTGCGCGTATAAGCCGCAGGCA
>JGI24022J15233_10006224_pt1 | contig 12881 bp, 6 predicted proteins | sample Ectturendosymbi2_FD_15233 | JGI IMG/M metagenome (IMG submission 15233)
TTGTTTATTTTAGATCATAACTTTTGAACCAGAAACGCTAGAAAGTCGATCAAAGGCTCAAAAGACTCGGACTCGAGCCTAGTTTCCAATGAAAACTTCAGGAAGGCCTAGCGGTTGGGTTCTAGGCCAGACAACATGAGCCAAAATGACCCCAAAACTACTTTACTTATGACATCAGTCACAAAAATTCCGCAACCCCTAACCATAAAAATTTTTTTTTATTTCAATCTACTAGACTGGCTGATCTGTTTGAGTCCTTGAACAGCTCTCTAGCACAATCGGCAGAGGAGCTAGGGCGTTGGTAAGGCAACCGAAAACTGCTGTTTTATAAGCCGAAACCGAAGTACAAATATATCGTAAGCCGGTTCTCCAAGTGTTAATGCATAGCTGTTATTTGTTCACAAATGCCATTGCATTAAATCAACAATTGTGGTCAAATAATTGACATTACAAACATTTAAGCTTCAGTTGATAATCAGCACACCAAACAATAAACATTCTTAAAAATCCAGATGAACTCACACTTGTTAAAAATTTTTAGTTCAGCAGTAGCGTCTTTTCATTGTTAGCTTGCCATTAGCAATGCCTGCACACAGGGTGTTTTGAAACTTTGTACACTGTACATGATTGCAAAATCACTAAGGTTTCAGAGATTTCACAAATTTTAACAACCAACCTCTACAATTGTAGAGTCAAATGGAAATTAAAATAAACATTCCTTTCATGAAATCCTTGTGATTACCAAGTTCTACCACAGCACTATTTGAATTTCCTTTCAACTAGCCAAAATTACCTAAACACGTACAGAACTAAGGTAGTCTGGTGGCCTACTGATATATTTCTAAGACGCATCTGGAACAGCTGTAAATTGGATCTATGAAAAGTGGTAAGTTTAAACCCACAGCAACACTATTTTATTGACAAAATATAAAAAGCTGCAAATTAGAAACAAAATATCTTGTAATCATGGTTCTTTACACTTGATGTTGCTATGGAAAGCAAGGGATAAATATAATAATTTTCAATGCATATTGTCATTTCACACAGTACAAATGTGAGAATAGGTACGTCAGGTTCAAGACAACAGTAGCAATGTTCATCTTGCTGCAGTAGTTTGTTTTTTTGCTGTTTTGTGTTACAGTACACAAGATTTACTGACAAATGTAAATGGTTTACCCAAAGTACTGTTAAACAACATGTCTTCAATCAAGCAAAAAACCCAACCATGTTCTTCTCCCTTAAAAATCCTGATCTCTACTGTAAACAAGCAATGCAAAGAGCATCATGCCAAACTTCTCTTATTTAAATAGGATAAACTAACTGAAAACAAAAATAGTAGAAATGACCTCCTGAATGCTCACCTGTAGCAAAACCATTCTAAAGGGAAGTACAGATGTTTCTGTAATTTACATACTCCATGTTGAGCTTATGTACAAAGCTTGAAAATCACAAGCATTCACATTACATAATATACAAAGCCTAAGTGCTGAAACAGAAATAATTTGATGATTTTATCTGGAGCTCAACTGATGTATCGGCATGCCAATATGACAATGTTGCCAATGTATCGTATTGGTAAAATTCTTCCAATATATATCAGTAATATTTCCTCAAAGTGTTACGCTCTTGATCTGTATGGAGTGTTCAGAAACCCAAGTTGCTACTTCATCTCTGACTGATTAATGCAGAATGTTCTGTCCTGTTTCTAGTGCACAGAGCCTTCATGCATAATAATCAGACCACTGTGCAATAGTCCCAACAAAACACTCTATGATGTAACATTCGCTTGCAGGTTTTGGTGCGGTAAGAAGATGATTGTCTGTGAACAAATTAGGCTACCTGTTGTTGTGTTGGTTGGCTGTTTTATCAGTCTCTCTAGGCTAGGCAGCCTTGCGTTCAGCATGCATAAAAAAAGTGCCTACGTCTCAGCGAGCAGTGACCCAGGTTTGTGCAGAATTCGATGTTGTACAGTTCTCCATCGCAGTGAAGTGATGCTTTTGATGCATTGCGTATCATTTTTTACTTACTCATGACATCTGAGCGTAGACCCAGATGTCTACACAGGGATTAGGACTACTTATGCGCAACACATGTTTGCCTGTTTGTGCATCTGTTGAATTAGAGGTAGAGTACTGTGAGTGCTAGAAATTGCTATGGAATATAGTAGGCGTGATGGATGAAACCATCCTATTACAATACATCTAACCTTTAGTCAAACACAGTTGGTTAAAGTGGTCACATGACAAGTACAACAATACGTAGAGACAAGGTAGGTTTAGCCTACAGTTCACACAATGCAAACAAGCTGCTAAAAGCTTGCCGTCATTGAAACCATGACATTACTTGTCTATCAAACTGAGCCATTTACAGACATCACAGTCAACTGAGACAGTCATGCTGTCCAAACTTGTCATGTGACCAGTCCAGCCAATCATCAGTGCACTGATGATGATAACAGGAGTTATTGAAACAATTGCAATATGTCATTTGTATTGTTTTCATTGGCCATGATTTTCTTCATAAGGCTATTTAGCACTTCCACATTTCGTGTACCAAACATGCTCTCCATACACAACTCAAGCATTTTATACCTATCACAGGCTTTAGCAAAGCTGACTGTAGATATCAACATAAACTTATACTTTTTTTTACCAACAATTTCCACTGTGCAACAATATCAAACTAGCACTGAAGACACTACCAAACACTTTTTAAACCATTTCCCACTTATTGTGTTCCATAACAAGGCTTCATTTTAACTAATGCACATCATAGTAAACTTCTGTTTGTTTCATTGCTCACAAAGACTTTGCACCATGCTAAGTCTACACCTAATTATGTTTTAAATATGCTAATTTATGCTTTACACCTAGCAGTTCTGCTTATACCTAGCTAAGTTCAAAGTGGCTGGTTTCCTTGGTCTTGGCTAGAGTCACTGTGCATGGTGTTTGCACAATTACCACAAAATAATGTCAGGCAATAGTGTCAGGTCTTTGTAAGGCAAGATATATATTTGTTGTGAAGGAACTTTAGTCATGTGTTGCTTAAACTGGGTTTGATCAGAGCCCAAGGGTTTGGTGAATTAGTCTCAGGGGTTTGACTAAGATCAACATTCCATGTATGTGCGCCATTCTGTTCCCCAGAGTTTTGTTTATGTTTGTGTGTGAAATTCATGCATATATTGATTAGATTTGAGCACATATTGATTGAATTTGAGTAACATGATTAATCTTGTAACGTTGTGTTGCTTGTTGATTTTCTTTTATGTGGTTTACTTTAACAAACATAACAAACACTGCATCTTCTGGCAGAACCACATGCTTTATTTTTTATAATTATAATCAACACATTTTGTTGGTTTTATTCTTTAAACACAGTGATTGTGTGCAACTGATGCATGGTTCATTTGCAACCTGATAGAAGACGTACTTGCATTTTCATGAAATCTTATTTTTCCAATTATGAAGCGTTTGGTGAATGCATAGAATGAAACATTCCGAGTTTAGATTACTGCCCTAGTCCAAAGTATACAGAATAGGCCTAAAAATTCAGCATACTTTCAATGCTGATAACACTGATAGACTACAGTAGTAGACTTGCCAATATGTTGATTTTAAAGTGGTATTGCCAACAGAATGTATATCTCGAATCGACTACTTTTTGGAAAGCAGTTTACTGTGTTTGTAGGCTACCAAGTTCACTGTGATCGGTCAAGTACTCTTGTGCTGTAGGCTTTTACATACTAGACTTGCAAGATGGCTTCTATATGCTTATGTGTAAATGGATGTGTTTACCTTCAGTCAGGTAAACTCATTTGCTCAGGAGCAAATGTAAGTGATACCAGCTTCAGCTAAGTATAATTGCAAACTTGGCTGCAATCGCAATAAGCTATACATGATCTTAGAATACCATCATATAATGTGATTGCTAAAGAATTTAGATATAAATGAACTGCACTTAACTCAATTAACTAACATTGGCAACAATATTCCAATTTATTAGCTACTGCAAAATCATGTTTTTCTGCAGTTAAAACCCACACAGTTTTTCCATAAGCTGCACCACATTATCACTACCAAGCAATTGCTACCTTTCCATAGTTAAATGGTGATTAAACTTTTTTGTTTAAAATTTTGTACATTATTTTCATATAGAAACAAAGATGTGATTGAGAGGTCAAAGACACATTAACATGATAATCTACAAAGGAAAGTACCATAGGATTTTTACTTTAAAATTTATTTTCATGCCCTCTTGGAACACGCTTCTTGGTTCCAAGGCATCAACTGAAGCCCACTATAATGAAACACTTGCTAGTTTCCAAGACTATATACTATAACAAGGGTGGCCAAAATGCGGCTCTTTGACCTTTCCGAAAATTTATACATTTGTTTTTTTATTTCTATTGCAAAGTGTAGAGATATTGTAAAATGGTACTGTGGTAGCTAACGTACCGTACAGCATTACTTTTGAAAGTCGTTCCAAAAAGAATTATGATGTCACAAAGTGTAGATTGCAAATAAATTTGCGTTTATAATTTTTCATGTTGCAGCTCTTTGTAACTTGGATTTTGCGATATGCGGCTTGTACATAGCGCAGGTTTGGCCACCCCTGTACTATAACTTAATATAAGTAACTTTTTTTTCCAGAAACTGGTCGCTAAAACATTATTTTATGAATACAGCCATAGTACACAAATTTGTCAAATTAAAATATAATGTTCAATTAATGGAAACAATGCAAAAGAGCTTTTTCGTATTTTAAAAAGTACTAGTTTCTGAAAGAACAAGTGGCCAAGTTTAAAGATATATATATATATTCATTTTATTAATATTTTTGAACTTTTATAATAATGGTCTGAAGTAGTAATAATACTACTGCAGTGAATAATACATTACAAAAAAGAATTTCACTCATGATTATACTTGTTGAAATTAATTTTCTAATGTTAATGCCACAGTACATTTCAGTCTTAGCAATATGTTACAGTGTGTTATCTTTTCAGTACTCTGATTTCTAAAAAAGTATTATAAGTATCTGCAAAAAGTGATTAAAATTTTGTGAATTAATGAAGCAACAAAAGTTTGTAGCACACACAGACAAAATTGGTTACTACTATATCCAAATAGTCAGAAACGTTGATGGAATTATTCAACATATGCATTTATCTCTAGAAAAGATATTATCATGAACAGATGTTATAAAACTAGGGCACAAACTGCACTTTGTGCCCCAGTTTTGTAACACCTGTTCATGAATAGCGACTTAAAATATAGTTCAACAACTTCAAAAACAAAATTGAGTTGACTGCTAGCAAAAATATATTAAATAAAATGATAACTTTGTTTTACCTGTGCTTAGCTATGTTTCTGTTCAAATCTCACTAATACTGGTGTCTTAGTGCTTTCTTTTAGTATAACATATGTTTTAGTTAATTAGCATTGTAATTTATCTGTGTTTATTCAGCAAGAAGTCTAGTAATAATTTCTACAGGGGATTAAATTATTTTGTCCTGCCACAAAAAAACACAAGTAATAATGTGATTTATTCTATTAAGCAGTATGTGATTAATCAATGTTTTTGCTTTATGTTATAAGATTAGGTTCAGGACTTAAGATTTGCATGCAATAAATTAACCAATTTCATCAGTGTAAGTAAAAAAAGATATGCTTCGTCTCTGAAAAACAGGGCAGTGCTCAACTTGTCAATTGGTTCCTGTCATTAAACAAGATTAAAAATAATCTTATAATATCTGATATATATTGCTGATTTTAATCCATCAATTATCTCGACCTTACCAGAAAAACACTATAAAAAAAACATTTTGCTTGTTGGAAAATCAGTAACATTTGACAAATCAGGCACATGGATCAAACCTAGCTGACAGAGACACACTTCATGCTTACATGAGCAGTTTCAAACTGTAGAACTGATTGGCTTTAAATTTTGAAACATATCACTGAGATACCAGACAGATAACAGACTGGCTATAAACGTAGACAGATAACAGACTGGCTATAAACATGAAATGCAAGCCAGAAATTGACAAAGAAAAAACATAACCTGATTGTTCAATGATCAATTAAAAACCAGTGTAGATGGAAGTATTAAGATAACAAAGAACTTTAACAATGTCATTTGACCTAAACAAAAAGCATCCAGGAAAACAGGCTTCTCTATACAAGGAGTAAATCAAATCATCCATCAACAATCATCGAAAAAGTTCCAACCATGACAAACAACCTAATTTTCAGGCTAACATGCAATAAGCAAAATATGACAGAAGCAAGAAGATATATTTCAAAGCTTGACAAGAAAATGGCCAAAAATAGAAGGTGCAATACGATCTACAGGACCAGAAAACTGCATGAAGCACCACCAAATCCATTATTCAACAGTTCTCTATGCAGCATGAAGATAGTTTAGGCCTCCGGAAAAATATTTTTTAAAGTCAGAAATAAACACCTGCCTGCAAGCAACTGGTTTAAAAAAATTTACCAAAAACACATTGAAGCTCTCAACAACAACAAAAAATCTAGCCTCAAAATTATGACTGCCATGTTGAGTGCTCTCTCAGTAGATCCTGTGAGAAAAAAAGATTGACTATCGAAACACAGTGAACTATAAATTAGAAACAAAAATTTATAATGTCCTCATTGCACAAACATTCAAAGACAGTAAGGATGATGAGCATTGAGCATATGCACTTAAAATTTATTTGGCAACTAAATAAGGAAAGAATTGACTACAGTCTTGAATGCTCTATATCAGGGTTTCTCAACCTATGGGCCACGGAAGAACGTTCGATTGGTCACGGCCTGGTGTTGTTGAAATTGAGTACTTTTCGCAAACGTAAGCTAACTCTTGAGCTACAACAAACATCATAATATGCTTTTTTTCATCATCATCTGTTATAAATTGTTTTGACATGGAATTTCCAAATAGCAAACACATTTGTGCATAATGTACAGTTACACAAGGCATTTTGTAGCAGATAGGTGGCTCTACCTGTCATGAAAACAAAATCTAGATGCAGGTTGATGTGAATTTTGACTTGATCTATACATTATTATGTATTAAATCTTGAATATCAGTGCTTTCTAACAAGCAGGCTAAGTTTTCACATCAATTGTAGTGCACATTGTGTCATTAAATGTAGTTTTTAGCTGTTTTTATTTCAGCTCTTTGTCTGTGAAACAGTTGTCATAATAGAAAAGTTGTATAATTAGTAGACCACAGTTCCTCTGTCAGTTTAGTATATAATCGGGCCACATGCTTGAAAAGGTTGAGACCCCTGCTCCATATGCACAAAAGCACTAGTGTGCAAGTACGAAATACAAAAATGCAAGCCTTGTATCATACAAAAAATATATACTATATTAGTTGAACCACATGCAAAAGTATTAATGAAAGAAGTGAAATCAACAAACAAGTGGCCAAAGTTCTGCTAACTAGTACCGTAATGACAAGCCTAAAAAGCAATACAATCAAGCTAAACTTTATCCAGAGGGAAAAAACAAAACAGAAAAACAACACAAGCATAGACCTTTCCAATAAACCAAACAGTGAGTTAGAAAGCAATTCCTTTGTGTGCTGATACTTTGTAACTTTTGTTTTCATCATTAGTTATTGTTTGCAAATGATCATACATGATGAGTAGATGCGTGAGACAAGTAGCACCTGCAATTAAAACTGTGATTCTAACAATTATGCATGAAATAATATCTATCAGTCTTTATTTACATTTAAGCTTCATGAGGCAAAATTCAGCCAAACACAATTGGTTGAAATGGTCACATGACAAGCTCGGAACTTGCATGATTTACTTAGTTGATCATGATGTCTGTAGCGGCTCATTCCAATAGACGAGTGTTGTCCTGGTTTCAGTGCTGGGAAGCTGTTAGCAGCTTCTTGTCTGTGTTGTGTGAACTATAGGCTAAAACTTAACTGCAAACCTTAAACCTAAACTCTTAGTCCAGTGGTTCCCAACCAGTGGGTCGCAGAAGAGTAGCTGTGGGGACTCTAACAACAGTCTCAGTAGTTTATTGAAGGCTCAAATTTTTAGAACTGCACATATCAGCATTGTGTGTGACATCAGCAAAACCAAAACAAGGATAGATTTTCATGAAGTTCACATTATTTCAGTTATAATCCTATCAGATTTCTACCATACAGTTTCGATTGACCTTATCATAGAAATACACCACCAGTAAAAGTAAACACTACCGAGCCTTGTAAACATGTTCTGCTGTGAATAATTATTCGCCCCATTGAGTAGTATATGTGCTGTTTGTTTTATGAATCTAACATGTGAAACCGTAGTATTTTTATTTTGTTGGTTGATATTTGAACATCTTTAGAGTTGTAGGTAATGGCTACAGCCAAGTGCCTATGTATATTTTCAAATGGGTGGCAATATCAAGGTTGGGAACCACCATCTGAGTCTCTTTGCGTATCATACTTGCAACATGACCACTTCCACCAATCATGTTCGACTAAAGGCACAATAGCCCCAGTATAGCTTTTGCCTCTTGAGGTAAAATGTACTACTTCGCAAATAAGCAATCAAATCTGCTAAATGACACAAGCATGAGAACAAAGAGTAATTCTCAAGATGACTTATACAAAAAGTAGTTATGGAATCCATCCAAAAATGTAATCCAACAGGTTGAACATAAAACAGAGTTGTCAGTTAATAATATTTGAGTAAGAAATTACCATAGGTACTCAAAACGGAAGATAACATAACGTTATTAAGGAGGTATTATTTTGAGTACTCCCAAAAAAATTTTTTATAACACTGCCTCAGTAGTATCGTAAAGTAATGCCCATCACACATCATGCTACATTACAATGCATATTGACCAACTCACAAGATGTTTCATGTACTGTTATGGAATGTTTTCATCAGGTGTAGCTACTGCAATCCTTCGCGATTTCTAGGATTCGCAATAGTCTAACTCTAAATCAAGCGATTCCACAGAGAGACAAGCAAAAATGTGTTGCGTCAAAGTATTCTATTGCGTACTAGGCCTATGTGCCCATACTCAGATCTCACAAGTGGGTATACAATACGCAACTCATTATTAACAGAAACCATCACTCCACTGTGATGAAGAACCATACAACATTGAATTCTGTGTAAACCTGGGTCACTAAAACAGTCAACCACCACAGAATGCACCCTGATTTGTTTGCAGGCAGTCATTTGCTTACCACCCCAAGCATGCGAGCAAGTGTTACATCATAAAGCAGTTTATCAAGATGATTGCGCAACAGTCATTATGCACTGCTTGAGGCGGTCAAGAAGGCCCGTGCCGTAAAGAACACAGTAGAGAATTTGCATTAATCAACCAGAAATGAAGTAGCGACTTGGTTTACCAAACACTTTATGCAGAACAATAGCACAATGACTTTTATGATCAAATATTGCTGATACATATTGGTAGAATATGTGGGAAAAACCATAGTACCTAGCATCATCAGCCACCAACTTGCAATGGGTACAATGTAGAACTTAGACACATGTCAGGGTGGATATTGTAAACAGATCTGTCAAACAGTAAAAAATCAGCTTTAAGCAATTAATAAAGCTGAAAATGCAATGCTTATATTTATTTCTTATTGGATTTTAATATTACCTTTCCTGAATGCACTATACTTATCAGTTTATGATGTCTTAAACTTCCTACTTTCACAAGTTTCAACTGTTTCATGAAGATTCCAACCGTTACAAAATTCCCTTGTCAAAAATTGTCAAGCTTAAAAATATACAGCAGATCTTATATAATATTATGCAACAACATTTTCTGTAATTGCAATATTATTATATCTGTATGGCAATGAAATTTATATCTATAATATATTAGCAAATACTATATAAGTAATATCTTAAACATCTACATGAAATATGGTTTCTAGTGGAATTAAGCATTTTTGCACCTGTGATATTTTTCGCATGTCCTTCAGACTTAGTGCATGCAACAAGTATGCATAACTACAAAGGTTGCACAAATGTAAAATTTTTTTTGCTGGTACACATCAAATATCTGCTTGTCACACTTGAGTACTTGTCATAAAAAAAGACTTTCAGTTACAATAAGGGACATAGTTATATATCACAATATTTGTTTTTTGCTGAGACATTTCGGTCATTTTTTTCTGAGGCACTTTGGTCACTAAGACATTTCGATCATTTGTTTCACAGTTGTATTAAAACTAGCCGTAGCAGTGTTCATTAGCCTATACTTTCAAACATTCTCACCAAAATGACTTCCTTTTTTTAGTCATTTTAAAAACCTTTCCGTCTTACTGAAAAAAAGTTACAGTGTATCATAATGCTATTCAATTGGATACACAATACAATCCCTTAACTCTTCATGCATTGCTTTGTTCACCATCATCTGTCTCTGTGTTTTGAAAATGAAACTTGTGTAAATGATTCAATGTTTGCATATCCCTGCTAATTGCTTCCTTTTGCTACTTTAAAAGTAGCAAAAGTAACTTTTGCATTTGTTGTTACATTCATGTTTTTATGTTAGCATACTGCTATACCTTTAATTTAAACAGCAAAAGCTAAAATAAAAGGCAGTGTCTATTTTGCTGCCAGGATGGCAGCAGCAAAAGGCTTGGTAGAAAGGAACTAAATATAACTAAAAGACAAACCTACAACCTAATCCTAACCTAACCCTAACCTATCCCTAAGCTAACCTAACAATGCTAAGCTAACCTATCCTTAACCTAACCTATCCCTAACCTAACGCTACGCAAACCTAACCTAACGCTAAGCTAACACTAACCTAACCCTAAGCTAACCTAACCCAAAGTCTAACCTACGTAACCGTAATCGTACCCTAACCTAACAACATTAACCCGTAAAGCTAACACCTAAGCGGAGTCTGAAAAAACACAAAGAAAAAAAGAGAATGAAAGTCGGCAAGGCTAGAGTCGAATCGCCAACCGTAGACGTAGTAGCCCTAACACTTAACCATTACACCACGAGCAGGACAGCATGTTCTTGACAAAGTGACCTTTTTCTTAGCATTGCGTCATGCCATGAGACCGAATGTTCGACTGGCGGCACAATAGCTCCAGCAGATCTGTTGCTGCCAGCATTTTGGTGGTAAAATAAACACTACCAAAATAAAATGAATACCTCTTAAGAAAAAGCTGATCTTGGATTAGTCTTTAGACATACGATAAGGACAATTACAATACACACGACGATGTATTTTTGCACAGTAGCTTTAAACATAAAGTTTTTATAGGCTAATATGATTCACAAAAGATTTGAAATAAGCTGTTGATGTTCACTGTAAAGTATCATTCTGATTTAGTTATCATGCACTGCACTGGCATAACGTAAGTCTTTCTTTTGAAAAGAAAAGCCTTTAGTTGTTAGACAAAAACATACATGGGTGCTTGTTGTTGCATACAAATGATTGAGCTGACTTCTTCTCATTTATGCCAACAATTTTCTTTTAGTTTTACAATTGCAAATGAGTTTCAAGTGAGTTGTGAACTGCCAAACAAAACTGCCTGCTACTGGGAGCATCCTGTTGTATAAGTTGTAAATCTTTAGATTAGATTCAACATTCCGCCACACTCCTTAAAATTAAGCAGTTTATTCCTCTATTTCACACTCACACTGTATACGGATACTATGACTACTGTTAGTGTTACGTAGACTACAGATACAGAATCAGTTCTCAACTGACATTGCGAGGTAAGCCACACAGTCACGACTCAGTGATAAGTGGCAGTGGGTACCCTACCGAGTGACAGAGAGAAAGAAACCACGCACTACGTGCTCAGTTGCTGCACTTAAAGTTTAGGCTATATTACTGTATTTTGACAAAAACATCAAAGAAACGTCAGGTTTAAATCAATCTACACAATCAACCCATTTCCATCCACACTCAACGATATATTTATTGGGAAAAGCACACGAAAACAGTAGACAAAGGCAACAACCACTCTCGCTTCAGATCTTCGACTTACTCAAGCGAAGCGTTCAGGCGAGGCAAGGGGAACACCTCGTTCGTTGGTCAAGATACACTTATCGTTTTTAATTTCATCCCGGTTGAGAACATAAAATTACATTTCTATAGGAGTTGTGCCGCGGTCATTACAGCAGCTGTTCATAGCAGAGATGATCGGATAGCGAGTTTTTACTATCCGATCCTATCTTGTTTCTGAAAAATGATATCCGATCCGAATCATGTTTTGGCTGAGATCATACTATCCGTATCCAAAAACTATCCAAAATTATTTTATAATAATAATAATAATAATGATATTTTATTGCGGACTCACAGTCCATATCACAGACACAAGAGCACAAAAAGTGGGAGCTATACATCAGCGCACATTACAAAAACGGTGTTTGCACATGACCAACACTGGAAGGAGCAAAGCTGTTTATCCTCACCACAGCTGTATCGTCATTCGCAATGATGATAGCTGTATCGTCAGCTATCGTCATTGTATCGTCATTCGCAATGACGATAGCTGTATCGCCACAGCTGTATTGTCATTCGCAATGACAATGACGATTTATAATGCACAACATACATTTTTTTGCTCTGTCTACTTTGCCGCCTTGTTAGGCAAAATAACTGCTGGAGTTAAGGTGGCTTCACACAGAATCCGGTTACGGTATACGATCCGGTTATGGGTAACGGCAGTCTTCCCACATGCAGCAAGAACACCATCACTGACAACACCGGCAATCTGGCTTACTTAAAACAATTTTAAGTAAGCCGGTAGCCGGTCGAAACCGAGAAAGTTCACCCTGATAAGGCCAACGGAGCTTGTGTGAAGACTGCCGTTGGCCATAAGCCGGATCGTAAGCCGTAACCGGATTCTGTGTGAAGCCGCCT
>JGI24022J15233_10006230_pt1 | contig 12876 bp, 8 predicted proteins | sample Ectturendosymbi2_FD_15233 | JGI IMG/M metagenome (IMG submission 15233)
CTCGGCACTGCCCTACATTCCAGGGGGTCAAGCCTGTAAACCCTCAATAGGAGAATGCGCGGCCAAAAAGAATGGTTTCGACGCGAATGAAAACAACCATCTCCGCCGAACATATTCACTCGGAGCACCAGCCGGTCGGGGCGGCTTCGCTAGAAATGCAGACACTGACAAAGGCGTCAAACGTGTGGCGAGCCTGCGCAGTGCAGAAAGCCATGGGCACAATGGCCACACTTCCTTGCGCATGGGGTCTCTACACAGAAGTTCGTCGCGCTGTTCTGGACGGGAACAACGGGAACGGCGCGTGACCGTGCTACTGAAGTTCATCTTGCTCTGCTTCATCGTGCTGTGGTTGCCGTACAGTCTCATGGTTGTCATAACTGCGTTGTGCGGCTCTTGTCAGGTTCCTTCGTTCGCGTGGAACTTGGGGTACTGGCTGTGCTACCTGAACAGCACAGTCAATCCCCTGTGCTACGGATATGGAAACGAGAATTTTCGCCGGACGTTCAAGGCGATTATGACGACTCGATGGTGGACAAAGGAGTCTCGCAAATTTCTGCGCACGGGCAGAAGCTCGGTGAAGCGTGAAAAGGAAGAAGAGAGTCGACACACGTCAGAAATCAGAAGACTGATTAGGCAGAAATACAGCAAAACTCGCGCTGCCAATGCGAACTAAAGAGCACTTTGGTGTTCTGCAACTAACAAAGCAGCAGCTTCTTTTGCCAAACAAATCTTGGCTCGTAAATCACCGTACGCGGAATGCCACTGCAGGGAGAGGCCGCAGAATGTATTACAATCGCTGTAACTGTGTTGATCTGGTGAGAACTAACTTCGCGTTAATCAAGAAAATATCACTGACTCGCTGAGCAGTCACGTGGAAGCAGACTGGTTGTTACACATTTCATTTCGCAGCATACCGTTTTGTATTTATAGCAACGCGACTTGGCGACACAACGATGTCGCAACACGTATTTACGCATTGCTGCAGACCTTATATAACCACCTCACATTTGCACAGAGAAGGCATTTTCGTTTGAATAAAATTATCCCACAATGTTCTTTCCGCTATTTTTTTATTTTGTACTGTGTCTTTGATTGTGGAAGATGCCTTTGGTGGAGGCAGCTGGAGTAAATGCTCTGTATGGCTGTTGGTCGATCTGCAAACTTTTCGATTGAGAGGGTAACAAAATTCACCAGTGAGCTATCGCGTTTTATATTTGTTAGTTGTTTTGTTTATGATCTTCAATGCATCGCCGAAGACCCAGAAAGATCTCTCGTTGCATACCTGTTGCATTTTTCAAGTAAAACCGTAAAGAAAAAAAAGTCTGCAAAAGGTGATGCTGGAATTGTACAAATCAGTGAAAACCATGTTATGTGTAAACCAAGTACTCGTTCAGTCACTACAGTGTCATGTGCTTGCCTTTGTGAACTTTGGAACGCGTCACTGCTTTCTTTCAGTTTGCTTACCTAACAGTCACTCCTGCCTGTCTTCTGTTTCATTCACGCTCTAGTTCGGGTCAAAACCAGGCGAAAGTATGTTTGGGGCAACATCGGTAAAATTTTCGACAAACCGTAAAAATTTCTCTGAATGTTGTACTTATTAAATTATTACAAATTCGGATGAAATTTTCTTGTCTGCCTTTCGCGGTTTTCGCCCGGCGTTAGTCGCAGTCTTCGTGACCAGATCTTCTTGTCGCATTCTATTCAACGACAGGTGGTACATGCGGACGCATGGCAAATGATGGCTTCTGGATCTTTATGATCTGAGCGAAAGGTTTTGCGATAACAACGTGTTTAAGCGTAACATACTCTCTCGTGAAAATTCTTCAACGAAATTTTTTGCAAGCTGTTTCAAAACTTGTTTGATTGTGGAGCAATAAAAAAACGTAACGCATATCTATTCATTGCTTTTTCCGACCGCACGCTTCTTGCACGCCAAAGGTCTCAGCAACTTTCAAGAGACAGAATGACAGTATTTTGATACACGTCCACATATCTCGTTCAATAGGAGCGTAAGTAAACCACTGCGCTGCTGTTGAAAGTTCGGGGTACGATTTTCAGAAACGGTCGTAGCCGGTCAAGAGATCCTTTGCTCTTAATTGTTATCTTGGCCTCAGTTTGCAAGATTGGTTGTGGACAGGTCCAGCGCGTTATGCCGCTTCTCCCAGTCATATATGTCATTTGATAGTGTAACGCAGGCGTTTCCAAACTTTTTTGTCCGAGGGCCACAAGCTATTCCACAGCAGTTCGAGATATCTTACGTAATGCGGTTCTTTCGGGATATGTTACATTCTACTAATCAACGAATTTTTCATAAATATAATTTTTTCATTATTGACGAAATGTCTTTGCGGCCGGATGAAATGGCTTCACGATCCGCAGTTTAGAGACCCTGGTGTAACGAAACATGTTTCCGTCACTACAACCCTTTTGGTTGAAAATCCTCGCTTTATTTTTTCGTTAGGTGGACGCAACAGTGTCGCAAGCAGCGTAAAGGCTACCTCGGTGTTTCTTTGCAAAAACTTAACAGCAAAAAACTATTTTGAAATCTCACCAACTTCCTATACGGGATTGGTTAATGTTAAAGGTCGGTGTGGGGATTTCTGCTTCGCCTATGTTGGGTTCCAAGAGCGTGGAATCAGTGTTGCGAAAACCAAACTCAACTTTGGTTCTCTTCAATATCTTCTTTCGGTAATGCATATGCACTGACAAAGACACAGGTTGTGTCAGTGATCCAAACTCTTTTGTCTTTGGCGTTTTCAAAATTTATTTTCGGTTGATTTGCCGTGGCACCTCCGAAATTTGTAAAACCTAAATAAGGATGATTAAAAGCGGAAGCTAGCTTCCCAGCTCCCTCTGTGACGTCCGCAACCAGGGCAGGTTAAGGTTTGGCGCTTAAATTGAACAATCTTTGGAGTATATCGCCTAATCAGGTCACGCGAGACAGCAGGTTTGTTCCAATTAGACAGAGGAAAATTGCCTGAATCCAGACAACTGTGTACGTGAGAACACGACTGTACGCACCACGGCTGCCGAGGTTTGCTTTGTTCTTTACGTTTTGTAATATGCTTACTGTGTATTCACCGCTGTCGTAGTTTTGACGAGCATATGCCCCACAGCAAAACCCAATGGCTGTTTTCCCATTCGGGAAGTACGTCAGTGGAATTTGGAACTGAAGGAGTAGGATAGTACAGTATAAGCTATAGATATAGCCTGAGATTGGGGCAACGGATTTTCTGGGTGGATTTCAAGGTTCACTTGCCAATCCAACTTGACAAAAAGAATCCAATGTAGAGCATTTACAAATGTGAACTTAACGTTTTTCAAACGAGAAAGCAGAAGGTTACGCTAGAAATGGAAAATGTCCTTTTTCTGTCTTTTGACTTAAACCAAACCCGCTGTGGTGTGTAATTCGTCAAGCACTGTTGGCAGTTTTGGGCACCTTAGCAATGGTGTACGTGTCGTCGTTTCACTGTATATTCGCAAGAGACGGTTGCGACCCATGTGATAAAGCGATATTTCACCGCGTTCCAACTGGGTGTTTATCAGAAATGGTGTATATACTGTATTTTTATACATGCAAATGGTGTTGGTTGGAGCGCAGAATATTTTCGGCAAAGACATCTTTCGCAGCCATTATTATTTCCCGAATTCAAGTTTTCACAATCTAAAATGTGTTGGTCACCATCATTGGTCCCTCTAAGAAAATTGTGCATTGCGCAAATGTTTGTTTTAATGCGCATGCCATTGCGCCATCGTATCGACAGACACCCAGTAAAGCGTTTGAAGCGTTGGAAGGGCTGTGCAAGATATATTTGATAATACATTTGGAATGTTGCAAGTGCACAAGAATGAGATTTCACTACGCAAATGCTCTGGTGGTTCTGCGCAGTTGCGCACCTTAGAGGGAACGTTGGTCACAATTACAGTAAGAGATAAAGTTCTTACGTCAAACTGGCGCATTCTTGGCATTTCGTTATTTTAATTCAACAAATCCAATGTATGTTTGCCTTCTCATTTTTTCCCTAAACATCCAAATCCCTGGGGGGCATTGTCCGTCCATATTTAGTGTCATTTATGATACCATTGATTTCAAGTGGACGCGAGATCGTGGTTGTGTTTCCTTAGCTGCTTACCGGTTTCCTGCTTGCCAGATATGATAAAATAGCATAGCGGTGAAATACCTGTCATTGACGGAGGTTGAACCTACGTTCAAAAACAAAACAACACTATTGCAACTGTGTGATTGGAAATCGATATTTGTCTGCAGCCTAAAGCGATTTGTATTTTCAGATGTTTTCAATATCGATTGCAGTGTCAAAAATAATGCTTGCTTTTTAATGGTACTGGAATTGAATGAGGAATCACTACAAATACGCCTTGAAACAAGGAATTGGATTTGCAGAGAGCAATTTAATGGAAGTCAGTGGCAGCCTGTGTGCGCTGCTAGCAATTTTTTCGAGTTTAGTATATCTCCACTTCATATGCTCCTTTCGTAAATAAATGTTTTTCCGATGATTTTTTTGACTAAACTTGTTTCCTAACGGCATACGGTTCCCATTTTTACTTTCAAGCTCTCTTTTTATGAAGTTTCAGATGAGCTTATCCAATCAAAAAAGATAAAACTCTACAACACCACCTGTTTTTGCACACGTCATCGTCTAAGTTTTTGGCAGGAATGAACCTGAAAAATTTAACAAACGCTTTTCAGAACTACCTAATTCTGCAAAATTCTTTAACTGTTTCAAACTTCATCTACTTTTTTGGTAACAACCTACTGGCTGTTTTTTTCCAAACAGCAGTCCTCGAACTGAAGACCAAGGCAACGGGTATGCATTCAATATTCTTGAAGGTTTAAGCCAGACTGGGGGAATTCTGGGTAAAAAAATTAATGAGTGATAAGTTTCAATTCTAGCTCAAAAAGATACCGGTTCGGTCTTATCATACTGATCGCGAGAGAACATTATTGGCAATGGTAAGAATAATGGACATCGTACACTTCATTCTTCCAAGCTCATATTTAAAAATATTGCCTTAAGTTTATGCTAGCAAAAAAATCAAAATGTCAAAGTTGTGTGGTCGAGATCATTTCTAAATTTAACCCTTTTTTAGCTTCAGCAGGAAAGGCTACTTATCTTCAAAATAATAATAGGAAATTCTGATTTTAAAGGATCATATACATCCTTTTCTCTTCGAACTTCAAATACTGTACGTCAAAACAAACAAGCGTCATTCTGATATTTTTGTCCTCCAAGGTTAAAATTAGGAAGGTTTTATTTGACACTTCAGAAAACCTTTAAAACATGACACGTTTCCGAGGTGTAACTTTCTGAACATGCTGCGTGGAAACAGACCGCACCATTTACAATGCAGTGCACTTTAACGGCGCTGATACTTTTTGCGCTATGCTGTTAAATTTACTTCAATGACAACTTTTCACAGCAGTAGCCCCAAAGTTGCGATAGCGGCAAACGTTTTCTTGCAAACGAACAACGCGTGATGATCTTGCTGCTAAAATGTAATGCAAAACAATGACAAGCTGGAGCCTGCCCCAACATATAGGAAAAAAACAAACTTTGTTAACGTCACTGCGTTTTTACTAAATTGTCAAATGTCCTCAATTAGGGAAAGGCAAAATTTAATTGTCAAGCAATAGTTGTCTTGTCTTCTGAGGGGGGAACGTGGTGATTTCCAGCCGTGCTGTCTGTTTCAATTTCAGAACTTTCAGAACAATTGGCATTTATTTTATATTGTGCCACTGCAACTATACGAAAGTGAGCTTCACAACCATAAGTATCGTTTCGCTACTTATTTGCAATCTTCGTATGAAAGTGTTTATTGCGAAATTGATTTGCAAGTTTTCACTGGTTCCCATGATTTACTACTCTCCATTAGATGGACGATTCTTTGCAGAACGGATCTGGGTAAAAGTGCTCCTTCTCCTGTTGTGATCAACAGAACCAACGCAAATGAACCGGGAATTGTTTTTAGGGTTTTAACGACAGTTTCAGCTCCAGCACAGTTTAGGGAATATGTTTAGATCAGTGGTTCTCAAACTTTCATGATTTGTGGCCCCCTTCCAAAGACTCTCAGCGCTTGTGGCCCCCTGCTCATCAATAAAAATGCCTATATTTGGTTTGGGTTTTGCAATATCACGGCAGAGCTATTTAATAAAGGCCTCTGCTCGTGGCCCCCGGAGAACCGCTCCGTGGACCCCAAGGGGGGCTGGTGACCCCTGTTGAGAAACCTGGTTTAGATCTTTGAATGAAGAGTTAAGAATGAAAACGACAATATCTTTCACAGCAAGTCAGTCATAGCTATTTTTTTCGAGAATTTTCAGCAACTGGTCAAGTGCGCATGATTAAATATTTCATTAGTGCTGTTGCCAGTTTCCAAAAAGATCAAAGTGCTGTCAGCTTATCCGCTCGTCTGATGAACTGTTTTGTTGATAATAATAACCATTAATTCGATCGTCAAGTCCAGTGAACATTTGCCTACACGTTTTACTGTGCACGCGTCATACGGTTTTTTTTGGCTGTTCTTACCCTTGCAGTCTGCGTGGGACCAGTCGTAATTTACACATGAGTGTTATCATTTGTCTTTACATTTCGTTGTCACCATTCAACGAGACATGAAGGACTGAACTAAAAAACTTCAAGATCAATATACACACCGTTTGGGTTTAGATGAACAACTGGTGCTTCGTACCGGGAAATCTACACAAACAGCTTTTTTTCTACACAAACAGCTTGGTGACTGCTATGAAGCTTGTAAGATTTTATAAGCCCCAATTTTACTGGGGCTGCTATGAAGCTTGCAAGATTATAAGCCCCTTTAGGCTCACACCAAAACTCAGATAAAAAGAACTCTAAGGTGCTTGACTGGCGAAAAGACTGCACCAACCGTACCAGAAACAAGCAGCGGATGATTGACAGGTTTCCCCATCGATCCATCTCTTCAACGCCGTCTGTTGTTCGTCCTGTCGTGAGTTGACACGCATCATCAAAATTATTCATGAGCAAAGGGTCTTCTGCCAACGTACGTCAACCACGTGGTTTGCCCACTCTAGCTCGCAACGCAATGAGCAAAGCCATTTTTGACGAACTTTGACCACTTTGTGCCGCATTTATTATTCATCTTCACTCTAAATCAGCTTCGGAATATAGATATGGTCTCAGTCGTTTATTGACTTTCAGACACCCTGGACAACCACAAGCGTGAAAAGACAAAACGCAATTCTTAATATAGAAAGAAGAGATTAAAAAAATACCAAAAAATAAGTATAGTAATGCCAACCGAATCGCACTTTTGAAAAATCAGTTTTCCAGTTTTTTGTTTTTCTTGTAAAACGTTTGTCGTTGTACAAAGACAATCTTCTGACAGTTCTTGCCTGTTTGTCATAAAATCGTTGCTTAAAATGACTAGGAGGGAAAATCCAGCGTCTTAAATTTGCCTAAGGCTGCTGTCAAACCACTCTGCGGAAAGGAAATGCCAGTTCAAAAACTTAATGAAAACGATGCAGCAGCAATTCACTCAGCATTTTCGTTTCATTCATCTGCGAACGTAGCCATTCGGCCATCACGTGTACCTCAGAAAAAACGACTTGCATCGAAATGAACTCTTTTCTGTGTTATGTGTTCAGTGGTGAAGTTTGGGAGTAGGTAATGAACATGTTGTGACCACAGTTAAAAAAAATAATTTCGGGGCTCACATACAATTACCCTTTCCTGATTGTCATGCCAAGTACCTGATAAACTATAGACTGAATAGACAAATCAGATCAAATGAATTTGCTGTGTTGTGGGTTGCGTGTCGCTGGTGGGGTGTTGAAAGCTTGGTGGTGTGTTGATATGGTCGTGACTGAGCTAGAAAAAATAATCACTTGCATGGGATTGACGGCCGGAGACCTTTCTCAAAATAACTAACCCTAGTGTAGCTCGTTCTTTAGCGGTGGTCTATCCAGAACCGTCGCCAGTAGGTTTTCAATTGGGGGGCTTTGCGTTTCTGCGGGGAGTGGTTGAAATTCTAAAAATGGACAAAAACTCCACTGATTTATTGTGTTTCATGTTTCAATTTGGGGGTATCGGAGCTTTGTTTGGGGGTCAAAACGCACCAAAGATTCCCGTGGCGACGGGACTGGGCCTATCCCCTGAGTTCAGTTCCATACATGTAGGAAAACAGATCCAGGGTTTTCTTCAATTGTCATCCTTTTATCTGCAGCCGCGTATTTTCGAAGAGATATGTCCTTTCTTCGACGCGTGTTTCGTGGATTTGGTGGCCTTTTCAAGTAATTGTTCATGACCTGGCTGTTGGAAAACCCCGCAATCTGCGGGTGCTTCTTCATTGATGAGCATTCGAGTTTTCCGCCTCTTTTAAGGTTGAGTTCTGAACTCAGACTTCCAAAACTTGACAGCGTGTCACATAGGCGTAGCCAGGGGAGCCAAAGGGGCCATGCCCCCCAAATTTATGGAAAATATAGTCATTTTGTGCTTTGAGAGGCCAAATGTTTGGGCTGGCTACGCCACTGGCGTGTTAGCCGCAGGGGAACAAAAACGACTGGAGGTACGAAGCAGTTTTCTCCAATTTTTCGGATTTTTCCCGAAAAAAGTGCTAAATTACTTGTAATGATCAAGAAACAACAAAAAGTTACAGTGTCTTCACACACAATAAACGGGGATAGGGCTCAAGGTTTTGAGGGGCCACATATGTGTCATATCAGCTATTTGAGGGTATACGCAAGATCCGGTCGAACATTTGTTCCATCGCCAACAGCCAAAATGGTTTGTTCTTGACCTTGTATAACCACTGTACTAGATCCCAAAAGCGTCATCACTGAAATTGTTTTTCACAAATGTGATAAATAGGTTTTAATCTGTCAGATTCATAAGACAATTTCAAAACCCTTCAAAAATCTTTTGCCCGATTTTTGCAAACTTGTAAGATGTGCAACTGCAATGCCATTTCCTACTACTATGACGTGCCACCTTCCAGAAGCAGTAAAAGCTTCTGTGGTAACTTTGCAGGAAATGCGTCGCATGAGCTATGACTACACAGAATCTCTGACGTGATGGCATGCAAGGTGGTTTCTAATGGCATTGTCAGGATTTATAGCTGTGGAAACCCAGTTGACCCTTGGCTGCAACGATTCTCTTTTTTTTAACCAGCGCACCAAGAAGAGAGTTTGGGTTTCGAAATAAGGTGTTCAATGAAAACTATCCTTTGAAAATACTTACGAAGCAGTTTAGAAAGGGTTGACCCAAGGTTAGTGGGTATCCCTAGCTCAGCTGCCAACACGTGCATAATATAATTGTTGAGTTTTGTTTCAACATTTACAAAAAATTGCGATAAAGGAGTAGCGATGTTTTACCTAATTAACGCGTCACAAACACCTTGGAAATCTTGGAATATTTCATTGGTTTTGATCATAAAATTTTAAAGTAGTAGAATTATTTGCAGGTGCTATTCAGCATTTCAAAGATTGCCTCTGATTTTGGCAAACAAAAGATACATGGCAATGTGCAGATAATACTGCACATACCGCAGACACTTTAACACTATAGCAGTGTACTGTAGTACTTTATCAACTGAACGATACATGTACGCCTGTTCATTGTAGCCAAGACTTCGAGAGAATCGTTTCTAAAGAATCATTTCGAAGCTTCTTGGTTACGGTATGTTTGAGCGTTGATTTGAAAACGCATTCATTTTTACACGGGCGAACTTACAAATTTTGCTTTAGGCAAACTTTTGACATGATATTATTTTCTCGTTGGTAGAAACTAGAAGTACAATTTGAGTGATTTACGTGCAATCATTACATTTTTCATTACACCGTATCTAGTAGGACCACAACCAGCGGGGCAACCGAACAATTTTAACCCCAAAATTCTAGAAAAACACTTCTTTGTTGGATACAATAAAAAGTTACAATCATTTTGCCCCCCACGAAAATAGTACAACAACAAGTTACAATCATTTCCCTCCAAACTACAAGCTGGTTGCGGACAATTGGAACGCAACGGTACGGTAAACACCATTTCGTGGTAATTGCTCACGTTGAAGACCATGACTATTCTGGCGAGGAACAATACAGTCGTGTTGCCATCGGAAATCCCGAGCGTCATGTGCGTAAAGCTTCGCACCGTGGCAGCAAGCAACAATAGAGATCATGCTCGCAATCTCTCTCATTATTGCTTGCTCGCGCTACATATATAATGGTGTTACTCTTCACGTACATGCCGTTCGTGGTGAAATACACAATCAACGCAGCACCACCGGAGAGGCTGCAACAGCTTAGACAGTCGTCCATTCCAGAACAGACGCGAAAAAATCTTCAATAGGGGCTTTACGTTTGTGCAGAGGGTCTTGACATTCTAGAAATTGACAAAAACTCCACTGATTTATAGGGCTTCATTTTTTAATTTGGGGAGACTTGGTCTTTGATTGGGGGGTCTAAGCTGACTAAAGCCCCCCGCAACCATTCATGTTGAAAATGCATCGATAAACATTTAAACTGGGGAAGCAGGTAACCTGCCACCCAAGACCCTCCCTAAAAATTTGTGGAAACACTTCTAGAATCATAAATGTTCCAATAGTACAAGATAGAGTTTATGAGCCGTTTTTATGGAAATTTTTTCTTTCTTCAGTTTATTTTCTAAATACACGCTGGCATCTGCAGAAGGTGCCGAGACGCTGCACTATGTAAATGCGATCGCCAGTTAAGAGTAAAACGAGTTTTGCTCATCGCAAAGTTTTTTGGGCTTTGCCTTTACACTGGTGCAATAATTTCCATCCAATAACACCCTTGTTTGAATTTTCGATATGCAGCATCTCTGCTGAAATAAACTTACTTATGATTTTTGGCAATTTTCAGCTGCATCACTGTGACAGAGAAAATATGCAGTTGTCTCTTTTTCTCTGAGGCACCCAAAAATCTTTTAGTGACACTCCACCTGTGATCTAATGTTTTCACTGTCAGCCTCTCACAACTGATGTGTTGATACGCTCCTTTTTATAATAAAATTTGCATCGGATCGGGAAAATGGACGTGCACGTTAATAAATCCACTGTTTTTTCTTACAGCATTTTATAAAGACAACATTTCCAGTGAGGATATACAAATTAAAGGTTTCAATCAAACACTGAACTGGTTTCTGTTTCAACCACTGTCCACACTCCTATACGGTAGCGTAGACAGCAAAATTTGTGGATCCAAATCTTTTGACTTTAAGCGAACAACAGTATTTTGTTTGGGACACCGCCTCTCAAAGCACAAAATGACAAGATATGCTAGAAATTTTGGCGAAGGTATGGTTCCCCTGAATCCCCTGGCTACGCCTATGCTCCTGTAGACAAGTTTGCTAACGGTCGTTATGCCCTTCTAATGGAGTGCAGTTTCCTTTCTGAATGTGGTGGTTTTATTGCGATGGAGCTGCTCCAAATATTCAGTGGGTGTCTGCGGCTCAAGCGTCTGTTGCAGAAAGACACCACTGAAGGTGTCAGCAGAATTTTATTTCAATGTGAACACCAGTCTGAAAGATTTTTCTAATAGATGTTTTGCTCAGCAAATGCTTCAAGACCACTGTAGCAATCACAAGTTCTACAGTTTAATGAATGGATCGTTATTACACTTCTACGTCTTATATCTGACGTTCTGGCACAAAATAATATTTGCTTTGTGTAGCATGACCTTAAATACGATTTGAAGTATTTTGTGGCTGGTGTTTGACGTTAAAATTTGAATGTAACGACATTTAATGAAATCAATACATGTGTGTTGATCCGCTTTAAAATCCTTCAACAATATTTGATATCTTTACGGTTTCCCTGAACCTTCTCATCATGCAAACAGATGCGTGTCAAATAAAATGTGATTTAGAGGTACGCAGCGGTAAAGCGGTGCGTGGATTGCAATGTTAATGAACACTGGGCAGACGGCAAGCCAGCTTGCTTGAGCATCTGCATCGACTTGTCTTGGCGTTTCGTGCCGCGAACTGGATGGCCACTGTGACTGCAACGTGGTGGCTGCAAGCAAACTGATGCCGGAAAGCTACTGTAATTTCAGGTCAGATGAAAGTCGATCCATTACAAGACATTGCCTTTTGTTATGTGCGTGCACTCTGAGAAAACTTTGCAACAATAGCAAACTGTCTCAAATGCTTTTGTAATAGGCAATTACTTTCAAAATCGCAAGGATAAACTTTTTGAGCCATTTGAATGAAAGCGTGACATATTCAGTCATAAAACACTGCTTGTTCCCCTATGCCAATATTATCAAAGAGTTTTAAAATACTTCAGTCACTGAAACGCTTACTCAGTCAAGCCCCATAATAGCCTTGCGAAGGTATCTGATGACCTTTGAGCTTTCTTCGTGTTTTCGCAAGATTTGCACAGCCTAACATTACCTTGTCAATTTTCCTTATAAGGTGCGTAAAGGCAGATTTGCTGATCTATGTCAGCTGCAGCTACGACTTGATTTGAGTTACAACATTCCGAAACATGTTTTTCATGTGAAACTTGGCAAAGCTCAGTATGTGATTTTTTATGGTGTCGCGACCTACGGGTTACATGACCTCTATAGCTCTGCTGTTAAAAGCTTTAAAAAGTGCAAGACTAAAATCTTGCAACATTGTGGGCTTTATAGGTGATAAGCATGTGGCCAGTTTCCAGCTGTACGACTGAGACACAATGCAAACCTTGGGAAATGAAAGGTTCGCAATAAACAAAGTCCTTTTTTGTGAGCCCACTTTCATCTTTTACTTAGTTGCACTTCAATACTGATTTTACGGCCAGGGCCTATCTGTGACTTACAAAACACTAGCTCAGAAAACCTGTCACCTATAGACCTGGTCATAAAAGATGTTAGCTTAGCGCTTAAGG
>JGI24022J15233_10006231_pt1 | contig 12874 bp, 13 predicted proteins | sample Ectturendosymbi2_FD_15233 | JGI IMG/M metagenome (IMG submission 15233)
TTTTTTAGAGAATTTTTATTGAGATTATTAATTCTTGTGGCCCGCGAAGGGTTTCTGAAAGACAAATGTGGCCCACGAGCCAAAAAGTTAGAGCACCACTGCACTATTTTGATGAGGTTGCGATACTCAGTGCTTTTCTCAAGAGGATTTCAGATGATACATTTCACCAAGTACAACCTGAAGTCTGGTGGCTAAGAATCTCCTACAGAAGCCAACTCTTTATTGCTTCTCCACAAGCTGAGCAGCATTACCTTTTCCTCCCAGTGACTACTTCATTTGTAGAGCCGGTGTTCTCACTTGTTTCAGGTCAATTAACAAAGAAACAGTCTTGATTGAATCACCATCAAGTTATTGTTACAAGTCAAAATAAATCATGGCCTGAGCTGCTATGTGTTGCACAATGTTGCTTTTGAGGATTTAAGACATTGCTGGAGCAGATTGTTTTTGGTGATCAATATGTAAGTAAATGGTCTGGTGTTATTAGTCGTACAATTATAATAAATTTCACAAATTTTTTTCTTTTGGGTAAAGAATTCAAATTTTGGTTCTAGACTGGTAGTAGTCCTGCATATAATTCATGAAACATGAACTTCACTTATGATTAATTAAAAACCATATAGGACTTTGTTAAACTGTAATAGTATCATAGGTATTCTAAAATTGAGTTGCAGGAAGTAAAAATTTGTTTGGCTCCAAAACCACATTAGTCTGACTAAACTTCTCACTTGTGCATAGTAATTTTAACCCAGGCATGTGCAACCTTTTTCACTGGTGGGCCACATCCAAATTTTGGAAAGTTATCGTGGGCTGCACTAATTTTGATTGGATGAAACTTTATTCATCCTTTAAAAAAATTTTTTAAAAAGTGGTCACTCAACATATATGGAGTATATGGTGTAATTTCATCGCTTTCAAACTAGCAACTACATGCCGGCGACAGGCTTATTGAAAATCTGTGGATTAGACGAGACATGCAAAATTACTGACAGTCTCAATGGCTACATTTGGCGACAACAAACAAGCACTATATGGCATTTTTGTATGTTCTTACAACTACCAATCCACCGCAAAACATCATCGCTATTCATGCAAAATTATTGTAGGCTGCACGTTGGAAGCAGCCAAAGAAGCAAAAGTTGACACTCATCTTCACAACACATGCACATTGTTCAGGTTGAAATGTAATTTGCTAACTGGCAAACTTCCTGACATCAGAGCATTATTTAAAATTATATCGCCGTTCCTCAAGGCTTTTCCTTTCTCTGCTGTTGCTTCACTAAACTTGAAGCTCAATTCAATCCAAGCTGAGTGTCATTTTTGTAAAGAGAAATCATTTACTGTTGCCTGTGCAATGACATCTTCAACTGATGAGCTTTGCCCACCCGCAACTGACTTAAATTCCCTCGTATTGTTCTGAATGCCTGGAGTTGACAAGTCCACTTGATATTAAATTTTTTTCAGTCAAGCAATGTTATTTCAACAAATCAAGCAAAGAGCCCTTTCATTTTGTTGAACAACAAAATACTTCACAAACAACTCGTAGTTCATGAAGACTTTTTCGTTTTTGCGAACATGGCATGCTTCGCATAAAATTGCCAATCTTTCAGACTAAATTACAGTTGAAATTGTTGCTTTTATGAACTGCAAAACAAATACTATTATTGTCATTGTCATAGATTGTCAAACCTCTTTCCCTTGTCCTGTTGCAAATTTTTCTCTTTCTGCCTGCATTCCCAATGCCACCACTTGAACAGCCACAAACAACATCAGCATCATAAATCGAGTTGATGATGACAGGCGAATCAACTGAAATCCTTTCTAACTACACTTCTCAAGCTAAACTCATATCTAATAGCTCGCAGTACGCATGAACAACTGCCTGCCAAGTCTTGACGAACTGTTCGAACAATTTAACACAGCAAAGCCTCTGCAAGCCTCGCATTTGAATCACAAAGAAAAACTTTACATCACAAAGAGCTTAATCAGCGTTGTAGCGTAACAATTACAAATGGTGCGAATATTTGTATTTGCTTCATGGTCTTTGGTTCCCAGGTAATTAAAAAATGTTACAGTTCTTTGTTCGTGAACTTCAAGGGCTGCAAACCTCCGATCAAGTGAAAAAGCTTGTGGTAAATGATTGTGAAATGAGTAACACGAAAAATTGAGGAACATATTTTATTTGAAATAACATTTCAAGATCATGAACAAAAGCACATGGGCCATACCAAACAACACGGCGGGCCGCACTGCGGGCCACGGGTTGCACATATTTGTTTTAACCCATTCAAATAAATAGGGCCTAATAAACCTGATTGGCTGTTTCCTTTCAAAAAAACTTTAAAAACTAAGCCTAAACTTAAAAGCTTCAAGTGATTTCATCATCAAAATAGGAAAACTAGCGTAAGGGTCTTAACTTGCAATTTTTTCAAAATTTTTGCACAAGCTTAATTAATAAATTATTTCTTTGTATGTGTTAATTAACCCACCAATTGAAAATTCCACAATTTTATCAACAGTTTTGTTCCTGAGTTACCTGCCTGAAAGAAATCCACTGTGTACTGGGCAGTCATCCATGGTTCCATCAAATGGTTGCAAAATTTACAGACACATTAAAGGAGGTAGTCATGCTCGTAGCCATGGCCAAGGTACTAAGTTGTTGAGAACATGAAATACAGCTGCCAATTGTGGCAAGCACATCATAGAACGCTGAAGTTACCACAGTCATGTCAATCAGGTGCATAGTCATTATGATCAAAACATTGATCCACATGTAATAACAATAGTAGCATTTACCAGGCGCGGTATCCATGTGGCTTCGTAATAAAAGTGTTAGTAAACATATTTAAATAAGAGGTGTTTTGAATAGGTAAATGAGCTTATTTGAATAAGATTTCTATTTGAATAAGAGCCGATGATGCCTATGTAGTAGGTAAAATATCTATTCTGTAAGATCTTAGTGTCTGATTCTTAACTGTGAAGGGATTCTTTTTGATAGCCAGTGGATATATAATGAACTGTTTTTATACTTTTAGTTGACACTAAACTATAAGTCTGAGGCGTTTGCACCCTTCAGCAGACATCTGCTAAAGATACATAGATTTGATTTGAAAGCAACTGCTTCCTTCATTAAAAAGTTTATTGTTTCCAATGTGCTTCTTGTTAACATGTAACAACCTGAACTTTATTTCCAGGTAGTCTGAAATTAATATTATTTTGCTATAATAAGCAAAAAGCCTTATTGTGATTTCGATATTACTGATATAGTAGCAAATTCAAGTCATAATTTTGAGTGGTCTGAAAGGAAGCTGCATCCTAAAAATAAAACATCTTAAGAGATGCAATCCTGATCATAACACATACACAGTTTTTACTAGGACTGTGTTCTAGTGATCTGAATTATGTGCAACCCTGACAAGTATTCTTTAAAGTCGTTCCCCAAAACATTTTTTGTTTTCAGTTTGATTTTAGTGAACCAGTTAACCTACAATATTTTTCAGTGGTTTTCGTAATTTTTAAAACAACCTTTGTTTCATATGTGTCATTATTACTTTGAACTTGCCTTTGCAAACACAGCTGGCCGAGACTATTGTAGCAGTTCATGAAATATAAAATAAACAAGATGACACACAGACATTGTTTGCTTGGCAATAGTAATAACATTGTTGAAAACTTTGAAAAAATTAACTAGTTAATGTGTGTGATAAAAGTGACACCAGAATGTTGAAAAGCAAAAGATATTTAAGTGTACTGCAGTGGCGTTTCATTCAAACAGAAGAATTTGACAAGCATAAAAACAGACTCAGGCTTGTTCTGTCGCATCAAAATCAGTCCCTCTAATTAAAGAGCTGTAGTTAGGTAAGCAAGTTGTTCATGTAAGATTGTAAGGCCTTGGCACACAGAAACAAAATAATTTTAGGTAAGGATTTTTGAATGAGAGTAGCATTATGATTTGAAATCAAGCTATAATACAAAAGAATTACTTTCCCAAATTGAAAGGACTGATGACAATGTGCAACCCAACCTGGCACAAACATACTTCAGTCAACTTTTTGTATCAGAACTTACATCCTGCTGTCTGACTCAGAATAAGAGCTATTGCATAGTCTAAGGGAACCCAATTCTTTTGGTGTGTTTGTCTTTTTTCATTACCGGCTTCCTTTGCAGCTAAATACAATCTGTTGCGTCTTTGCAAGTTGGTTCTCTATTTTGTATGAACTGGTAATTAACCCTTATCACCAGTTCATGTCTTCATATGTTACGAGAGTAATGTTCTGTGACTTAAAAAAGGTTGAACAACACTGGTTTGACGTACTTCTATTTTCCAATATTCTGCTGAAAATTATCTCCTGGATTTTTGCCTGTTTTACTAAAAATTAATGGGCATATCAGTTTAAATTTATCTTTTCTGTTTTTTCAAAGATGTTTGAGTATTAAAAGAATTAAAACTTTGATTCTGAACAATTTCTTCATTGTTTGGTCATTCAAAGCTCTGTTCTAAAAAAATAAAGGACCAAATTTACAAGATTGCAGTCGACATGCTCTTGGCAAATTGATTACTTTGCACAACAGACTTTTGGGTGAAATCTTGGATATTAGTGTATTGCCATAGACACTCAGTGTTTATAGAACTGTGTTGAAGTATGAGTAGCAATAATGTGTTACTTACATGTTACAGGTCAGTCCTAGGTATAAATGACCTTGTGTTTGCACTTAAATGTATATAGCTGCTAACAGTTTCACTGCCGTGCACATGCTTAAGTCAACTCTGGACATAGAATCAAGGTAAATCAATCTTGTACCACATGAAGCTCAAGCTTTCAAGAAAAGTAACTTCGCAATGTCAGAAAATGGTGGTAATTCGAAACTATTCAACCACATGTGCAACATTTCCAGTAACTCAAACAAGTTTAAATTAGCCGACAAAGTTCATGTGAAGACCAAGGGAAAGATAAAACCACATCGACCAATTATTCTTTTGCGAAGAAACTCTGTTGGAAACACTTCAACTTGTAATGGCTTGAAATCTTCCAAAGTGGCAAAAAAACAGATATCCCGTTTAAAAAGCATGTCAGAGATTGAACGAAAATTCAAGCACTCACCAAAACATGGATGTCTGACTGTACAGTCTGAGGATATTAGTGATTTTGCAGTGCAGGAGGTTCTTCACCCTGCAAGTCAACAGCAACTTAGTGACAATTTTTCTGATGTGAAAGTTGAGCACATCGAGCATGTTCCGGAGATGTTACATTGGCAAAACTCAGATTGTAATATCCCTACTCAATATGGGACATTTTCTCCTCAGGTCCCCCAACACTTCATCAGCAACAATGTTCCATTCATCTCATGTGATGCTGAAAACAAGGAGAATGAGCCAATGTTTGTAAAACAAGAAACAAATGTTTTTCCAAGTGAAAACCGTTGTACTTTCACAAGGAATGCAGTGCTGAATGTCCATGATAATATGTACCGTACCAATGTAGACAATTATTCATTGCTAAACTTCAGGGAGCAAGTTACTTTTCACCCACAGTCTAGTCAGTTTGCTTACCCACAGCAACAGCTTGCATGCAATCCTCAACACCTCAGTGGGCCTTCATTCTCCAACAGTTTTCTTCATCAACCAGTAGCTGGTAAATATTTGTAGTGTGTTAATTATTATATTTTGATTGCACTCAATACACTTGCATTTTAGTTTAATGCTAAGGTACATGTCTTCTAAAAAGTAATTTTATTATCTGCACTTTACTTTGTGTTTAAATTGAAGTTGAAACTAATTTTTTGCTTCGTGTGACCTCATAAATTAATAATATGGTCTTATGAAAGTTATTAGTAAATGAAAAAGATAATACTTGTGTCTGTACTTCTACAATAACATAAGCTACATCTTTCAGTCATGTGTTCATCTGCCAAATTTCAGGTATGTTTCCTCTCTCAGTAAATGGAGAGACACAACAACAATGCTTTCGCCCAGCCAGTGAAATGCAAATGCGATATACCATGAGACAGAATTATGACCATCCAGTTGATGACAGCTTGACTAACATAACCTGGCTTGGAAAAATGGGCGTAAACAATTTTTTGCCTGTGCCTCTTGAAAGAGAGCGTAAGCTTACTGAGGTATTCTTTTTATTCATGGGTATTCGCAAAATTATGGTGTGTGATCATTACTACTGTTCAATACAAATTAGCTAGTTGTAATGAGCTTACGTTCATCTTATAAATTTTGCCATATATGTAAAATTCACTTCAGTTCAAATAAAGCTGAAGACAATACATTTATTTTGAAAGTGAAATTGACTTTTTCTAGAGGGATGACAAGCGTGGTAAACCCCCTTATTCCTATATGGCACTGATTCAATTTGCAATCAATAGTAGTGCAACTGGAAGAATGACTTTGAGGCAGATCTACCAATGGATTGAGGAAAAATTTCCATATTTTAAGACTGCTAAACCAGGCAAGTGTTGGTTATTCACGAGCGCTCCATGCTATTTCTTGATGTGTATTCAACCAGATCTTGTTTTACCAAAATCTAGAAGCAAGTAATGTAGGTGAAGTTTGGGAAAAAGTAGTGCGTGCATGATTCCATATGTAGGTAATGAACACAAAGCCATGTATTTATAAAAAGATTGGTATGCAAGCATGTATCGATAAAAACGAAGGGCTTTTTAGGTTGGAAAAATTCTATCCGACACAACCTCTCTCTTCATGATATATTTGTTCGAGAGGTCTCTGCTGGGTCAAAAGCTTCATACTGGACACTGAGAGCTGATCTGAACATGAGACCATTAACCCTAGACAATATGGTCAGTATACTACATTCAATTATTTGAGAAGAATTACCTTAAAGTAGTCTGTCGTTTTGCCCTTGGAAATAAGAGAAACTCATTGATAAACATCAGTGTGCTTATCAAGCTGCATGTCTTAATCTCGGCTTGCAGTTTTTCTTGCTACGCAGTGATTTAAATTTGCCATGATGTGTAATAAGTCAACTAGTTGAGTAGCCAGCCTACACCAAGCTCTGTGTACCTCAGTAATAATTTCATGACAAGTAATGGTGTGCATGAAGGATTTCTTCAGGTGTTAAAGAAAAAAAAAACATATTTTCAGGTAAGTTCTAAGTTGTGTGAGTTTAGCCACTTCTCGCATATGTGTGTGTTTTCAGGGTGGAAATACACAGCATGCCTTCCAAGACTATGGCCAGACACCAAGACCTCAGTCGATGTGGTCGCTGAAAACGTTTTCTCAAAGTCAGAAACCGATTCTTCCGCGATTGCCACCATCCTCTCGACCGTATGTTTTGCTGCCTGTACCTTTGCTTCAGGTACCAATTTCATTATTTTTAGTTAACATTTCTAAAGTAACATTTCTAAAGTTTGAGGCACCTGATAATTGTAGATTTGGGGACACTTTAACTGTTGTCAACAGAGCTAGGTGGCAGTAAAGCAAACATACTGTAGTTGGTTTTCGCTGTCAGGAAAAATGTTCTAAATTTGTTCTCGGCTTTCGCATGTATGTATGCAAGTAAAATGTGTTAACTGTTACGGTTAATGCAGTAATTCAACATTATACCTGGCAATGCAGGAAAAAGCAACAATTAATGAGCAGTGTGCAGCTAAAGTTCGTTTATTCTTGATCATTGTTTTCACACGGTATTTGGTTTATTGTGCAGTCGCAAGTGCGCGATACATCCACAACAAGCATGTCCGCGCAAATACATTCGACGCCGTCACGCCAATCCGACTTTGATATTGGCAGGTAGAAATTTTTACATTATAAATTTTTCTGTGGAAAATCCATTTATTTATTTATTTACGATGGCGAGCATTTGAAATCTTTAATGAACTGTTTACTGGACATTAGTGGGAGCAATGGCAATAAGATTATCTTTTCTATATCAACCTTTTCATCGACCTAAGCATTGTTGACTGGCTTATACAACGGCATATTTTCTGCAGTGTTGATGGTTCTGGAACATCGCCTTCCGTTTTCCGCGACTCCGGGTTTTGTTCAGATCTGAGTCACTCAACACCTTCGGCAAGCGGTTTATCGTCGGAATCGGGTGAGCTGCACTCTATACCAAACTTTTTTATATGTTGCGTTTGTGGCATATTTGAATGACCTGGTAAAAGCAATGGTGCAAAAATATTGATTGACTTGCTATGGTTTGTGGGAAAACGGAAACGCTTATTGTTGTCAATCAACCCTGCGTTCTTTTCAAAGTTTTTGCTGAAATATTTTGCTCACGTCACGGAAATATGTACAAGTATAAAAAAATGAAACATGTTGCAGCATAAGCATATGTAGCCTCCAAATAATATGGCAAATAAAATCATTGCAATTAAAAAAACTGCGAAAGCTCAAACATTTTTAAGCACGATATTCTATTTTAATTTGTGTTTACTTCTCCACATTCGTTCTCAAAAGCATGGATGAGTTAACCCAAAGAAATGTTGTGTCCCGCTTCTTTCGAAGGGGACCAAGGTTCCTTTACTTGATGTGGCACCAAAATATCGCCGGATTTAGTGCGAAATTCCCCACAGGAAAAATTTACAGCACTGCTAACTGTACCAGGTCGTATCTTGTTTTTGATAAAGCGGTCCTTCGATTCGTTTTTAGCATCACGCCAGTGGTTGAGCCTTGATGTAATTTGGCGGCGCGTCACTTGCCAGTTGACATATTTTAAGATAGCGCCATTCTGCCGCTCCAATAGATTTGCCGAGTAGGATTACGTGGTTTGTTTTGCGATTGACCTAATCTCACTTTTGTAAATTCTTGTCTTCAGGCTCACATCACCGCAGCAGTGAACGATCTGGCGCCAACTTAAAAGACAGTATACCTGACAAGGACATCAGTCCTATGCTGTCGCAAGCTAACGTAAGAATCTCCATGCTTGGTGTATATGAAAATCCTGGCACTGATCTATAATTTCAAACGAGCAGAGGTGTTTTGATTTGCACCTCGACAACAGTGTGATTCAGTATATTCATAAAATGTAATTTAGAAATGCATGTCTTCAGCTGCTTCAGCGTTTGGTATATAACGTGCACATAGGTGTTCATTTGTCATGGAACTACATAATTTTACTAAGTTAAGTTCTTTCACTGAATCCAAAAACCTTAAATTTTTATAGTTAGCTTTGACCTGCTTTGGCGGTGATAGACCGCTCGTGCGAAAATGTGGTATCGAGTTATTGCGACGTGGACATCAAGTTGCAGCATCTGGACCTGGAGGCCTTTAAACCACAATCAGTTACGTGACAGCGGCTTGTGAGTGCTGCAATTCTGGATAAAACGGAGGGTCTTAGTAGAGCATTTTTCCGCAGCCCACTCTCCTCAAAGTGGTAGTACCTGGAAGAGCTTCAACAAGGCAACTATTTTTTCTTGGGTAGCTTGTAATATGTTAGCCCGGTGAGGCAATCAGTCCAGGTATGACCAACGCAAATGCTACACGACGTAGTATTGCGAGTCTGGTCGCCTGATGATTATGCATCTCAGCCGCCTTCATTCAAGACCGGGTTTAGTTGTTGTTAGTTGAAGTGTGACATCTTTAAGTCTAGAATCCATTCGTTGCAGCTCTAACTTTTTCAATTGAAAAGAAAGTTGATGGAAAGATGATGATCGATTTGCAGTTCAGTCAATTGCTCGTTTAGCTTTGTTATTTAATTAGGTTCCGCAATGTTGCATTATTTCTACGAACTTATTTCGGTGTCTCTATTCACCCGTCTTTTTTCAAGCGGATGTTTTGATTGGTCAATGTTATTAAGAGAGATTGGACTTCATCTAGATAAGTTTATATATTTCTTCATTTGAAATGTAACATCAGTTGCTGTTGACTACGATTTTCTCAATCACGTTGCATTACAGACTTATTCAGTCTAGGAGGCAATTGTAAGGGCTGTGGATTCGAACCAAACAGTTTGCAATTGGTAGCTTAAAAACAAATTCCAATAGAGTTAGAAGCGAAAAACTAGCGCAAAAACACAAAACTAATAATTTCAACGAATTCATGTTTGTTTCGAAAGCATGTGCTTTCATCGGCAATGTTTGCATCTGAAAGCATCTGCTTTAATCGGCAATAATATTTCATAAAGCGCCAATCGTATGCTGCAAAACGCGTGGGAAATCGGCATATACAACATTTACGGATTACACTGGTATCTTCTGAACGATTTAGGCCTTACTGTGTGACTATTCCGTGTGCTACACTTGCGTATTTAGCTTCTAGTTTGTACGCACCAGTCGCCGGTTCAATGCGCTTCTGTTCTCTCTATCGATTTGCCACCGGATCAGTTTTTCTGTCTGCCCGCAACCTCAACTGATACCCAACTCACCCTGCACAACTTCTGGTCCAATTCCACGTTTGCTTCGTTCGATACAACTTACCTTTTAAGCTGTACGACATGGGATTAGCGAAAAACATTGTTACAATAGATGATTATGACAACACCATGGAAGAAGTTGCGCAACTTTCTGAACTACGCACTGGTTTGTGCCTGCAACATGCGTTTAAACTTCGTAGGTCATTGGAAATGGCGTTGATTGCTTATGGTGTGCCGTAAATCGACAATTAACCCAGCAAAAATATTTCTCCCCACATTGCACCCATGCGTGTACAAAACTCACTTGCCCTTATATCTCCTCACACCTGCACGCAAATTTTTCCTTATCCACTGACGCTGTCCTTTCCCTGGTCCCGAACTCGGAAAGATTTCGACTGCGAACGAAGAAATGAATGTGAACTTCCACCGCGCATTCCAACTCGACCACAGGAACGCTCCAATAGCTTCTGCGCCACTGGGGATGTTTTGTTTGGACTCTGTCTCTTCCTTGCTTGCGCGGCTTTTGCCATGGAACGGGCATCGCTCAGCGATGACCGTTACACAAACTTTGCACATGCTATTATCCACAAACCGCTTGGGCTCACCTACATCGCGCAGGTCGTTAGTTTTTCCCATACTCCGTTACCTCTGTGTTGTTGGAAGCTTGGCGGCAGCTTGGCAAGTGTTGATGCTAGAAAGAACGTATGTGGCGCGTACGTTCTAAGAACAAACTCGGGGCGATGTCGTTCTTTGTGCATTGGCAATCCGCCAAGGTTTTCAAAAGATAGAAAGTCCATCCATTTTTTAATGAGAAACTCGGGCTAATACAAATTTGCTGAAAGCCCAACGGGGTAAATTTTCGTGACAAAAACAGCTACATACTATAATAGAATGAAACTTGGAAAGCTGGCAAAGTCGTATGAGAAACAAAACGCAACCAATGATTTCGTTTGAACCCCTGGTTGTTGCTTTATTGTTCAACTAAATGCCTTTGGGATAACGCTAGTGTTGTTGTTATAACTGTATAAAAACGGTTTGAACGACTAAACATGTCTGCATAAGAAACATTTATCTCACAAAAGTTATGGTTGTCCTGTCAGGCATTCGATTTAATTTATATAAACGCGCACGCTTTGCGACAACTTAGATGGATCTGGTGAGTTGAATGTAAATCTTAGTTGTTTTGTGCAGGCGCTCAAGAGCAAAACGGGAAGTCAGAAGAAACTGCGCAAAGAGCCCCTTCAAACACTGAATGACTCACTCAACTCGTCGCTTCATTTTAAGGTGGAGAACGCTGCACATCATGTTCGTTTGTGGTTTGCTTGACAAACAGCATATTTTTAACAAAAACATTCGCGTTTCTGATCTAGGAGAACACAGGTCCAACAGTGATAATTAATATAAGCAGAAAAATGCATCTTTACGCTGCGCAAATACCCATTATCACTGTTAGATTTGCATCTTTTTTCGACTCGTGCTAGCACATACGTTTAAGATTTACTTACTTTCGTGCTTAAAAGCGCTTCTGCAGTAAGCTTTCGATAAAATCGCTAACGGTTTCTACTCGGCCATGCCTGCAGGAAAGCAGCGAAAGCGATTCGCCGTCACCGTCGCCACGGAGACGCCCGCTGTCGCCATCCGGTGCCCAGTTCCTGCTGTGCAAGAAGCTGCACAAACAGTCAACGAAAGCGTCGCAAGACACGCAACCGAAAGCGACGATCGGTTTTTCGGAAGAAAGCTTCAGTGAAATTCTCAACGACCTGGGCTCTCCCTTCCGCGGTTTCCTCCTCAACGAACACGCAACGACGCCGCGCCTCCAGTCGGCGCGGAAGCGGCGCCGCTCCTGGGGATCGCCGGACTCGAGTTACTCGGACGGGACGAACCTCCATCGGCGCTTGCGCGTCGCTAACGAAACGACTCCTATCTTGCAACAGATTAGGCGCGTGAAAAGCGACGCCGGGGATTTGGCCAAGAGCGCCGAAGAGACCGAAGAGCTGGTCATGCCTACCTCAACTCCTATGTCGAAAGAAAAGTGGAAGAAGTCGCTGCAATACAAGTACGAATGATTGTCTTGAAGATCAGAGTTTTTTGCGATTTGAGCACAGCCCTAAGTTCTCTTGTACCTTTACTATTTCCTTCAGATTTTGTGCTTTAACTAACGGGTGTTAAATACAAGGTCAACTGGCGTAAAACTTCCTGCGATTCTTCTAGTGCTCACGTTTACAAAGGGGTTATAAACATTTTTGGTGAGTGTGATTGTACTGCTTTCTTTTACAACTAGAAAAAGCACTACCTTTAAATTTCTAGATCCGCAGCAACTTTGCTTGTATTATAAGTAATTATCTTTCAATCTGTCACCCTCGTTAGTTAAGCAAGTCTTGTATTTAAATAGGTCCGAGGAAAGTCATGAGAACTTTAGAACGAGCTCTCAGCTGCCAATTGCGACGTCGTGGGTGTCTGACGCCGTCGACGCGAGACAAGCCATGCGAACTCCCTCGCCCATCCCTTCCGCGTCCAAGGTCGAACTGGATTCGGACTTCCTTCGGGACATCATG
>JGI24022J15233_10006233_pt1 | contig 12874 bp, 6 predicted proteins | sample Ectturendosymbi2_FD_15233 | JGI IMG/M metagenome (IMG submission 15233)
CGCCATACTTTTGGTGGGACCGGTTTAATTCTTTTGTGTTCGTGTTTACGCTTTAGGTTTTAGGTTTGGTTTCATTAAACTGAAGTGAATGTTTTCTATGTATCAATGAGGACAATTGAAAATTACGAGTTTGATAAGACTAGGACTGCTGGAGTGACTGGAAACGCCACTAATTACAGTATAAAAGCGGCCTGGGCGACAATCCTGTATGTTCAACCAGAGATGAAATTTCGCAGCCCTCCCGGCCATTTTCACCACGAGCCGCCACTGGTGTTTGGTGAAAAACATTGTTTCTAGTTTTTATAGGTCGTAGTTTTTATAGCAGTTCCGCAAGTTTGAAACGATTGGCGTAAAAATATACAAATACAATTAAAAGGCAGTTTCTACCTACTCTTAACGTTTTCACAATTATTTGTTTCAAGGGCAACATCGTGTTACGGCCTCTATATCATTTTTGAGAAATGTGGTAAACTAAACATCAGAGTTGGAAAATCGCAATCATAAATTTTGCGGGTTCTTGCAACTTAAGGATTCAAAACTTTTGACTGTTCCTGTAGAGTGTTTGTGCACACAAGGGAAGCAGCACATATGCTTGTTATCAGCTTAAATCGGCTAACTTTATCAGATCAGACATAAAATTAGAGAGCAGGTTTTCTAAAACACGACAGAAACTGATGAAATCCTTGGAAGTCTCACCAAATCGAATTGGAAGGAAAACGCACGAATATAGATCAAAATTAATTTGATACTGAACGTTTCTGAAAAGCTGCTCTCATTATCAGCGAAATTAACTGAATGATGCTCAAGATATTAAACTACGAAAGGAGCTGACGGTGCGACACAAAAAGAGGGGCAATTGCGTACACTATTCAAAGAGACTGGTGTTGCGTCAGTCATGATTGCCGGAGGCCGAAAAGTCTGCTCGACGAGACGCGACGAAAGGTAGTTGCTTTTGATAGCCTGTTACAAGCTAAGGATGAACAAATGTCCGAAGCATCGTCAGCGGTAGCCTTTACTGCAAATAGAATCACACCGTCAAATTTTCAAACTGTAGGTATGATAATTCACCGCATTGTTGGAACGGTCAAGACCGTGGCAGTGGCGTAGCCAGCCCAAAACTTTTTGGGGGGCCAAAAATTTGGGGGGAGGGAAAATGGTTGACTTTAGGCGAACAACAGCATTTTTGTTTGGGACGCCACTTTTCAACGCACAAAATGACTAGATATGCTAAAAATTTGGCATGACCGTAGTGAACGGTTCTGTGCAACAAGAAATTATAAAATGTTGAGAAACAGACAAAAATATTTAGTTTGCCAGGTTTTAAGTCTTTCGGGTGCTTTCTTTTTCTCGAACAGGGGAAGATCATAGAGCTCTAAAACGTGGTGGGCGATTTTCCACTTGTTTTGAAACCTACAATCCCTGTCGTGTTTGACTTTGCTTGCAGAATTTTTGTGCAAACACAAGATAAAGAAGCCTGCTCACTTGCTCACAAGTTTATTCGGCGATTTTCATAAAATTATCAGCATAGAATGTAGGCTACTCTCTCTCAGGCACAAACAAGCATAACAACTGCTGTAAGAAAGAGTGCTGCACAGTAAGCGTACCTAGGTGCTTAAAAAGCATTCGGCTATTATTTTATACATAGTTTTAATTTATTTAGGCAAACTGACTGTACAACTCAGTTATTTCTCTCCTGAAACCANTTAAAAGAAAGCTAATGATCTGACTTCATACCATGGGCGTCGGAAGGGGGGGNAAGGGAAGGCCTGGGCCGCCCCCTGGATTTTGAAATTATTAGCAAAAAAGGTTGTTTTTTCAATTTCGAGGGGTAAAAACCAAATTTCACCACTTTTGGCCCCCCCTGGAAAAAATCCTTCCGACGCCCATGCTTCATACCCGAAACGATGTGAACTCCACAGACCTGTTCTGCAGGTAATACAGTTCTTTGTCAAAATATCTGCAGTTGCCAATTGGTAGAATTAAATACATGAAGCGGCAAAAGGTCAACAAACCACTGTTAGACTGAACGTGTATATACGGTTTACGGCTTTGCGTCAGTTTTAAGTAAAGGATACGTTCATGAATCGCTCGTCTACAGCTATAAAAGCCTTACTAGACACACAAAACGAAGACTGTTTTTTGACCTGGAATGTACAATTCATAACAAATGTTTTCTTGTTTAGTGTGAAGCGGGTTCGTGTCTGGCGGCGACAATAAATCGGTGACACAGCTTTTTTATTGGGATCACTGCTCTTCGGCTCTAACAAAGACGTCATTAGGTTTGATACTGCTTGACGCTAGAGACACAAATATTTCATTACAAGCTGCAGTGTAATCTTCTTGAATGAAAAACTGAATTTTGCCAAGAAGCTTGTTGTAAATCCTTTGCAGGTGTTTTAGTTGTTCAAGCACCATAGTGCAAGCCTGGTCAAGCCGCGGCTCGCGATCCGCATTTGGTTCTTTGCCCGGTACCATGCGGCTCCTACGTAACTATTGTATTTATTCACGTATAAGCCGCAATTTTTGTACCAGTTGTTCACCTTGAAAGTCAGGGTGCGACTTACAGATTTGAAGAGGATTTTTCAAGACAAGGAATGCCAGAAGTCCCACTGAGTAACGTGCATAACAATAAAAGGCTTGTAAATTTCTGTCATTATCATGTTGGTGTGTGATATTTGCAATCAGTCTAGCTCAGGGGTTCCCAAACTGGGGTACATGTACCCCTAGGGGTACATTTGCCTATCTGAAGGGGTACATTTAAGGTTAGCAATAAAAGGGAAAAATATGTTTATATATTATTTATTTTGAATTATGAATATTATTTTCAAAAATGATTATATGCTTATTGGTAAACATATTTTTGTTATTTTCCTCAACCTTTTTGTCATAAGAAATTTTTGGGGGTACATGCTCATCTATCGAAATGCTGAAGGGGTACAGAGCAAGAGAAATTTGGGAACCCCTGATCTAGCTGAACAATGGTATGTGTGTGTTGAGTGAGGAAGAGATGGGGTGATGTTCATATGTGCCCATGCGTATGATGTGGCTTTTTGCGCTAACACAGTAAGAAATGTGGCTCTTGGTCTCTGACTGGTTGGCCATCCCTGCTGTTGCCAATACCATATCACCTTCCTCATAGTGGTCAGTGGGATACCATTCTTCTCGGCCAAGCAATGTCTTTCTCTGTCTAATACGCCTGCAATAAATTACTTCGGCGTCCGATGGAGTTATGATTGTTTGTCAACGCTTTACTCTGCAATAATTAATGATGTCCAAATGGCCTCGTTTTGTGTGTCCTGTCATAAAATCGATTTTATGTTATATGTAAATTGGAAAGCCATTTGGTTCTTTCGGTGTAATGGCACCAACCTGGATGCTTTATAAACAGGAAAAATTCCATACATTTTACGAGGCTTGACCACTACTAAAATTTCACGAAAGCTTATCGGTGAGTAGGTATAGTTCGACATTCCTGTTGCACTGGCACACTAGGGAGATACGAAAATTGGCAGATTATTTTTAATACTTCTAGTTTAGAAACGCGAATAATTTACGCCATGGGCCCGAAAACACTAGTGACCATAGAACTTAATTAACAGCTCATACTCAATTTTGGCCCTTTTTGTTGAAAAATTTTCAAAAAATATGTTATGGTGTTATGTCTTACCTGCAGAAACAAGCCTAGCAAAAATCCACCTTGGCGCATTCGCTGAAACATGTCATTTGAGATTAATTTCAATACAACATACGATGGAATTTAGGCTGTTGCAGTAAAAGATCTAAAACTGCAATACAAAGTGCAGGCAAGACTCTGAATTTTATCAGCTCATCAATTTCATTTGATAAGTCGTCGATGCATTACCGAAAAGCGACGTATAACATGCATTGATCTAGCGCACCAAAGAGAATACCCCAGCCAGAAGTAATTGACTCAGCTGCAAAAATAAAACTGATTTATTTGAAACTTCGTGAAAGACTAGATACAACTGCGATATTCGAGTCGTATGCGTCGATAAAAATTTCTCCTTTTCCTGAAGCACACTGCACGTGCCCCAAAGCAGAATCGTCACTCACGTCAGCACTCTACAGTGGTTTTAACCACGATATAGTGGTTACCAAACCGGTACACGTAGCAGGGCTTTGCACATCGTACGCGAGAAGCTTCCACATCTTGTGCAAAGGTTAGTGTCAGATGAATTTATGGAGTCTATTATTGTAACTGTCGCAAACTACAATTCTCTTTGCAATATTGAATCACCGTGCAACCAAATGTCACCGGCGGTTACTTGATTTAAACAGCTGTTTTTTTTAACAAAGTCAACGGCCATTGTTCATGATGATCACCATGTTCAAAAGTCGGAATCGCATTGCTGCGACTGGACTTGATTTCAACACGCTGGGAGCGAGGCTCTGTCCGAAAAGACCAACTTGTGGAGAAAAAACAGCTGCAGTTTTCGCATTTGTTTTTTGATTTTTCATTTGTGTGTTTTAGTACACAAAAGTTCTTTTGAGTACTAAATAAACTCTTCTGGAACGGGTGGTATACGCTACGATAGTAAAAAGCTACAGATGGTAAGAGGTCAGAAAAAGCTTTTAGAACCACCGCTCTGTTAGAAAGAATGTCGTCGGAGCTTTGAAGGCAGATTTTTTGTATCTACTCGCAGAAATCATCTGTGCTATGACCATCCGGTTTTCGACAAAAAGTGTTGATACAAAGACGCTACCACTTTTTTCCTGTTCCAGGCCGGTTCACCCGTGCAAGCTATACAATACCTTGCAAAACCTTACCCTGGGCTACAAGCACACCTTCAGGATCAGTACTAAACCGGAAGGAAAATGAAGACCAAGGTTCACCCATTTACTACTGTCCGAAAGGATGAAAATTTCCCCAAAACAAAAGATGTGAAGGTGATTTTAACTTAAAAACCCAATGCCTTGCACAGACATGGGAGCATCATGCAAATCATCGGTGGTCGTAAAAATTGTGAGGCTTCCATGTGATGGCAGTCAATGTGGTGCGCTATTTTAACTAACGTAGGTACAAAACTTTTTTCAAACAAACGTACTGGAGGCTTTATTTGTCTCAGTATTCAAGGAAATCCTATCTGGAGTCGATAAACTGGGCTACACTACCACACAATACTTTGGCAAGTGCAATCATTTTAAACCTACAAAGAAAAGTTAAGGTCAAATGTTGTTCATTCCCAACGGCAGACGATAAAAACTAAACTAGTGAAATAGCAGTCAGAGTCGTACCAATGATTAACTAATTAATATCAGGCGGGCATTTTTCTTTTTGAGAGATTCTATTCAAAAACAACAACATCCCTACATGTACTGTAAACATTTTGCCAAGCAAGAGTACTTCTGAGGACAACAGAAAGATTCGGCTGATTTTTCGTGTCCGAGGCGAAGCTTCCCGGAGATGCCAGAATCAATTTGTGTGCAGTCGCTCTAGGAACGAAGCTATCAGAAAATAAGACAAACCATGACGTGAGAGAACCATGGTGATTTTCTTACCTGTGATAAATTAGATTAGAATTTGTTTTCCCATATCCTCACTTTCACAAAAACAACCTCTTAAAAATAAAAAACTTAATACGTGATGATAAAAATGCGACATGCTTGATAATTTTTATTTGAATAAGAAGTGATGGTGCCTACGTAGTAGGCGAAATATATACTCTGTAAGATCTTATTGTCTGATTCTTAGCTGTGACATGATTCCTTTCGATAGACAGTACTTGAATTTTTTTTTATTTTTTAATAGTGAAAGGGAAGAGTTGTCAAATTTACTGTATTAATTGGGATAAACGAACAAATCAGACCAAAGTGCCTGAAACTGTTTTTCTTTATTTGAAAATTGCTGCTATTGCGTCATGTATCGTTGAGTACAACAGTGTGCCGACATCACGTACGGTACCTTAGTACAAGCATTAAAACACGCAAATACTCAATGTACAATATCAATGAAAGCATGACAAAGCAGGAGTGAAATTGCCAATGCTGTGAAGGGATGCCGCTGTTTCAACAGGCGCCACACAAACTTCGTGTCTGACTGTGACAGTGACGTAACACTCTCGTTTAAACAAACAACGATAGATCCATATCACGAGGCGACGGAACGCAGTGAGCATAACGCAGTTATTGACAAGTAATGATGTAGTAGATGGCTGCGATTGCTGTTGTCGCTAAACTGGTCTTGATGTTTTACAAAGTCGTCGTTTATCCTGTCAGAACAAGCAGGTAACACCCATACGTGCCATTATCAGAGTTACTTGTCGTTTTAAACACAGCTGTTTATAGAAGAGACAATAAAGTGCTTCCTGCATGACAAATTACATTTCCTGTGTCTTTTTATTTTGTTGGTCACCTCCAGTTTATGGCCAGGACACGAGTTTAATGCTCATGAGTAATCGAATCTAACGCATTAAGTGCGTCCAGTCCTTTTAGGATAATATCAAAACGTGACATAACGTTACCTACGAGAAAATAGCTGTTATATCACTTTTCAGACGAACAAAGAGAGTCACCGTTTGATTTGAAAACCTTTGCTCGCACAAAGCTTGGTTTATCCAATTTTATGCCGTGTGATATATTGTGCGAAATGTTACTGTTTGACAATATGCAATCAACTTTTGACTTGCTGCAATATAGCGTCAAAGATCATAGATCAAAGTTCTTCTAGAGTTTCTCGTGGCAACTTTCGTTTAATACAACAAATATTAAAAGAACTATTATCACAGAAAAGCGTACCAAAACACTTCGAACGGTAAAAATGTTGATTTTGTAACTCTACTACATTTACATTTGCTTTCCAAACTCCCGCTTATGTTTGCTTCTACTTTATGTGAAGCTTTATTTCGCATAGCCTACGTAGTGAAAATGATTTCTTGCTGTGTAAAAATTGTGACTGCATTTAGGGTTAAAGCTTCGCATCACGGACTTGCTTTCGTTCAAAAGAAGTGTGTTTTTCGGGCTGGAAGCTGATAGAGATAAATTCATTGTTCTTGAATGATTCGCTTCTAGCACAAAAATGACAAACCCAACTGCTTTAGGAAATAAGCGCTAATCAAACGTCAGTCATGCACCCATTATTGCCAAGCAAATAATACAAATGACATTATTTGCTACCTACCATGTCCTTCGAAACGTAAGGTAGACAGTTGTGATCTACTCGCTGCATACGCAAGAAATCCACTACACCTAAGTTTTCTATAAACTTAAAAATACAGGGTTGCTTGAATACGAACGACTTCGGATTCGCTCTGGTTATCCGCTTTATACCATGTGAGTCAGAAAAACTATACAACTATTTCACGTTTTTTTCTTCAGAATTGTGAAAACTTAAAACTTCATGTAAAAAAACAAATGAATATGAAATTCATTTCAGCAAAACCGTGCTTTCAATTATAGGCAACTTGTTTCTAAATGCAGAGCGTATGCCAGACATACATCTAAGATAACCTGACAATGTCTTCGCGGGTATTTTTAGTTATTAGGTGAAATGCAGTGAATTCAAAGGTAGATTGCTGGATTTGCAAAACCTAGGAGATTGAAATCATAGGCGTAAGAGACGGGGTGGAGGGATTCCAAAAGTACTTTGCTTGCGGGAAAAATAATTTCAAACATGGAAAAAAATATTTTATTGAAATTGTCATCTTTTTAGAAAAACTATGTGCTTGTCAATTCAAGTCTTTTCCGCTATTCATCGTGTGAAAGTTGTATTAGATGTGTCATTTTATTACATAGAGAAATTAAAACCGTAATTTTTTTTGAAAGTTTACTTTTAGAGCATGAACATATTTTTTCGGGAAAATGCAATAGCCCTACCTCAGACTTTTGACCCCCTACGCCTATGCCTCTCCTCCATAAATCATAAACAAGATAAGCGCTATGAGTATAACAAAAAAAAAAAATCGAGATTTGTTACACTACTACAAAAGTCTTGAAAAGCTTCTTAGGCAAAGTTTGGAGTTTGATCTGATAGAATCTGAATATTACAGTTTACATGCTAGATGCTGGCACGCAAGCCATAAAGTATTTTAAATCGCTAGAAATACAGAGTACCAGACCTTGCAGAAGCAGAAAACTAAAATCTTAGTATCCTTAGTTTTCCTCCCCAATTCCTCCCTTGGGCAAATTTTCTCCTAGGAATTAAAAATTATGCCCTTAGTAAACCAGGTGGTTCCTGGATGAGAACTAGTGTTATAGTCGCTTCTTTATTGCAAACTCCTGGCGCCAAGCACGCACGCTTGCCGGAGACTTTGTTAATGAAAAATCTATCAAGTTTCTACGATATTGGGAAAAGCTGCATGGGTCTTGCCTGGTGGTTAGGTGCTGAAAGTGTTCGCGTGCTAATTCAGATGTAACATGTTGCTGGACAAACACGGGGTACTGCTCTGAGAACATTTAGATTTTGGGGTTTCTAGGTCTANGAAAGAAGGGTTGGCTCGTCGTGAGTAAAGCTATGTTTGATTCTTCATCAGGTACCTGTGTCATAATCACTGGCCAGGGTTTTGAGCGCTGGGAACTGAGCTGAAGCATTACGCTTACAAGCCAGAAAACTTCACCACAGCACCAAAGCATCACCCTAAACCTCCAGTAATTTTAAATTTGTGTAGGTGAATTAAAAATCATGGGTTGTCAATTGAGCCAACAGCTATAAATTTCACCAACAGCTATAAATTTCACAACACGTCGTATATGTTTTTTGCGACTGCCCATTGTGAAAGGTTTTGCAGATTTAATGACTTCTGAAGTCACTCCGTTTTGCTTGTAATTACATGAAAATGACCTATGTTGGCATTTTAAAACTTAAAGAAGTTTGAAAAGAAGGATGAGGACATGTTGTGGTTCAAGAAGCATGTAGTTTATGAAAAAACTGTAAATCTTGCATAAATTGCAAACAGGAAATGCAATTGCAAGCCCATGAATATCACTGGACAAAAAAAGTCACCTTGGAAACGAGTTTTCTTTCACAACAAACACATTCTGTGTCCTGCCTTTGAGTGGTCCTCTCAGCTTTTCTCATTCTTCCTGCCCTTTCACTGTTTCAGCATGCCTGTCCACAACTTATTTAAAAATGTGTACTTATTCTGTTAATCTGCACTAGGTTTGAGTTAAAATCCAAAGGACTGGTTAGCTACATCAGTCCGCAGTTTGCAATTCTTTCACGAATGGATGCGTTGCACACAGTTTGTAACGTGGTTGAGCGTTTTTGCTGTAGAGAGCTCGTGGATCAATACAGAAAAAATGTATTGTATAAATTTACAAGAATATTTGCGTCCAGCACAGTGTCGAAAAATGAGGCTGGTAGTTAGTAGATTAGACCTTTAAAAATTGATAACTTTAACATTGAAACATTTGGCGTTAAATAAAGTAATTTAAGATGAAAATGGCTTTCTTCAGTAAGAATTATACGTTGCGGAACTTATTTGTCTTTAACAGGAAAACTGTTATATACTCGACACCATGGGAGTAGGAAGGATTTTTCCAGCGGGGACAAAACGATTTTTTCCAGCGAGGACCAAAAGTTTTTTTCCAAGGAGCGCAACAGTGGTAAAGTTTCATTTTACCATCTCAAAACTGAGAGAAAAACATTTTTGTACTAAAAGGTTGATAGGAAAATATCAAATTTCCAAATCCAGGGGCCAAGGTCTCCCTGTCTCCTACCCCCTTTCCGACGCCCATGTCCATCACTTCTTCATTTAATTCGAGTCGCTGAAAACAAAAGTAGTAGATTATCGTTTCAGACATTTGTCCACAAAACTTATCTCGTGAGGTGGGAATTGTTAGCTGTACGTTCAAATGGGTAGAAGGCGGCTGCAACAATGTTAGTGAAGTTCCTAAAGTTGTCACCTTGAAAGTTTTATGATATGTCAAAATCTCGTGAAAAATACAAAAAGAGTCTTTGTAACTTTTCATTTCGCCAAGAAGTATGTTTAAAGGTTGGTTACATATTATCAGTTACTTAAAAGCAAAAAAACAGATATATTTGTTTGAACTCTAAACACAAATCAAAATGCTTTTAATGCTTTCATCCATACACGGGCTCTGATTTGGGGATGCACTATTGGAATTTAGGAAAGTGTATACTGCTGATGTCTCATGAGATGGAGCATTACTAAAAAGCCATTTAGCTTATTCTGATGTGTATCAACAGAGAGTTGCTGCACTTGCTTCATGTCATCTAAACTGAGCTATTCGAAAAACGAATGAGTATTTTCGAATAATTACAAAGCTATAGTGCATATACCCTTGTGTTTTTGTGGCTACACAAGCCTTGCCCTCAATCCCTTGTCTCTGAGGGATAAGAAACTCCACGCATGATGGCGATTTAATTATACTTACTAAACCGTTGTTTCTCAGAGAGATGAGACCCACGAATAATAAAGTGGATATAACTACACCTGAGCATTTCTAGATCAGAATATGAGTGTTAGGCGGCTGTAACGTAAATGGCGTCGCAAAAATAGTGAATGACTTTGGCTTGAGACGAGCATTTGGTGACAAATTAAGTTTATTGGGCGTGTAGCAATGTTATCAACATGTCAACAGTAGTTGCATCGCGATGCTTTAGACAAACATATATTCGTTGCGTGGATCGACCCAAATAACTCTTGCTTGTTTGCCCGCACTATGCCCACGTATGCCTGGGAGTTTATACAACTTATCCTAAAGTAACGACAATATATGGTCCGATTAGGCATCCGACGTTATGTCAACAGCAGTGGGTTTATTAATGTCTAATGTAACTTTAATGGACTAAAATCGAAAGAAGTTTGGTATCGTACACTTGATAGATGACTTTTTATATCCAACGGAAATGTGGATGTCGTTTCTGCTTCAGATGACTTGAAATGAGTTTATTTGCTATCACAACATAGATTGGTAACTTCTGCAGTTGCAGTGTGTAGCGGAATTTTTCCTAAAATATTTGCAAAAGCAAAACAAAAGCTTGCAAAACATCTTTCAGATTTAAGATTTTTTATTTCTCTTTTCAATGTCCTGATATTTCTTCTTGCGTATTAGTCGTAACATTTGCCTTTTCAAAAACTGCGACTTTTGTTCCGAAATATTGTTTTGTTTCTGCTTGTAAAAATCCTCTTTCTCAAATGTTTATCATCCACGTTATAATATCTGTCGAAGGCAATCCTTTCACAACAAAAAATCAGTCACTGCAATGTTTACAGAGTATCTATTTCCGCTACAGAGCAGGCATCTTCAGCTTTAATGAAAATGTATAGAATCATTCCTATGATGAATCATTGCTTGGAAATCTGCATGAAAGTTCTCGACGCTTATGAGCACAGCTTGTGACGCACTAGTTAATCCAGAATGGAATGCTGCATCTACCGCCATTATTTGTCTCAATCATCAGCCATTAACGTGTTATACAAATAAAATGTGGCAAAAAACGTTTATGGATAAAACCTTAAGAGCCTGATAAACACAATTTTGTGCAAAAACATGACTGTCAGTACATCTTCTGTCGTTACCGCTCGTTTGTGGATTATTACTGGAACTACAATATCAAACTTAATTAAGCAAGTATAGTGAAAGAAAGTACTGTACCTTATTGCCGGCTCAAAATAAAAGCTGCTTGCAGCCCAGTCACGTACCTTTTTTGCTTGCGCCTATGGTTTTACCAACATATCAAGTGAAGTGAAGTGTGAAAACTTCTGTTAGAAAATAGTGGATGAACATTGCTTTGAGTAATCATCGAAACTATAATGTTTAGGGTCAGTTAAGTTTCAAATGGCAGCATTTTGCTCGTCTATTGCACGCAGGATAACGAGCTTGCATCCGACATAAATCATTTTGAAAAACTTCCAAACTAGACTCTAGTTCAAAATTAGCTATTTTGGTGATCAGCCAGGTTGAAGGCGGAAACGCTCATGTAAATATGTTTATGAAGCAAAAACCTGCAGTAACGGTTTGGATTTTTCAACGTCGGGTAAGCCACTGGCCAGAGAAAATATTCTTTTCAGTGCAAACAAACGTTTACGGAGTAAAAAAGAGAATTGATTTTTGTATTTTTATATCCTGGTTCTTTTTCAGAAAATGTTCATGACAATTATTGACAAATTTAATAAACAGTTTATAGGTTACGCTGTTGAGAGGGCCAGCTCCAATCTGCAAAACCCTTCAAGTTGACACATGTCAGCATCTCTACACTCCCTGTGCTGCTTGGGTTGTTTGACGAAATTCTCGTAATGTACTTGAGTTTCAACACCAAATTACTGTCAATAGTTCTCTAATCTTGATCTTGGAATGTAGCAATTATTTCTCAAAGCGGTTTTGGTTTTTGAACGTACTATGTTCGGCTTTCATTGGGATAGATGTCTTCATCTTTTATTTTGCAAGAAGTAATTCAAACAGGAATCTGGGATACGATTTTTTTACCCACATCGCTTTCCTCTAAATGCAAATGTCATTCTTTCTGCATGCCTGTGTAGTCATTGTGTACTTGGGAAATTGAGCTCAAATGTTATCTTCCATTAGTGCTGAATGGCTAAATGAAGTTGTGTGTGTTTGTCATCACTTCGAATTTATTTCAGTAAATTTATTGGAAACTTCAGTTAAGGTTTCTTTGTAGTAACGAGACCTGTTTTGTTCAAACGTTTTCAGACAGTTCAGGAAGTTTTGCCCATTTAGCGATTGCTAAAGCTGAAAGTATCCAATACTCGCTACCTTGATTAAACCAAGTTGGGTCTAGGGCAGGGGTCTCAAACACGCGGCCCGCGATGCTTTTTGGGAATTTTCAAATGGTTTACATTTCGTTACCAAGTGTCTTGAAAAAAGATTCCGCGAAATAATTGAATCAAAGTTGAATGATACGCGGTGCGGTTTTCGTTCCGGCCGTAGCGCT
>JGI24022J15233_10006235_pt1 | contig 12874 bp, 6 predicted proteins | sample Ectturendosymbi2_FD_15233 | JGI IMG/M metagenome (IMG submission 15233)
AGTTCGTGGAATCGCTCGGGATTGCGGTTGGCGGTCTGAGGAAAAAAGTTGGCAGTTTCTTCATCCCGAGTGCTGCTGGTGTTTGTTTTTCCTCAGAAACCAATATTGAGCCCGCGTCGTACAACATCAAGGTTTACTGATGCGCAATAGCTATTATTTGTGCGCGAATATCAGAACTAAACTTGCAAAGCTGGACTACATGTTCAACATGACTTTTGTCTGTGATGGTCTTAGAAAGCGGCTCCGCAAACGCTATGTTGTGTTTGCTATGGTTAGCTTAATTTTTTATCTGTCTTTCGGTCATGTACGCCGCTAAAACACGATCTACCGTAGTGCCAAGGATCGCCTAACACGTCAATGTCAACGGAGACACTAGCTTGCCTCTTACTACCGGACCAGTCCGAAGACACTGCCACTAAGTACAACAATCCACAAAACTAAAGATTCAAAGTAACACTCAAACCTAAAGATTCCACAAAACTAAACCTTGAAGCCGCACTCATTGAAAGCCACAAACAGGCGAGTCTTGCGACTTACGTGACACTTCTCGCGAATAAACGTGGCACTTTTCACTGTATGTGACATTTTTTAGCAAAATGATGCGATCACCGGCAATCTACCCACCAAAACACGACACTTGTAAACCAAATATAGCATTCACAGGTTGACCGTAGAAACATGTACGGGACTTGCGGTAGGCCAGGTTATCGCGGTAGACCGTTAACTAAATTGTCAGGCTTTTCTATGCAGCTACTCAAATGTCAGCCTTTGATATTCTACCGTTTCTATGCAGTTAGATTGTCCAGATTTTGGAAGCTGCACAGTTGTTACTGGTACTTGCGCATCGACATACCAGGCTTAATGTACAGAGGTTTGCTGTAAAATCATTGACAATACACTTTTATCACCTCATTTGCGTTATCACTACCCGAAAAAGCTCACATCGAACAGTATTTGCGTTAAAATCCGAGGCACCTGTAAACGTCCAGTCCAATCGCTGTTACCGGAAGATAGCAAAACGCTCCCGGTTGTTCCCACCTGTGATACAACATTTTGCTCTTATTCAGTGGTATGATATTGTGGCTTTCGATTGCTGCCTGACAAAGGCCAGACGTGCTTTTTTTTCCATTTTTTTGTGCGTTGCTCTCTTGCCTGATATGGGAAGAGCTAATTGGCAATCGCGGATCAAGACAAACCCTCAGCAATGAGTAATGTGCCCGGGGTTGGGTCTTTGTTGCCTCCTCACAAAATAGCTCAAATAGCGCTTGACTACAGAAAGTTTTTCTTTCGTCTTTCTTTTGCTAAAAGTGGATCACTTTCACTTGATTTTTCAACAAATTGTGGTTGGTGCTGACCTTTCAGCGCTGCTGGGTGGTAAGCTAAAACCGTTGGCATCTTTTACACGTCGTCGCGTACCGTAGCTGGAGCCGCATCAGGATCAATGCTCTCGTGCGATTTTTATGAAAAATCTATATTATGTGAACTTGTGCGACTGGCGCTAATGAACCTTAATGCCTTTGCATCGCCAACTGCGGCCTATGCTTTGGTTCCGGTTTGCTGGAGGGCCTGAACTTTTCTGAACCTTTCGTGGTCTCTTTCGAAAGGTTTCGACGAAAGATTGTTATCGCCATATTTGAAAACCTTATGGTACCGTGTTGCAACGGTCTTGCATGTTTTCAGCTTTTGATATTTTTACCCTATCTTCGCCACCTATACTGTTGTTGCTACGCTCATGTTTTTGTTGCTTTTCAGCCCATGTGTGTAAACACTCGTTGGCCAGAATTATGCTTGGCGATTTTTTCAAATTCAAAGCCTTTTCTCTGCTGTGAAGGCTTTTGCAGTGCTTCCCGTTGTTGTTCCGGGTTATTTTCTAGTTTCGGTGCTGACTGATACCGCCTTTTTCTGTTGTTCTTGGTTAAACCAGTACACCTATTTGAAAACCGAGTTTTGCTTCTTGCTCGACCTGTACGTTCTGCTTACAGGCCGCTCGGGTTGATGTAAACACCGATTGAACAACGTAGAAGCGTTCCCCTGAAGGTCGGATGCATCGCACAAAGCAATATTTTTGTTGCGATTACCTCTGAAAGTGCCAGAAGTGTACCAGCAATCTGGGTCTAATTTGCACTTTTCCCACTGCTAGAATATAAAAAGATGACACGGTGCACCCGGAAGATAAACAGGACAATACGTAAAGAAATCATGAAAGCCTACCCGTCGTGTTGCATCAAATACGCTTCGCCGGTTTTTAAATAGTAGGTGTGCTTTTGCAGGACACGGGACGACCTAGAGGTTAGATCGTTGGATTACTCCGTTGGCGGTATTAACATGCACTTTTTCCTCTGGTCCGCTGACTTTTGCTGGTGGTTGTGATGGGTGCAAGCGGACGATTTGGTTGCAGATAAAGCCCAACCCACAACTGCACCGCGAAGCACTCGTTAACATCGCATCTTCTGCCGCTACCAGTCGTGTTGTCAGTTGAGCGCTCGAGGCATAAGAGCTAAAAGTCGGCATTCCTCGAAAATTACGATGCGGACCTTGCTAGCGTAATCAATCTTAAAGCACGTTGACGATCTTCGAAGCGATGTCGCAGTGTCGTTTTATAACGCCTGCAATGCTGCAAACGTTTCGTTGCAGCGCGTAAACCAAAGGTCAATTTTTCGCAAATGCGGAAAATCACGTTTCGATTCTATGCGCGATCAGAGTTGCGGTCACCGCATTGCGTATGTCGCATCGTTTCATACAAATTCTGAAAGTGTTTTTGCGAAGTGGTGGGTATTTAAAAACCGAACTAGAATCGCGCCAAATGACGAAAGAGACTAATTTTGTCTGCAAAAAATTTTTTCATGTGACTGTCCTTGTTTGTGGTAAGGTCAATATTTAGGCCGTGCTTTTCCACCTGTGCCGTCACTGCTACGTCGAAAGCGTTCTGCATCTTAGTCAAATGAATTAGAAGCAGGTGGCGTCTCGTGACAGGCTTTCACAACGTGTTAATTGGTTATTTAATTTTCTTACTGGGATCTGGCGGGAACCCACAGGGGAAACACTTCTAAAGAGCTGTCATGCAGTCCTTACGTCAATTTTGAGGGCTCCGTCTGAAGCTTACGAACTGCAGAAGGAACACGACATCGACATCACCATAAGTGGACATTTTTTATCAGCGGAAGTTTCGCTTGGTCAAGGAATGAGCAGATGATGTTTTTCTCTTTTGAGAAAGAAAATTTTACACTCGTTGATACTTTAAATGTTGTTTGCGTCGATTTTTCGACATAGCGCGTCTTAGAAAATTTTATCCTATGATCACAAGGTGTGTACGTTTATCGCTTCAGATGTTTTTTCATGCCTTTATCAGGTTAAGTTCAACTCAGGAAGTTATAACCTTGCATGCAGATAACCGTGTTTCAAATAGATAGAAGCATGTAGTAGCAGGCTCGTTGGTACAACGGTTGAAAAAAATCAGAAACAAATGGAGTTTTTCTCAATCGCAAGGTGTAATTCAATTGGAACCGCAATGTAAGCAAACCTTTTGAAGAACCTGCGAAACGATGGCGAGAGGGAAATCTCTGCAAATAGCATGAGTTACTGGGTAGAAAAATTTTGCCACAGCTTTTGACTGCTCGTTTCTTTACCAAGATCGGTGGGAGAACACTCTATTTCTAGTCTAAACTGAAAGCTGGAAAGCAGTCTTGCGCAAACAATGGCCAGTTTCCTGTCATATCTGACAAAGAATTTGTTATTCCAGAAGGTGAAACACAAAGCAAGTTTGAACACGCATGCTCAGCTCACAAAATCACGCCGAAAGTGAGCACAGCGCAAATGAAAGTACACACACACGCAATGCACAAATGCACATACATTCACACACACACACACACACACACACACACACACCAATGCCGACCAACGACTCGTTGACAGCGATTTGTTGGATCTTAAACGTAAAGCACAGCTGGCCGTGACTCAGCGTCGTTCACTCCGTCCTCTTGCGCAGTTTTCGCGACCACAAGAGAGATTCGAACCGATTTGGCACAGGACCGCTTCTCTTTTTGCAATCCTTGCACAAGTGCTGAAAGCATCAGCTGAACATTTGCATGATTCCAGTCCTGGGCATCATGTTAAACTGCAACCGATGATGAGGCTGCAGTTTGGAGGTTTTGCAGATTTTGGGAACTGGAGTACTCCTTTTTCCCAGATCCACTCTGGCCCAGACCGGTGACGCCAGACAGGGCTCGAGCTATGAATCAAACAGTCTTTTTAAAGATCAGACTAAGCTCTTCAGCCATGTGAGGCAATCAACCTATCTATGGGGAACTGATAGGCAGGTGGGAAATATTTTCTCCGTTTTGGCAGCCCATGCAGGTAATCCTGGCCCCAACATTTTGGGCACGCCTTTACAAGGGATTCACTGGGTCTTGTCAAGTGCGGTCTGCTGATGACTGGGCAAATTTAATAACTGTGCTCCTTGCCCAGGACTTGATTATTCTAGAGGTTCTTCTGACACACACACAATTGACGCAGTAAAAATTTCTCTTTGCATCTGATTGCGTTGCTTCACAAGATTTGAAGGTCGTAGGTACAAGTGGAAAAACTGCAATCGTTCCTCCTTATAAGTAGTTTGACTATTGAAACCTTCAGCTTATCACAGTTTACACTGTTTTTCCTGAATTTTTCCTGTGATTTTCCATGTACTTCGTTCAGGGATAATGACCTCTTCTGATCACACGTCCTTTTCGTTTTCTTTTCCAGGAAAGTGATCACTGCAATGCGCTCGAAGTATAAAAATCCCTCTAATGCTGGGATGCATTACTTGTTTAAAAAATACATTGGCACTCCAGTATCGGAAAAAGTGTCGATCATCACCTGTTTTGCTTGGCTTACTGCTGAAAACCTTACCAAATTTTTTTGTAGATCACTGAGAGTGTTCTACCTGTTCATTTCAGACCAGCATTTGTGATGCAGTGTTTAGGTGTTCCCTGTTGTCCAGCAACAATGTAGCTTTGCACACTTCGCAATTCCAATTGATTTATCAGCTATGTGCTTGGTGCGTGCGCTCCGCACTTTTCCCCCTAAGTCACTGAGTAATTGGCTTTCGCCAAAAACATGAAAAGATCGAGTGGTTGCGGCATAGCCGTTAATAAATACTGTCTTTGGCAGCTTTCTTTTGAAAACTTTATGTGGCTGTAATGCACTTGACAGCTGCAAAATCTGTGACCCCACTACGGTGCATTAGTGCTCTTGGCGCCCTATCAGGTCATGTAATGGATTTTCTGTTTTTTGGTTACATTAAGAATAGACGCGTTGCGAGTTGTACGTAAAACATCGAAGAAATAACGAAAATGGCTTTTACGCTTTCAATAACAAAAGAAAACCCTGTACCCAACTGAATGCTTTTGTTATTAACAAAACGCGAGCATGTAAAGTTTCCGATGCTTGTGAAATATCTGTTCCCTGTCCAGGGATCCTCAAACAATGAGGATCAAAGTATTTTAAAGCATCGTACATTCTTACCACGAGATGTCGTTCGATAAAGCCAGACGACTTTGATTTTTGAAAAACAGATCAGTCATCATCCTCTCAAGCGCAAGACAGACGCATTTGTTTCATTGAAAGCCGGTCTCCTTGCTTGCAACGCATTAGCGTGCGGAGGATCCATGCCGCAGCTATATCCACTTAAACCGCGACGCTTGAGATTTCGCATTTGTACGAAAAGTGATGCCTGCTAGACGCAAGCGGCTCACTTGATCTTGCGAGTCGACGACGTTTCGAAGCTTCTGGCCCGACAAAGCGCCGCGCGAAGCCAACTGCTTACCGCCGCGAATGTTTATTGGCCGCTCTTCTGTCGTCTTGTCGGAGTCGCTTCGACCTGATGCGCTCGGTGGTGCGTGGAAAGGGTATTGCGGTTAGCACGTCTGGGACTGCATGCAGACAGACACGTTTGAAATGAAACCCTCCTTGGACAACACCGTTCTGCATTCCGAAGTTTGCGACACGCAGAACGCTTAGTTTGCCATGCACAGCCAGCATGAACAGCTGCAGCAAAGCATTGCTTTGCTGATGTGCTCGACGGTTTTGATGCCGAAAGTTTTATCGATGTTTTCGGAACAGTATGACAGTAAACTTTTATCTCGTCTGGATGCCTAGCTGTTGTTGTGAGTAATGCTTACCGCTTGTTCAGGTGATTTTAATTCGCCCTGCAAAAATTGTCGGTCTATGTTGAAAATACGGCCAGCCACCAGCGAAAATCATTAAACCAACTTGCCTTTGCCTAGTTTTAGAAACATTAGCAAATGTCATGCCCACGTGCTGTTTATGCAGCAGGTCGCGCGCAAACCAGGCAACATTGTTTTGAGTTTCCTTAATCTGTTTTTTTGCAAATTAACCTGCACCAGATTTACTTTCGTTGTTATCCACGGCATGCCGATCGTACCCAGGGAAGTTTCTCCAACAACAGTTCCTTTTCTTTCTGGCGGCAAACACCTGTTTTCCAACGGCCCATTGCCCAGAAATTCAGTGAAAACTGCAGCTACCCTGGGTTAGCTTACGGAGGCGAGGTCAGGATGTCATGGCTCGTGCCGACTCCTTGGTCGTTAAACCGACTGGTCGGTGCACAGCATGCTGCTAGGGTCAGCTTTTGCTTTTGTGTCAAGTGCAGCGCGAGTGTACAGGATGAAATCTTAATGTTGTTGTCAAATTTAGATCGCTTTAGTTTTGCTGAAGCATTGCCCGAACTCAGGTTTCAAGGAAATTTCACCAGCGCTCTAAATCCTGTACATGATATTTTCTGAGAGAAATATTTAACCCCTGAGAAGAGTTTGCGGCCATCTAGTTCTGGTCTCACGACAGCAACAGACTCTTTTGCCAGCAGTTCAATTTCGCCTAATTACGAAATCTGTGAAAACTACTCCCAAACATAAAGCTGTTTGTGAACAAGATATTTGCAGCGACAATGCTAAAACATTTTGTGTAAATGAGTGGTTCTTGACCGGGGGGAAAGTCTCCACAGGGGGGCCTCACTAAATTTCCAAGGGAGGCGCAAGCCTTTAACGCACTCTGCAACATGAAAACATTTTGTAACTTATTTTTATAGGTTTTTGTAACTTCTACAACTTACTTAAAGTTAGGGCGGCTTGACACAAGGACAATTAGTGAAGGGAGACGTGGTAGAGAAAAGGTTAAAAACCACTGGTCCAAGTCAAGATCAGAGCCATCAAAATTTGTTTTCCAACAAAAAATTCTCCTCAGCTCTTTACATGATGAAGGCTAGAGCCAGTATTTGTGGTTTAGCTTCCTGCTGTTGAAACCAGAACTGTTTTCCTTCGCAAAGTCGTTTGTCCCATGAGAGGTGAAGGAGTATCCTGTCGAGCCTGAAACGCCTGCATGGTGTCATGACGAATGTTGCTCTTTTCCGTTGTTCCAAACTAAGGACATTACACGCAGCTAAAGTCATTACTAGAAAGTAAATTGTTTCCTCGACGAATCGTTACCGCTGTCGCAATTTCGGGGCGGTGCTATATTTCTGCCTGACTTTTGTTGACAAGCAAACTCATTTCAGTATGTGTTTTGCCCTTTGCATAGGTTTGTATCAATCAGATTTTCTGAAGTTGTTTTAAGGAGAAATGAAAGGAATCCAGGTTCCGCTTGTTTTGTAATCAGTAGTGGTCCTAGTTACTTCCACTGAGTGTAAAAAGTGCAAATGTGGATCCACATATTTGAATGACGCTCAATTTCAGCACTCCAAACACGTTTACTGGTACGTGATCCCAGTTTCAAGATAGCTTGACTTCAATAACTGCGTATGGACTTCTATTGCAACATTAAAAAGTTCGTGGAAAAGGCTTCTTAAATCCCTGTGGGCTGAGAATGTTCATTTAACCCACAAATGCTGGGAAATAATTGCGCGACCAAACTGGGCAATTGCCATTCTTCGAAGGTTGCAAGGCGTCAAGTTAGGAGCTATTACTTGTAAATTTTGCACGATATTAGCAAAATTGTAGTAGCTTTGCTGAACCAAAGTCATTGTATTGTCACCACCTTCTACCTTCGATTAAAAATGAAAATCTCGGTTTACATCACTTTCTCAACCAGCAACGTGTGTGCTCCGAATCTAATGTATTTAAGGCTACAACGAAACATTCCAAATTGCCAAATCTTGGTCTTGGGAATTTTTCAGATAAGCAGTGTTTAAACCCCTTTCCTACAGATGTTTCAGAATATAGCAGGTCTGAATTCCTTTTTTGTTTTTTAAATTGACGTAGAAAAGATGGTTCACTCATTGTGCCGAATAGCGAACGTTAAACCAAAATTTTGTACGACGTATGGAGATCCTGCAGTTCCCGTAGGTTTTAGCTTTACCTTTCCTGAAGTAGATAATAGCTTGTTTTGTCCAAGAAAGAAATAGGAATGACAATGATGTGCGAGCGGCCATCCGTTGAGTGTACTACTTCAGGCTCACAACAAGAACTTCAGTGCCCTTAGGCTTGGTTGTCCTTTGCTTTCAAAAGGATTTGACCTGGTGGACTCCGTTTAGCACCAGCAGGTTGGCCGAAAGAGCACAACAGCTCGTTGATCGCTTGGTAAAACAGTGCCAGCCGCTTTCCTCGCAAAGTGTGCAAGACAACTTGCTTCCTGCATGGACATGGTGATGAAGCATTGTAGCTGTGCCAGCAGCGCAACATAACCACAGGAAGGAGGAGACGTGAAGCAGGAACTTAACGTACAAATAGATGGCGCATATGGGCGTGACCAAGTGACGACGTACGACTTAGCGACACGAACTCGGCTGACTTAGCTGCAGTCGCCTGGTGTAGAATTTTTCTCTTTTCGAAGCTGTTATTTCACAGGTTGTTTTTTATCTTCTTAACGTCTAGCTTCCAGACTGTGTATTTCCGCGGTTTTCTCGAAAAAAAAACTAGTCGCATGACTGGTTTTGACATATAGGCACGCAGTGTCACACATGACTGCGTTCAGAATACATTCTAGTTTAACGTTCAAGTTCATGCCGGGCTTTGCACGATCGGAATGTTGTCAAAACGTTCTCTGTGGATGACGTCATTTTAATCTTGAGGGAAAGCTTTTTCTCTTGGCACCTTCTTACATTATGCCGCAATTTTTTCCGACGAGTATGATTGCACAACAAAATGGCGTTTGTTTATGTCTCTCATACAAGAACAACGTCATGTATAGACCGTAACTTAGGTGTTTTTAACATGCTTATAATTCGGTATTGAAATTTGAGGTTTTTCCTGAATTGAAAAAACCTCAACTCTGCGTTTTTTTCAATTCATTTTAAGCTAACAACACTGTTGAAAATACTGCTGCATATGCGCATTAGTTCTAAAAGAAAAAGTGTGTTGCTATCGCAGCTTCTTGGTTAAGCGTTAGCTTTCCTTAACTAGGTTTGTTAAAAAACTAGTATCGCTGTGTAGTGCTGCCATAAACTGTTACACTTCTTTTGTCGAAGAAAGTCAATCCTGATATCTGCAAATTGTTCGTTGTATGTCTCCACAATGTACTTTTTTATTCTGAACGTAAATTCCATTTTCAAAAGAAAGTCTTAGGTCTCTTTCCTCTTGGCTTTGGTATCAGGAACACAGTATCTTGATGCTAACTTACGTTTTCATAAAAAACGTCGTGAGTTTTCAATTAAACGTACTGTTTGGTTTTGAAATTCGGGAAGATACCTGATCGTTTAAGGAATTTATTACTTAACATTTAGCTTGAAATGTCCTTGTTTATCAATTTTACACTTTCGTAGATGATTTTGGACATTTTGGATAACATTTGAAATGTGCGATGTATGCGGGCTTGATCATTTCGTGCAGAAACTTATAACAGTCAACTAACTTAAAGAGCTTATCACAGTAGTGGAAAACGTAACTTGATCAGTCATTGTTCAACATCTTGAGAGATTTGAAGAAGTAGTCGACAACCAACACAACGTGGTCAATAAATGCCTGAAGTTGACCTAGAAGGTTGTTCAGTTGCAGATCTTGAAAAACTAGCAATTCATTTCCTGATTTTGTCTGAAAATGAGTGATTTTGATATATGTGCCTATAGCAGCTTCATAATCCCTAGTGCCCGACCGTTACCACCACACTTCTGCACCGTCATCCTGTTACTCGAATGATCGAGTGCACCTTGCTTGCAGCAGAAACACTATTTATTTTTTAAATTTTTTCCAACTGTGCTTTTACTGTCTGTTTTAGACTGTGTTTAGATTATCTTTATGTTCATCGCTAGAACGTCGCTGGGAAGACCGCACAATAGCAAGAGATCAACAACGTCCATTTTACTTTTTTATCTGAACGTGTTATAATAGTCCCTCGCAACAGTATGTGCTCGAAACTCATCATTGTCAGCAGCAAATACACCGTAGTGTGGAGAATATGAAAATTAGCTAAATAAAAAATAACCTAGTAGCAAAACCCCGCCTAGGCATTATACAATCACTCCAATTCTTCACGATCAGATCTACAAGATAAGTATGATTCAGTAGTCCAAATTTGGCCAGAAAATTCAGCGTTAGAACCAATAGTGTTCGGCTATTGCTGGAAAACGATTGAATTGTCGGAAGACTACAGTAATGACTTGTCCCTGATCGGCCTTATGGTTTTTGGGCAAGTAACAACGGTGAAGTACTAATTTGGCGATTTAATAAACTAAAGTCTGAGGTGACTATTGCATTTTGAAAACTAGTTTTATTCAATCTGACGTACATTCATTCATCTTCGAGACCACATTCTCATCGGGGAGGGTCGCAGGAACAGCTACCTTAGTTACAAGGTCTCGAAACACCTCAACAGTTCACTGAATCTCTGATAGGTATGCTGGCTCTACCCCAAAGCGCGACCAAGCTAGGCCAAAGAAGTGATAGAGTAAAAGCAGTAGATAATTTACTGTTGCAATCGGAAATCGTAGCCTGTCACGTTGGCTTGGTGAAGTTTGTCATTGTTTGGAAGCGTAGTGAGGCGTGGCTGCGTAAAATTTTTGCTTTTCTCATAGTTTTGTTGGACCCGACGTCAATAGCATACTTTCCTTGTTTTCAAATGATACCTGTACTTCTAAGCAGATGCTAGTTGAAGTGTAGTGGTGCGAGCCGATGTTTGAAAAGCTTTTTAGACATACTGATTTTAGTACAGCAACAAGCTCAAATTGAATATTGAAAGACAAATCAATAACAGTATTTTTGGTTTCAAACCGACCACGTTCTTGATAATCGTATGTTCAAAATCGATTTTATTAGCGATTACGTGTTAAGATTCACCTGCCCAGCAAACGTCCTACAGTATTTTATGATTTTTTCTCATTTCATGCCAACTACAAACGGAATTCTTACTCTTTCCTAAACCCCAACGGTCTGTACCAGATCGAGGAGCACGTTTCGCTAGTGAATTTCGAAATCGCTTGTTGCATAATTGGAAGGCTTCAAGAAGTGAAAAGCTGGTTTCGCTTATGGAATTTTTTGAACAGCAATCAGTCAGTTTTCCGGGTAGCTTCATTGATGTTGTTCCAGGAAGACGATTTGCTGAACCTTCTAAATTCGTAACAGCTGAGTGTAGCATACCAATGCTTGTTGAAGATCAGGCACCTTGGGTTCACGGGTTCGTTTCGTTAGTATTTAATAATGGGCACGTTATACGTGGTTAGTACCCGAAGTAGCGGATATTTGCTGGGCACTCAAGTGAATGTTTTCAATCGCTTATAGTGTCTTGACTGTCACTTCTAGTGGAAAAATCTCAGTGGACAATTCCTCGTCCACTGTGTATGACGAAAGTGCGTAGTCTTAGCCTTAAAAACATTAAGACATGCGCTGTCCTGCAGCGTTATGATCACAAGCTTTAGCAGTCATTGTTCAAGGGTAGCAGGCTAACGCGCAGCACAACATCCTAAGACATCAAGGTTGCTGCTTTGTTTATCAAGTCTTAAATCTCTTTTGCCGGAACTGCCCGATGGTAACATGAAGCCACGTTGCGCCAGTGTTATCCGATACCGACATGAAGGCATTTTATGTTTTTTATTGCGTTTTGAAGTTTATTGTACTACGTGTTACACATTTTACACATGCAATCTAGTTTTGACGCATTCATGCTTTCGACAGAACTAATTTTTGTGGGTTAAATTTTCATTGCTTCTTTCTGTGAGGTACTGTACACGTAGGATTGTATTTTTTAACTGTAAGTTACCGATATTTGTAAATCTGTCAGATATTTCAGCAATCTCAGTGCATTTTATTAGATGGTGGTGCCTGAAGTAATACGGCAACAGGATGGAAAATACACGAACATGTTGTTTGCCAAGGTCAAAATCGAAAAAACTGTTATAGTGCTCTGTGTGACGTGTCATTCTGACCACAAAATTCCTCATGCTTCCAAATCAAAAGGTTGCAGCCATGGCGAAGTCAAAATAGCGTGGAACTCAAAGTAATAAGGCGAATTTTCAACAGGTTCTCGTACACAAAAGTTTTGTTTAAGATGAAGAATGCACTAACGACACGCTCAAACTTTGCCAAACAGTGTAGCGCGCAGTTCGAATTAATGTAAAAATCTGCGCATTGTTGCTTGCGGAACTTTCGCATTGATTTTGCAATCTCACTTGTACTGTCGACACAAACGGCGAGAGCCGTCTACTTGCCGTCTGTTGTGCTAAGCGTAAAAATGTATTGTCATGAAAGCTTACGTCTCTTCTGTTAATTAAAAGCTCTAGAAGGTTATCTGTAGGCTTCAGAGGAATCAGACGATTGGGCTCTGCTTCCATCTTTTTGCGATGATTCAAACTTGCGCATATTTGCATTCAAGTAACTTCACTCCACAGGTGAAATAAGCAAGGAATCAATCACAAATTTTAATAGGAAATCGATTTCACGTAAAACTACGCATC
>JGI24022J15233_10006239_pt1 | contig 12870 bp, 9 predicted proteins | sample Ectturendosymbi2_FD_15233 | JGI IMG/M metagenome (IMG submission 15233)
TTGGACCATTTACAATGTTCCTTGAAATTTGCATGCAAATTTATTCCATGGTATTTGCATTAAGTCGACAAATTAACAAGCAAAAAGTATGCGAAAATAGTTGATCTCCTTTGCGCAGGTAATAAAGATTTCGTAAAATATCAAGCTCAAAGGGGGTTTTAACCCCAACCCCCCCTTACGTACGTCCTTGGTGGGAGTGGCTTTTCTCTGTCTGCAGTGTGCATGCTTGCGAAACCTTACCACTTTGCAGTGAATTTACCAACAACACTATGCGAAAACAAAGATGGGGTACATTTCTTTACCCTCAGATTTGAATGCCATAATAGGTATAACAAGTTATTATTGTGTAATTCTGAAAATGGTGATATTTCCTGATGCAATATAAACAATTCAGAAGTATTTTTGTGTTTTTTTCTAAAAAAAGAACAAAAACCTGTTTCTTTTCAAATAACCCCAAAAAACGGATTAAAAAAAACAACAACAACATGTGAATTGTTTTTTTTTAAACCCGGGTTTTTTCAACCCTGATTATCTTTCAATCCTTTTTGCGATTTCCCCTTGATCACACGATCTGGAATATATCACGTCACTACCAGTTTGATTGGGCGTGCGCCGCACACCTAAAGTATAAGTCCCTGGCAATGAAAAAGCTGAGAATTACTGGCATTTGAATACGTAAAAGTTAGTATTGACAACAAAACAAGTTTCGTAAAATAATAGGAAAAATCATCAAGTACATCATTTCAAGTTTTGTACTTTCACTCTGTGGATGCCCCCCTGGCCTCGGATGCCCGGGGCCGGCGCCCCGTTCGCCCCCGCCCCCTCTGCACGCCACTGGGTACGACCGCATGCCCCCACAAGTAAGGTTGGCGCCATAACAGTAGTCACTTGATTATGTACACCATGGTTTCGCCGAATCTCACAGTCCGAATGATATTCTTATCGTCGGCGCCTTCAGGTAGGGACAGGAGGATCGCAGCCATCTGAACAGATATTGTTTTCCGTGAAAGGAAAATATGCTTCCTGGACATACGTTCAACGTTACATTCAAACAGTTACGAATACGATACCAACAATTCCAGAAGAACACATTTGTTATAAAAATACAGGATTTTTAGTCGTGAATTCATATATTTACCATATTTCTGCTATTCGTTAGTGCATTTCACTTTTTGAATGGCTTTTTTCAAAACTTACCCGATAAAAAAATATTCCCATTTTTCCTGCGGCTGCCGCTTGGTCTCTGGATCAGCAATTGCCCGAAGTGCGGTTTATCACAGACACTGCATAAGTTCTTATATTACCGGCCAACACAAATCCTTGCCAAGTGGGCTGCTTCATGGAAAGATAGTAGTTTGCGGAAACTTTTCTTTGTGTGATATAGCGTGGCTGCGTGAAAACATCTTTTACCTGCGGAGAGCAGGAGTTACTTTAGCCAGTCCCGTCGTTACAGGGGGTTTTGGTGGGATCAGCCCCTCCAAACAAAGCTCTAAGAGCCCCAAATTAAAATTTGAAACGTAATTAATCAGTGGAGTTTTTGTCAAATTTAAATGCCAAGCCCCCTCTGCACAAACGTAAAGCCTCCCCGCACAAACGTAAGCCCCCCTATTGACGAGTTTCTGGCAACGGGTCTGACTTTTCCCCTTTTGCGTTATAAACAGACGAATGCGGGTCAGTGAAGAGAAAAGCCTTGCCTAACGCAGTCGCCCATGTTTGTCGCAGTTTTCTTGAAAACGTGACGTGCTGCTCTGTTGCTGTGGCACGCGTCACGCTGCACTGCTTGTCATGACGCGTAGCGCTGGTCACGTGCTGGCTGTCGCCGGGTGTTTTCAATACGTGACGTCTAGAGCATGTGCACCGCATCACGTAGCAGTGAGGCAAGTAAATTATAACCGCTGAAGGCCACGTGTCTTTACTTGAGTGTACATAGGCATGCTCTCTTCATCTGTAACGAAACAATCCATCAATAAATCAATAAATGCAAAATGATTGAAAACACAGCTGTAGAACTTTGTAGTTTGTTTTCCGCAATCAACATTACCGAACCGCTAGTTGCAGTGAAGCAGGTTTGCTGTATATTTCTGTTTTGCATATTGTGTTTGTTGATGTGTGTTTTCTGCCTTGTGTTTGTTTGCTGTTCACACAGACACACCTCAATCGTAGTTTCATAATCCATCATTTTTTTATTATTAGCTTTGGCTGTTTTCCTGTTTTTATTAAATGTGTGCTTGATGATTGTTCGAAATGGCTCTGTAAACCGTCTCCTGTTGAAAAAGTAATTTTTACTCGCTTGGCAGACCGCTTTGGGATAAACAAGTAGCTGGGTAGCACTCAAAGAAAGTTTTTTTTTGGTTTGTTTCACTCCTTGCTCTTCATTGGAATGACACTGTAGCAAAAGCCCTTGACTCATCACAGGTTGGGTAAATTTTTGTTAACGAAAAACAGTCCCTAAATTTTTTAACCGCTGGTGTTGGCCGCAGCCACCTGTGTCACAGAAAAACTCAGTCAACATGTTCGTTTGACGTGGCGGTCTTGTTAACGGTCGATCTGTTCGCAACATTCAACTTATATGGAGGGTGACGAGGAAGAGTAGGCATGTTGTGCAAAATAAGACAATTATTTTGTGGATGCATCCGCGAGTTGACCGCTATTGCAATTTAGTTTTGCGTCTCAAGCTTTCGCTAGTATCACGTGATCTATGGCAAAAACAAAAATGTCGACCTGCCTCTTGGGGAAATCACCTAGTAAGGCTATAAAGCAGCACGTATCGATTGACAAACCAGAAATGTCGATGAGAGAAGTGGTGGCGTATGTTAGGACAGCTGTCTTTGCTGTGACATTGGTAACCAATCGTCAGGTCTCTGGCACGATTGTTTGAAAGTGAGAAGCTGCCAATTGAACCTGCAATTTTTCATGCCCAGCTGCTTGAGTTTAGCCTGACTAGAATATGTGAAGACACGAGGAAGCCCTGCTCGACAGCATATGGTGTAAACACAGCTCTTGGTGCTGACAAACATGGTACATGTGAAGTACCAAATGAGGCGCACGCTGACCAGTTAACTAAGAGTTCGGCCGAAATTGCGACTGTGTTTCTTTCAGTTTTAGTTCAGGTTTGCTATTAGTACAGCCAGACAACAGTATCGCTGCTGTTTGTAGGAAGCAGGCGCGGATTTACCATTAGGCTAGAAAGGCGTAAGCCTAGAGCCTCCGTTTTTTCGTACAGCCCAGGTTTCTCTCTTGTTGCTTTTTATTGGTAAGATACGGGATAGGATAAAGGCAAGACTAGCCTGCACTGTAGCCAAGGCTGCAGATATTCCAAGGAGCAAAATACTAACTGTTTGTAATACCGTCCGTGTTAAGCTGGGATGTTCTTTGATTTCAATTGTTTTGTATTAATCTTCGGCCATTCCTTTCTGCAGGTCTATGCATAGAAAAAGGTTTTAACTACCGTTGAACTAGACACATATATTGATGTATTAGTAAGGGCAATTTGTAGCTTGAGCTTATTAGCTCAGTTAGCAAAGTGAGCTTTTTGTTTTCTTTCTTTCAAAGTAATCAGGGCAACGGTGGGTCTACAGTAGGCTTACTTGCATTAACTTGAGAATGTCGAAACGTACTTGTGAGAGTGGTTCTAGCAAGCGAAAGAACGCCACTGTCAAAGTAGATGCACTTCGAGCTGTTATTGAAATGACGAAACCAATAACCCAGTTTTTTCGTGTGCCAGAAAGGTCTATACCAGCTATGCCCAACCCGCGGCCCTCATCATGCGGTCCAGTCGAAGGTTTTGTGCGGCCCAATAAGTTTTCGCTGCAGTATAAGTAGCCGACATACTGACAACCAGTTCGTATTTTGATAATCTTAATTTGATATTTTTGATGCAGGTGGTCCTCACTGCCACTTTATCACGTCTGCTGCGCGCAGAGGGATTTCCATATGTCCACTGACGCTTTGTTGCAAAAGTTTTTGCTAGTTTTCTGATTTCTACCCTTATATTGGCAATAAACTACTCCATGAAATCACACTTATTGAGTGTTTAGAGGAGCCAAACATTTTTTAACATTACGGTTAGGATTCGAACACTTTCAGTACATTAGTTTAAACTACACTGTCTATGGATAAAGAAATCCTTTCTCAGCACAGAACCAGACACTAAGATCTCACAGAGTATACATTTCGCCTACAAAGTAGGTATCATCAGCTCTTATTCAGATAGAATCAGTTTAAACTAAGTTTACTTTGCTAAGATCAAACTAAGGCATTCCATGTGCGGCCCTCATTAATATGTCATTCAATTTGCGGCGCTGGTAAAGATACAGCAGTTGCATAATTTTTGACTCAGTAAGCAATTTCGGTTGGACATACAGTAGCTGGTCTAGGCCTATACTAAAGGGGGCCACGGATCCGGAGTCGACTCCGGCAGGATCTTGCGTTTTTCTTTCGGATTCGCCGCAGGAGCCGAAGTCAGAAATTTGTGAAAAACCGCATCCGGAGACACTTCATTTTTAGCAGTATCAGGAGTCTGCCATAAGGCACTTAAGTATAAACATTGGTGAATTTCGGTTGCATCATTGGTTGCCAGAGTATGAGTAGGAGTCGGATTCTCAAATTTGAAATATTTTCAGACACGGACCCGTATCCGGATTCGAAAATTTTGGAACAGGAGCGGAGTTGGAGTTTGAAAATGGGACTACGGCCACATCTGCCTTCCAGAAAGGCCCCCAATTTAAAAAAGCCTAGGGCCCCGAAAATGAAAATTCGCCTCTGTGGGAAAGTATCTCTTTGTTTGTCGAAAGCATTTAACGAATGATGACAAGACGTTATTCTTGTTTCGAACCATCTAATCGAGATCTGGTTGGTCTTTCTATGTTAGAAGATAGTCAAGCAGAAGTTTGGTTTGACCGGCGATGCTTCCCAAAGTATCTGGTTGCTTAAAGTTTATTCAAAAGAAGCTTCTATTTCAGTCTCTTTTAATACAGGAACACCAACCAGATCTCAAAATCGATGGTTCGTCTCATTCCCTTACGTCTGTATGACGTAATATAGCACGAATGCCTTCAATGAAAATGCATTTTCTTACTCTTCTGAGTCACTGATGTATTTAATTAATTTTTCTGCTGGATGGGGGTTTACGACAAAGCTGAAACATTGAATAAAATAGTATGTTTTCGATATTTGTGGCTATATTGTTTACAATCAAAATATACAGCAACTCCGTGAATTGCTTACCGAATGGAAAATAAGTTTTGCGGTTATTCGGCCATGACAGTCGAAATTTCAGTTTAGTTCCCACTCTGTTGCACTGACTAGTGGCCAAAATTCTCAGAAAAATCTGATAAATTCAAGTTTTGAAATTACTTTACGAAGCCCTTAAAACTCATCCAAGTTTCCTTTTGGGTCCGTAGACCCAGGGCCAGTGCTTCGCGACATTTTTGAGCTTGCGTCCCACTTTTACTGACAATTTTTTTTGTGGGGCGCACTTCGAGAAACGACAGTTTTGTGTGATCTCACCTTCATTGTTAACGCGAAACAACGCATTGCCCCAGTTTTAACGCAACAATGGGCGGATTTCTGGTTCTCATTTCCCGATCTGCTGCAATCAATAGAAAATCGACTAATTTTCAAGAAACGTTTTAACTAAATATCAGAGAATTGCAACATTTTGAAATGTTTCGCGGCCCACTGGTTGGAAAATGGTGAACTAGACTGAAGTATGTGATATGTATTATTATTTAATGTTCAAGGGTTCTTAACAAACCTGCTTGGTTGCAGTTGCTTTTCACAAAATCGGATAATTTGCATTTTCGGGAGAGGTCACAATCAGTGATTAGGGTTTTGTCTGTTTCGGCGACCTTCCACAAAGCAGAAAATACCTAATGGCAATATCATAAATTTTATTATATGTACCTCTAGGACTAGGTGAAGATGCAGAGGTCGTAGGCCAGATCTACCATGCGAAGACTAATGCCGGTGTGTCATGTATAAAAAGCACATCTTTTGTACAGTACTAATGACAGGCGGCAAGCGGCTGAGACTTGACAAAAGCTTACTCAGTAAAAAGATTTGCTTGACTGACTCTACCATGAATAATTTAAAAATGGAGTTGAACGTACGCAATTTTTAGTTTTCATAAAACTTGATCGTTCTGCAAAATGTGCAGTTTATACGATCCAAAGTGGTATTAAGTCAGTCAATCAAAACAGTTTGCCGACAAGTTAGCACGGTTAAGTTGGGCAGGATGTGACGCAACGGAAATGCTCAAGGAGTGCCTTGATCTTGAGTGAACCCTACTTGATTCTAACTATGGTTTATTAATACTGTCTGAAAAACGATGAGCTCCATCGTATTTTAAGAACTTCTGAAATAAATACGAATGTTATGAAAGTATGATTTTAATCATAAAAATCGGGAAGCCTTTGACCAAAAACGCAATGCCCATCCCAAGCAATTCATGCCAACATAATGGCTTACTTACGTTTAAGAAAACGGCAAGTGCACCAGGGGTCTCAAACACGCGGGCCGCATGTGGCCCGCGAGGGCGTTTTGTGAGGCCCGCGATGCGTTTTGGAAATTTTCAAATAATTAACAGTTGCGTTATTTGGTTGCTTCACCGGTGTTTAAAAGTGCTCGGCTAGCGAGTGAAAAAGTTCCTTTTAAAAGAACGTAGAGAAGAGACGGGTATAAATGATTTGCCTATAACTCATGATACCTTTCGCAAGAAATAAGATGTGAAATCTGTTTCTAGTAAGGTTCAAGTACCGCCACTGTTGCGTCAACGTCATAACGCGGCCCTCGGGTTACTTTACAAGTCCTTATTTGGCCCTTGTTGCAATTTGAGTTTGAGACCCCTGATGTAGACCTTCCTCGACATTTTTGCATGCGAGTTAATTTCTTTTCATGAAAGCACTCATGGTGTTTAATATACTTTTATATTGTGTATAGTGTAAAGCTTGGTCAATAAACAGTACGGAACAGAGCGCTAACTAATCTTACGCAAAACAAACACAAGTTTAACAACTCATGAGTTGCATTAATGCCATTGTGGTGCCAATTTGGCAGAAGCAGTAACTGCAGTTTTCTGAACATCAAAACAATTTCTTTGGTGTTATTGTTTTTCCTGGTGCATTTTAAGTTGACTTTGCAGAGCAGTACAAAAATCTTGCTTGAATGAAGCCACGCCTTGACACGACACTGATTTATAGAAAATTATTTCCGAAAAGACATTAATGTCATTCATGGACAATGGTCTTGAGCCTTTGCTCGTCGATTCTCTTAGCATCCCTGAGGTGCAGTGGTTAGCCACCAAAGGCAGAAGATTTTTTGGTGCCACAGATGACGCCGCTCACATTGAGACTTCACCATGACGTATTTCTGTTCTAACTAGGTTGCTGCCATTTCGGAATCACAGCTTGTGAATCACATATGCTTGTACGCTTTAAGTCATATATTTTTCGAAGTAATATTTGGGTTCTTGGTAGTTTTTGTTAGTTTATAAAATGTGTCACTTTCTTGGAAACAGCGATTGTGTTCGCAAAACTCCGGCGGAATGATAGTGCCTTTGGCCACCTCAGGCTATGCGCCCGAGGTAAAATGTTTCGAAAATAGGAAACTGGATCCCAAACGTGCGCTACGAATGACGTCAGCAAAATGACGTCAGCGTCTCTGACACATCTCAGAACAAATTGCTATGCTCATCGTCACTGAGAGCATTGCAAGTATTAAAAATTGTTTTGAAGACTAAATGTCGTCAGTAGCAAGGTTGACTTAAGAGACATGATTTACTACGAAGGTTTAGGAAAATAGCAGATTTGCAGTACATAAAGTTTTTATCCTTTTATTGGATTTTTCAGTTTATCCAGCAGCATTAGCCTTATGTTATTTTTGCGACCGTGCAAGGATCTATATAAGACCTTTCGTTCTACTACATTGGACTGGCAAGTTTATCCACGAGTTTTGATCAAATGTGCAAAAATTTATAGATGCAGATAAATGATGCTTGTGTTCTTGCAGTGACGCTTTTTTTCTTGCAGCTTCTCGTACATAATAACTACAGTATTCAAAAATATTTCTGAGATTGAAACTGACGCAAAGAACTGAAAAAGACAATCGCAGCATCTTTCAATAATGGTATATTTTCTTGTTGTTTTGACTTCGACACTCCTTCATTGTCGTAATCGATCAAAACAGTGTGATTTTTTAGGAAACGTCTGCCATGTCCAACGCTATGAGTCACCATGACAACAACGAAATTGTCGGTTATCCGGACAACCTGGAGCAGATTCGTGAGAAAGAATTTCTGCGCTTGGAAGGTGACAAATTCATTCAGTTTTGAAAATCTATAGACTAGTAGAAAAAAGTTAAAAGGAATTGCTAACCACATAAAATAAGCTACGTAAGTGTTTGTTACTGAAAAACATGATGGACCTACATGTTTTGCTTGTTCTAAGAGTTTTACGATGCTTGTCCATGCTTTCATAAAAATGTGCGACAATTGTGGACGTTCTATGTGCGCCGGTCCACAAGATGCATTGCTGCATCGAAAATGCTTCTTCAGTCGGTTCCGAAGCGAACGAGAAAGGTTCATTAAAATTTTTTTTGGTAAACACCTGGGCTAATTTCTTGGATTTCATCGGTATCTTGGATAGCGGAGCATCGGTTTTGCAAAAGGCAGCTGTGCTGTTTTCTTTCAGCTGTGTTGTTTCCGTGCTTTAATGTTCGAAACTGGTTCGTGAATTCTAAAAAAATGTAAAATTCCAAACTCCAGGGAGGCCAAAGCCCCCCTACTCCTTCCGACGCCCATGACCTGGACCACAAGAGGGTGTTAGGAAGTTGCGTTCAATGCGAAAAAGCATCAAACACGTTGAAGCGATGGAGACGATTAGACATCCCGTTTTTTTTATAGCAACGCAATTTCAAAAGTCTCTGCGAAAAATATACTTGACAACCGGTCGTTTATTTGTGATTGTGATAAAATTCTACTAGACAAGGGTTTAGTGGGAAACATGAGACGTCAGGGCAGTCTGACGATATCAAAGTTGAGCAGTGCAATTTCTCAATGCTTGATAATACATTAATGTATGTAGGTACCGCTTATGTATACAGCGATGTTTTGTGGCCTGTTTTTTTCGTTGCAAACCGTTTCATCTCTCCAGCTTTCCCTCACAAATGGAAAACATACCAGGGCAAATGTATTGGTTGAGTCGTTGCAAGCTTTGAAATATTTAAGACATGCAGCTTTAAATCATTGAAGTTTTCAAGCAATGTGACTTAAAAATGGGAGATGTCAAATGCTGGGGCCCTTACTTATCCAGCATAAAGCATTGCAAGGCGTAAGCGGATCCCGTATTATAAATGAGTGAAAAGTTTATAATTGATATTCCCAGTAGCTTTCCGCAAATGCAGCAACACACGTATTGTACTGTAACTTAAAATTGCTGCTATGGACACCTTGATTTTTTACTCATACCTGTTGCGAATTTTTTGAAATCACTTTATATACTAGCTCGTTGTTCTAATCAGTCGAAGACGCTACAGTGGAATCTCTTAACCTTTCGTTTTAGCGGCTGGCTGCAGTGTTTGCTGCAGGAAACAATCAGTAATCACTCAGGGTCAGTACAAATAGTTAAACGGAAGTCTTATCTGGGGCTCCAGTAAATTTTAACCACAAAGTCGAAGTGTAAAATCGTGGTGCAGTGTTCAGCAAAAAAACGTATTGATGTGATGAATGAAGTCTTTGAAAATTAGCCGTGGGATTGAAAATAAAAGTAAAATTGTCACTTTCTCCAGATGCGTTTTCGGTGTCGCTTAATTTGCAGGTTGAAAGGTGAACACACCCTTATGGATTGCGCTAAGCATCTTGAAACGATGAAATAAAGGTCGTCCTTTTGTTGTTTTTCCAATCTTTTTTTCATTATAGCCATTAATCTGACGTGCAAGGCGATTAGATGTGCGTCATGCAACAGTGGGTGTAAATGATAGAGTGTTTGAAAAGCAAATCTTCTCGATTTAAGTCATTTCCAGAGAAATGCTGTGGTTGTTGATTATGTGGTGTTTTTTGTAGCGGTCAATTCACTATGGGTGTTTGTTAGAAGCAATAATTGTTGTTATCTTTAATGTAGGCTAAGATGCACCAAAACGTCTTCAACATGCAGACATATTGCAGCTCACTCCCCGATTTCTTGACTGGCCGCTCAGAATCGAAACCATATGACGAATGCACAAACGGCACAAACGCGATCGTATGTTTTAGACGAGACCAGTGTTTCTTAACGGAATCCCCACAAAGAATGCCTGAAAGCGTTTTCTTTTAACCCTCAGATGCACAAACAATAACGACCACCACTTTGACTAATGACATTTCCGCCGACAAAGGGACCCCAGGTCACTTTGCTCTTGTTCGTGGTAGTTGGGGAAAGATGACAATTTTTGCAGTTAACAGCTTTGAAACATTGTCAAGAAATACACAAATACACGTGTTTTTATGACCAGCGCTCGTGTCATTTTTTCATATCCTGTTTTTATCGTCTACGGCCTACTTCTTTGGAAATGTTTGATGCTGAAACAGGACCTTTCTTCCCCACTGGCGTATTATTCTGTTACAGGAAACACATACATGGACTTCACCGGCAGCTCACTGTACTCGAGCAGACAAGTAGCGGAATACTCGGATGAATTGAACAAACATGTTTTCGGAAATCCACACAGCGCCAATCCGAGCAGTGGCCTTATGACGCGTTTGGTCGATGAGGTGTGATGACAGCAGGCATAGTTTTTTAAATCCATTTTTTTCTCTTTTGGCTTTGACATATATCTGCCCAATATCCAGACCCGTCGCCATGGGAGGACTTTGGTGGGCTTAGCCCCCCAAACAAAGCTCCTAGCCCCCCAAATTGAAACGTGAAACACTGTAAATCAATTGGAGTTTTTTCAATTTTTAGAATGTCAAGCACACCCCGCACAAACGGAAAGCCCCCCTATTGAAAACTTTCTGGCGACGGTTCTGCCAATATCATGTGGCTGCATCGTTGATCGCTGTTGCGTCAAAACGGTCAAACGATATAGCATTTTTATTTTAAAACCCAGCATCCCTGTGCTACACTGGTTCTTGACCTGGGACATGTAAAGGTGATTTATGGGGTTAATAGGCTTTGCTCTGGCATTTCAATTACCAACACGATAATTAAGACCTAATTTCAAATATTGATTGCAACGTTTCTTCTTAATGTTATTGCAATGTCTACAGGAGTCCGTAACCTTTACTATGATGTACTAGGGGTCCGTGACCCAGAAATGTTTAAAGAAACGCTGCTGTAGCGTTTATCATTAGTAGTTCACACAGTCTCAGCAGGATCAGTTCAATGAACGCATCCTTGTTGTTCTGTCCACAGCATAAGTAAGGGGAGAAATGTTGTGATGGAACCTGTTGACAAAATTAAACTGTGTTGCATGGGCAACAACTTTTTTACAATACAGCTGCATTGAATTACTTTTCAAAACAACAAAGTTAATGCAAAATCAGTGCTGATGCTTTGTTGCCGTCGTTATGACAGCTGGGCTAAAAGTTGTGGAACAGTTTTTACTTGTCGCTTAGGCACGTCAAATGGTGCTTGACCATTTCGACACGAACAGTGACAAGTACTCTGTCATATTCACCTCTGGGACAACGGCAAGCCTAAAGTCTATCGCTGAAAATTTCAATTGGACGCCAGGTAAACTTAACTGTGTAGCAAATATAAACTGAAAGATTTGTTATTTTATTTAGGTCGTACTCATAAGATTAAATGTGATTTTAGAGACGCAAATCCGTTCAATGACTGTAACCCTGTGTAGCAGCCCTGAGTGCTTTATGTTGCTTCAGCGTTGCGAGTCTGGTTTAGGGGTCTACAAAGGATTTTTCAAATCTACCGGTATAAGCGAATGCTGCACCATGCGTCTCATACGCATTGACTTATCAGCACGCACAAGTCACCACATGCTGTATAGTTATCGTTTTTACTTTAAGTTCACTCGTAATCTCACACTTGATACGAATTCCCACTTTGTCGCTGCGAGCGGTTCGCAAACAGCAATTCGATTGAATACTTTTTAAATGTCTTTCAGGACGAAGGCAATAGATTTGCTGCCTGGTCAGGGAATCGCGCATAAACCTTCACGATCTTGAGGTAATTGCGTATAACTCAATACTATGCTCTATAGCTTTCATTATAAATTAAATGATAAACCTTGGAATCGTTAAATACCAGCTACATATCATATGAAAGCGAGCGGTCCAAGCTATGCTTCAGGGATTGTAGCGGATGTGGAAGCTACGCGCTCATCTCTGTGGCCTCAGACGTCACTTCGCCTCTTGACTACTTTTTGTCGTGCAGTGTCATCGTAGCTATCTTACCAAGTGGGATTCTGCTGACCAACTCTTTCAAGTACCATCATTGTCTAGTGTCTATACTTAAAATTGATCAGAACTTATCATGCAGTTCAAACATTATGGCTTCACTTGTTGAAGCCGTTTTCTGGTGTAGTCAGAGTTTTCCAACGTTTTTTGGCCATGCTTCACACAATCATTTCCAAAGTCGTGATGTCCCCCGCTGGAGCCCAAATTGTGACTTTCTTTCTGCAGTCATTTCATGGATTACTAGTTTTCCAGGTTTTATAGTTGGTGTCAACTGTCACTCACCAACTGATAGGCTTCAGCACTACCAAAACTGTAAGGCTCGTTGTGCTACTAGTTCTTATAGTTTGCGACATACCGCGCCGAATGTTAGCCTTATCACGCCACAGAAGGAAGAAATTCAGCAAATGTTACCTGTGTGTATTGCAGGGGGGTACTGAGGGAGGGCAAGGAAGCACAATGCCTTGGGTGCCGAATCACTGAGG
>JGI24022J15233_10006249_pt1 | contig 12860 bp, 11 predicted proteins | sample Ectturendosymbi2_FD_15233 | JGI IMG/M metagenome (IMG submission 15233)
GGATATGAGAATCTGATTGTTACGCAGTAATTGCTGTTAAGCTCCCACACATTTACAAATTGCTTAAAACTGCCAGGGTTGCCAGATCGTGTTTTTTGACGCCAAATTTAACAAATTTGGCTTTTTTTAGAGGTCGTTGGCGTCAAAAATATTGTTTGGTTTTTTGGCTTTCTCTAATATCTGGCTTTTTTGGAGGCAGTTCGAACATGCTATCAGACTGGTGTCTTGGCTTTGTAATAAAGATCTTGCTTAAAACTGCTATTATTAAGCTTTCTTTCTTAGACAGTGCTTTGTGTATTTTCTCAAACTTTATCTGGCAACCCATATCTCCCAAACACAGGATTCGTTCAATTCAGTTGTTGTCATTGTCGTTAATGTTCAAACATGTTGCCTTGCCCTTAAACACCATAAACTAATGCCGTTCATTGGTATGTCACCCTCAAAGGAGAAGAGCAGTTATGACAAAGTGCGGATATACAATAGTAATGGCAAAAGACATTTCTTTGTTTGAAGAAGGCCAGTGATTGTTCAGAAAATGCACATTGCAAGTTATGCCACACTACAATTATACTAAGGCACAGTAGTCAGTAACTTGATGAATCATGAAAAAACCTAAAAACATAGGAGGAAAGTTCCACTAACAGGACAAACTGCCTTCGAAGTTGTTAAGACTTCAAGCAGCAAAAGTGATGCACTGAAAGTGGCTGAATTTCAGATTGTTGTGAGCATAATCTGTCACACTGCTGTTCGCTTTGTTGACCACCTTGGAGAAAACATGGTAACACATGGAAAAAGCACAAATTTCATGGTTTTTAACAATTTGGCTTTTTTTACCCCGTTTGGCTTTATTTCTCAAAAGATGTCTGGCAACCCTGAAAACTGCTGCGGTTCACTCCGACGTCACGAAAATTTTTCGACGGCCACTTGTGTCCGATAAGTTGATAACTAGGCTATAACACAATGCCACAGTGCAGAGACTGGAAAGGAGTACTAGTTAGTCCTCGAAATACCAGAAGTTAATATCGTTACCGTACGACTTGAGCAAAAAATGTTAATTCATGAAAGAAGAGATTTGTTGGTCTCATGCAGAGCTAAATTTTTCTGTATAGTGGTCGATGCTAAGCATATTAGCCATTTCACCATTTGGCAATGCTCTTTTGCAGTGGAACTTAGAAAACCGTGTCTCACCACTTTCGTTTCCGGCATAAAACTTATGTTGTGAGTGATTATGGTTCTTTTTGGGCTAATAGTCCTAACTTTCTGATTCATGACACTTGGACATGAAACAGGATCGTGTGTTATTCCAATGGTTCCGATAAATTTTTAAGTTTCGTCCTCGCTAGCCTCAATAGATGTACTAGCCGATCAACTTCTTTCTTTGTCAGACCCAGCAATTTCGAAATGACATACCCAGGCCCATAAACATGGGGCGCGGGGCGAGCGAAGACCCCCTGCAAAATGTTTCCCGCTGGACAATTGTGTTGGACATATTTTTAAAAATTTGGTCCCCCTTCAGAAAATCCTTCGCCCACGCTGGTGTCCCAAGATGGTTACGGGCCTGGACTTACCTCAGTTCTCGTACATGAACTTCCACTTTGACTGTCTGTCATAACAGCATCAGGCTGGCTGCGTACGTTGTCGCCATCTTCACCGAGGCGTGGCTCTACAAGTTTTGTGCATTTTGTGAAGTAGTTCTGTTAAAACACATGTCCAACGCATCTTTTTCTTTTGGCTTTTTTTACCTAGCTTTAGTCCTCTTTTGACTGCCATTTAAAATTTGACCTATGTCTCTTGGCCTGACATTTCTTAACTATTGCGAAACTTAGCAGGTAATTATGTAACCTCCAAACACAAATTCATTTGAGGCCGACAATTTATCGTATCGATTAATCGCTGATGCATCAACGCCGCGTACCTCGTTCAGCTTAATACTTTGTCAGGCTAACGTAGTTACACGAGATGAAGAGAACGAAGTTACCCTGGAAGAGTCGATATACTCGCTTGACATCAGCACGGAAGGATCAGCTAGTTTGAGATCAGAGCAGTTTATGCCCAATAACAGGCTAGCCAGGGCCGGATTAACCATTGGGTAAGCCGGGCAAATGCCCGGGGGGCAATTTTCATTGATTTTCATTCGATGACGTCATCGTGCTTATTCAACCGTGATGTAACTTTTTCGCAAACAGTCACAGATGAAGTTGTCTTCGCAACATTTCCGAAACTGAAAACTATTCAGTTTTAATCAAGATGCAGACCCAACGATCAGGACAGTAAAATTAGTAGCCTAATACAAACACCTGGTTCCGTACTAAACTACAGGGTTGCTAGATGGGCACTTTTGAACACGTTCTGCTTCATCCGATATGCGTACTTTCTCACCTGATGTGCGCATGCAACACTGTAATATAAAGTTATCTTTCTGAAAACATTGGTGTTGTTGATGAATTTATCACTTCAAGAAACCCAGGTTTAACACGATGTTTCACAATTAAACCTAGACGCCCAGGTTGACTGAAAAATGCAGATTTGGGTGGAAAAACTCCGCAGTGGGAGCCCTGGGGTCACATGCGGAAAAACGCCTGCTACCGTAACATGAAGTGTACGTTTGAAGATTAATTGCCTGTTATTGTTATGCAATAAACAACAACTGTAGAACAACCTGCCTCTGTGCTCTGCAGGTCAAGGTCCGGACATGAGCGAACTGCAAGTCTGCAATCTAATCACTGCATGACACCAGAATAGCGAACCTGGTCCTTGTGCAGTGTCATACCGGCAAATGAACTATCATTACAACAATTAATCGGATATTCTTGGAGATACGGACCTGGAGACAATCATCATCAATTTCGCGTGCAAAAAATGCGGCGTCATGAAACTTTTCGTAGCTGACTGTTTCAGAAAGCACACATTGACAAAGACCAGGGTCACTTCAGTAAGTTCGGTACTAAGTATTCTTCGCAACCTTACGCCTTTGCTATTACCCTTTGCTATTACCGTATAATGCGCTGACGTAACGATTAGTTGCGAAGTGCTTGTCGTGATCGTGAGGGTATCAGTCTTAGATCAAACAAAGCGTCGTTGTCCAATTGATCACGGAACAGTTAATAGTTGCAAATATTGTAAAGCTCACATCGCAAAACTTCAGTCAAGTAGGACGGTTCAAGTTGCTTTTTCGTGATATTTCATTGAGAACATTTTTTCTAAACGGTGCACATTTTGATAAGCGAGAGGGTGTAGAAATCTTTCCTCAATACATATGTGAATTGACGATTTGTGCAGTGAAGATGATCAGAGAGTCTACATCAAAAAAGGTTGTTGTGTAGTGTCACGGTAGCAAAAAGATCGTTTTTTCGTGATACAACTTTGTTTGAACAAATTAACCACATACGAACCGCCGTACATGGTCACTCCCAATTGTCTGTGAAGTGTAGGCTGCCAAATCGTATCAGTTCTGATTCTGACTTCTTTGACCGGGGCTTCTGCAAAGTTGAAACGAGGGCATGTGAAACGCTACGCAGTTGCGCTTAGCGTTAAGGGGGCCTCGCGGTCATGACTTTGCCCGGTGCCCCGCTTTCATTTAATCTGGCCCTGAGGCTGGCATACATCCAAACACTAGCTTTTCTTAGCTGGGACCTCAAGTAGGATGCGTCAGGATATTACAAATCCTCCTGCTACTTGGTATTCAAGCTAGGAAAATATTTGTTTACGAAGCAATAACGCTATTTCGAAGTTGGTACTACTTTCACAACGTAGAGGCTGCGGCAAAGCCACTTGCAGTCACGGTGTCTACAAAAACATTCCAACAATGACGAATTTTTGGCGGACCACGGGGTGTTTGTAATAGCTTCCAAACAGGAAAAAACTTTCATCACTGCACGAACTTTCGTGCAACCAACTGCACACTTTGACCGATTACCTGTCGTTTCGAAGAAACGGGCATCACATAATCTCCTGTGCAATTGTTACAAAACCTTGGACAACGAAATTTTCCGTGTCCTCGTCTTGCCCATGCCTGTGTGCGCCACTGCAGCAATCACTAAAACCACGTGTTTCCTAAACTCGTGTGGTACAGCCATTCGTGCTACGTCACATTTTGCTTCATCGCACTCAGTCTTGAGATTACCATTCGAATCTTTTAAGTAGTTGGGTACTATTCAAATTTCATCTTGAACACTTAGCACAACGAACCCAAGTCGACGAGATGGTTCGCGGGCCGCGACAAATTGTTTAACTTTCTTTTCAATGCATCAGCAACCTATAGAAGATTAAAGCAAACCTTGTTGTCGTGAACCGATGTTTTTTTATCACAAAGCCAAGTCACCAGTGATAAGGTTTTCGCGAGAGATGAATCAGGTTTCATGTTTGAATTCAATTTTGCTTTCAAAGCGTAAAGCACGTTTTACAAAATGCAGCGAAACCTTATTTTCAACGTTTCTTTGTTGCTGCAGTATATCAAAAAGTCACCGCATTCAACCAAACAAAAGGCACGTGCTGACAAAACAACGATCAACCTTGCACTATACCTCGTTGCGCGGCCGCAAGGCGTTGTATGTGGAGGAAAGATTGAGAATTCTCTTGAATCCGTTGCTACAAAGATTATCTGTACGTGGTGCCTTGTTTCAAACGATACCATGCCTTTTCTATATATTGAAAAGCATGGGTTTTCTAGCAGGGGGGATCAGACTATCCTGTGGGCTGTCGCAGCCCGCGAGTCATCTGCCTCCCACCCTACTTCAGAAATTTTCACATTGAACGTTTATACCGCATGGTTTGCTCACTTATACACACCCGTTACCCACATTGATCCGTTCCACGGGATGAAAATAACTCAGTTGAAAGAACTCGAACTGGCATTGAGACAAATTATGTTAATGGATCACGATATTATTTTCATCTGTCATGTCACGTCAGGATCCAGCTGCCGATTCCTTTACAATGCCGGCGACTACGCACAAAATGGAAACTGGATAGCTTGTTGCACCGTTATTCGCGTCCGTACATCGTATCCGCAAACAAGCCGGCTGTCGCTAGAGCCTTGGACTTCCTGGCACAGACCCGAAGGTCTGCCCCCATCTTAAGCTGCGACGACTGCGATATGCATTGTTGGAAGAAGCAAAATCGTTCACTGCGCTCTCGGCCTTTTCTTCTTTTTCGAAGCTTTCTTTTCCTCGTCTATCATCTTCCGCTTTCGAGCGAGCTCCTCGGCCTGCGACAAACCGACAGGATGAAAACTGGACGGCGAGTTCGCGATGACTTTTCAACACAAATCAGCAGAAATAAAATTTTCAGATGCATCCCATGATATTTAACTGTACAGCTGAACTGATCTCGCAGTAATGGACATTACTTACCGAGAGGCAAGATAAACGTCTTCAATTGCCTAACTTTTTTTATATCTGCTTTGCTATGGTTCCCCACCTAACAGGTATGTTTTTCGCAGATAGATGAATAGCCTTTCACCGTTTTAGTGTTTTCGAAATCTGCCTTTCGTATTAGACATTGCAGGCATTTCATGTTGAAAAATCACTGCAACAATCATCAATTTTGTTCTTCTGTTAGTTCAGTGTTTCTCAACCTTTTCGCTTTAAGTGACCCAGAAAACTTTCGGTAAAAATTGCGCGGCCCATTACCTTGACAGCATAGAATATGCTAACACAGTAGTGGGCCACGAAATTTTTATACACAAACACAAATTTATTCCTGTGTGCAGTTCAGTGAGAATGTTACTGAACACAAAAAATTTGTTCCCACGCTGTACTGTTCAGATTTCTAGATCAGTATGTCAACCGAAATCGCTGAGCCAAAAACTATATCAAATTTTAACCAGGGCCACATATTGAATGACGTAAGGTAATTTAACCCACGAGGGCCGCACATTGAATAACTTAATTTGATGTTAGCAAACTAGTTTTAGTTTAAGCTAATGTACTGAAAGCGTTCCAATCCCAACTGCAATAGGCCTAGTAACAATTGTTTGGCACTTTCAACCACTCCGTAGTGTGATTTCATAGGCAAGCTTAGTGCCAATGGAACAATGGTAGTGTTGCGGCCAGTGGCTCAACTATATGGACAAGTAGCGAGCCTGAGCAACGCCTTCATCATCGCATAGGATAGCGGGAATCAGATTCACCGCTCGCGCTTGTGTGTTACAGAGTGACACGTCAAGTGTAACGCCTTCATCATCACATAGGACAGCGTGAATCAGATTCACAGCTCGTGCTTGTGTGTTACGGAGTGAGAGACACGTCAACAGTAGAAATCAGAAAACTAGTAAAAAGTTTTGCATCAAGGTGTCAGTGGACACATGGAAATCTCCAAACACGCAGTACAGACGTGATAAAGTGGCACTGAGGACCGCCTGCATCAAAAACGCAACTTTAAGATTATCAAAATAAGGACAAGTTGTCAGTATGTAGGCTGCTTATGGTACAGCAAAAACTAACTGGGCCGCATGTGGCCCGAGGGCCGCGGGTTGGACATAGCTGGTCTACATATATAACGGCATTCTAACCAGGGGCATAGCGAGGTAAGATGGCGCTCGGGGCAAGAAGCAAGTCTGGCGTCCCATCGCCGAACCTAAGGTTTTTCAGGAGTAAATCAGCAAATGGACTGTATTGAAGAAAGTACTTGGGACACTGTTAGAACTTTTTGACGACTTCCAAAAGTGCGCTATGGCCCACCAGTGGGTCAGGTTGAGAAACACTGTTAGTGGTTCGTTGTTTTGTCGCTGAAAAGAGTATGCGGCAGGTGGTCACTTATTCGAAGGATTACTGCATTTTATACACAACTCTGGACAGCTTCGTCAGCAAAACTTGGCTTTATGATATAAACAATGGAACGATCCGGAAAAAACGCACAGCGCAGTTGGCGCAGACAATGCGTTTCGTCCTAGAGAAGAGATCAGTACCCACAGAAAAAAAAGTTAAAATAAAGTTCATCGTTCACCTGTCTCTTTTTACGCCGTTCACCGTATTTGATCTTCTCGTACAGTCGTCTTTTCTTTTTCGGAATCATCATGACAGCGAGTCGCTTTTCCTCAGCAGCAACCTGACAAGAAAACGGAACATGCTGTTTCTTTGCAGTTCACACATAAGTTGCTTCACCAGCCCTAGACAGTCCACCTGACTCCAAACCACTGCAACATGCGGTTTTAAGATTTCTATTGCAACAGCATGGACACAGGAATTCTTGAACGGTTTTACACTACAGTGTTATAAGTTGCAGACAAACTACCATTTATTGATAATGAGGGAGCAACGAACGATCTGCAAGGAGATGGCGAGGAGCCAAAAAACAGTAACACATATTACAACGAGAGGCTTTGAATTTGATCATCTTCTCACGAAAAAACGGTCTAAAGACATATGACCGAAAAAATATCAACACTGTCCGCACGTAATTTCACTTGATAGTCGCAAAACCAGCAACCTTCACGTTTCAGTGACGGCAGTTTCACCTGCAAGGCTAGAATGAAATGCAAACAATATGACAAAAATATTTCTTCAGAATAGTGTGGCATAGGTCTTACGCCCATTGGAACTTTTTTTGATAAATAATACACGGCAGCAGTGCAACAACTTCACAAAACAATTTGCAACGCAAACACTCTTGTAGACGAACAGCAAAGAAGCTCACAGTTTGAATGCTTTCAACGTTACCTGGTCTGGTTGAGACTTCCTATCCACATCACGTTTACCGGGAGTGATGGTCACTTTATTGCTGTCTTCCTATTACAAGTAAGTTTACGTTGATATAAAAGCAGGTAAGCCAGATCACGACCGCATCAGTGGCAACAAAATGACTTATCCAATATCAAGATTTATTCATTAGACCCCTAGCCAGTCGTTTTTCACAGTGAAGGATGCCCAATCCGCATATGTAACCAGTAAAGTCCTTTAATAAAGTACTTATATCTTCAGAGTTAACCGACCAATCGAAACTGTTAACGTGAAAAGCACAAAAATACAATTCGTGTTGACTTGCACTTCTAGCATCAAGGAGTGAATCATGCTGAAAACGCATGACAGATTGCTTTTTCATCTGACTATAGCCACCGAATTGTTAATTGCCGGTGGCAAGACGGCGTAAGGCAACAAGATTTTGGGATAATTTGAAAAGCAAAACAACGATAAGCCACCTACAACTTGGAAGCCAGGCCTCCTGCAACATCACGTGATGATACTTTAAAAACAACTACTACACAAACCTTGGCTTCCACTTCCACTTCTGACAGCTTCTCATCAGCGTCGTCATCACTTTCGGCCTCATTTTCCGACAAGTCTTCATCCGATTCGTTGATTCCTAAACACAGAACATTGCTGTTTAAAAAAGCAGCAAAGCATCTACGCGAATATGCTACCACAGAAAGAAAAGTACAACTAAATATGATGTAACACAACTGTAATAACCTTTGCATGACCCCCAAAAACTTTTGCACCAACTCGAAAGTAGCAAAGAATAGTGAATTAATGGAACCAAAGAAAAAATCTGAGTCCCGTTCTTTAGACAAGATTGTTTTTTGCACGATGCCATCATAATCGAAGTGTAAACTGTACCTCTACAGCTGTGCACCAGAAGCCTCTTTACTTTTAAACTCAACACATCAAAACGAATGCAAACAAATTTCACAGCACTGCAAATAACACATTCCTTTAAACAAGTAGCTCGGAACAGCTTTAGTCGTAACGTTGAGACTGCATAGAACGAAAGTCGCTTGCGTTCAACAGATAAAATATTCAGGCGTGTATCAGTGATTGTTTCATTCGAATTTTGAGCAAACTTCATTTCTGTTTGACTTACACGAAAGAACAAACGGAAACCTTTTTCCAACCCAAATATTTCAGTTTGAATAACGTTTGGCTTGGCTGCTACTTTACAGCAATTATCACAGTCTTTGGTTTACCTGCTGTTTTAAGTACAGCAATTTTGCCTCACTAAAGCAAACCCTCTGATGTCACAAGTCGGGTTTCACGGCTCAACACCACCGTGTGTTTACTATCTACTCAGTTATTGGCTATGTCAAGCCATCGTGACTTCGTTCTGCGCAGTAAGAGATATTGGTGATCCACGACCCTGCAAAGCGTTAGTTCTGGCTCAGAGGACAGGCTGCCTTACGTGGCAAACACCCGCTTAAAACGATCAAATCGCATGCGTATTAACAGTCACAGATGTATTTTACATCAAGCACACCAGCCCCATTGCCACCAACTTTCTGAAGCAACAACCATGCGTAGCAGAACCCTGCCGTGAGTAACTCGCCAAACACACTTCCGGCGTAAACTAAGGTACATCATTACGTATGCCAGGAAATGTCGCTTGGTGAAACATTTGAAAACCTGATCGACCAAGTTTTTGCCTAAAATAAGGAAAGGAACACACTGAAATCTTTAAAGACATTTTTTCAATTCAAAAATTGCAAAAAATGACACGAATATTATCTACACTGCAGCCAACGTGCCTGGATCTTCGCCGCGCTGAAGCGCGATAACACGTTGGCGCTCAGGTGGAACGTACGCTCCGTTTTCTTCATCAACGAACGGTGAAAGATGCGGAGGGAGAACGTCGCCAGGTAGGTAATCTTTGACTGGCAACAGCATACGGGCGTTTACGCAATCAAAGATCCATTGAGGCTGAACGTAATACCTAAAAGTCGCAGAGAGATATCAGACGTGTTTGATGAGTTGAAAGCATTAACGGCAAACCGAACGCCCCAAATGAAATTTCTCGAAAAAACTTCTTTTAGCCTAATAAGACTCTTGAAGGTGTATGCCATTTCAGCTAATGCTGCACGTTCAAAAGAGTCAAGATTCCATGAGGTTACTCGATTCTTGTGCAAAGCTGCGGAGTCGGAGGTTTTGGGGTGGAGTCGGATTCCTAAGATCACTAGGAGTCGGGGTCGGATTTTTAATCCGACTCCGGAAGTCCAATTGAATCATTTTGTACCTTGCGCTCTTTAGTTAGGAATCTAAACTCGTGCCTGTTGAAATGGTACAATTTCTTCCGAAATTTTTGTGGAAACAGAGAATTTTTGCTATGTGCCACTATTTCCATTGATTGCTAGTAGCAACAAAATTGTTAACAGCCAAACTTCATTCATGTTATGCTAAGGAATCAGAGTCGAGAGTCGCAAATTTTGGAAAGGCCGGAGTAGAAAATTTCGCGAAGGCCGGAGTCGGACATTTTACCCCCGACTCCGCAACCTTGCTGTTGTGGCACGAACAGCAACGACTGCTGCGAACACGTTAAATGAGCAGTGAAAACCTTTCACGCGATAGTACACTATTTATAAACAGACCACACATCTTCATGAGTGCACGTCAACTCATAACGCAGCGGTCGTTTCCAGCACGTGACGCACGGGACTTGCCAACGAACACGATCTAGTGCAGGAAAGCGCTGTAAAGCTGCTCTTGATAATTGGATTGCAGCCACCATGCGTGGCGCCACCGCCACCACATACGCACCTTGAAAGGCAAGGTTTGTTGGTCATGGGACGGTCCACTATTTGATGGGTCACGCTTTCATCATCCGATGCAAATGTGGCGCCCAAACCAGCCGTTTTGTCCCAAGATACTTCACCACCAAAACTCCTACACGATAAAATATGAAATGCTGTTAATTCGCCGCCCACTGCTGAACACTGGCAATAAAATGTTAAAGTTCAAAATTGCGTTTAAACACATTCTACGCAACAGAATCAGTGCGTCGTGATCACTGCTGGAGTGCTGGTGACTATTGGAAAGATCGGGGTAGGTAGAAGTTGTGCGGCACATTTTTGAGGTTTAACTGTGAGAAAATTATTGTAAACAACTCTTGCATTTGTTAATGTTGAACCAGTTCGTTCAGGCAAAAACACAGACCTATTTTCATTTTCAACTTGCACTGATACGCGTTAAGACACCACTACGTCGCATAAAGAACGCACTATTCAGTGTCTAAGAAATTTTAACAATAGAAGAGGTCTCGACAGCAGCTAAAAATTTGTGGAGGCAAATTTTTTTACATTGCACTTTGGAATAAAGAGCTTGTTTCCTCCTAGAGCTTTAAACGTAGTTACTGAACATTAATAATAATGTAAAATGCCCGTAAAACAACAAAATCGGTTTGTGAAGAAAATTAGATCTGAGGACGGAAAAATATGCTGCCACCCCAGGAGCACATGCTAGGTACAGGACTGCGTAGTATGTGTGATTGTAGCATATATTTTGATAACTACTTGTCCTTAGAATAATTTTGCATTGTAAATGATATTCTGGAATGTTGGTATACCCATAACACAGTTCCATGCGATCAAGTCCTTCCATTTTTAATTTAACAACTTCTATTCAAAAAGATGGGAAGCGTTCCTTTTCTACATAAGGTAATCTCGAATAATAAAAACCATTTAAACAAGAAAATATTTACCACCTCCGTGGTACCTGATAATGAAAACCATGGGTTCTCTCCAAACTTCTCTAGAAATGAATATTTTGCATCCTTCGAAAAGTTTTTTAAAGGCTTCTTCCTTTTTTCGGGTCTCACGAATGTCAGCTTCCGATTCAGACAAGCCGCTTTGAAAAACTGCTTCGTCCTCTTCATTCATCACATCACTGTCCACTTGACTTGGATCTTTGAACAGCGTCAAGGTCGTGTTCAGGGAGGCAACCGCCTGCAATGAGATGAGCCAAAGTAGATCAGCAGCGAAATGAGTCAAGCAGCTGCATCCTTCGAGAAAAAAACGTTTGAAAACAAGCAAATCGTTTAAGAACAGAGTGAAATTAGGGATTCTTACGAAGTCTCATAAGAAACACACTGCAAAAACTAATGTTTTGAAAAAAAAACATGTCGGACGACGGGACGTTGTTTCCGAAGCGTCCAATTTGGTTTCAAGTAAATCATTGGTTTTCGCGTTCCTGTTTCTTAAACAATTTTACCTCATCACTTTTTTCATCTTCCAAACAGAAATTTGCTTCTTCGCTTTTGTGATACTTTTTCTTGTTATCCACACTGATATCAACATTGCTTAGAAGAGGTATTTTCGGTGGATATTGCAAGTTATTTAGTTGATAAAGTTTGTACATAACGAACCCAAGCATGGTGACGTAAAACTCCATAAACGTTGACATCACTCGAAAGTCAACATCCGTCGGGTGCTGAAACAAGAAAGCGATCTGCTTAGGTAGCTTAATATTCGCATCGTGTTTATACAGTTTAACTTATCAACTGTTTCACTAAATGTCACAGAAACTTATCGTTAATACGCTAGAAAAGAAGACAGCCGAAAGAAACAACTGAAACACAACCACTCACGTTGTGCGGGAAATTGTGAGGTACAACCCACGTTACACGCTGGGACATGATTTCAGCTTGATAGTAATATCCTTTTATGGAAACGAAAACTTTTTTGAGGCTCCTGGTTGAAATCACGTAATGCATAAATTCAACTGAAAATAAACCAAAAATTACGTCACAATACATCCGGTGCAAAGATCAGTCCAAGACTTTCCAAATCGGTACACATTAGGTTATATTTAGGGCAACCAAAAGTCAATAAGTCAAATTTTTTCCGCCGTTTTGAAAGTTTGTGAAACGTCCGCAAACCAAATCCCACGCTCATACCACGAAGAAATGCCAAGTTATTAGGTCAAAAAAAGTCAAAATTAATCTTTAGGTCAAAATTTTCTTGCAGCAGAGTTTTTTTCTCCTCATCGACACTTTATTGAAACTATAACAACAGGTATTGATATGCTTTTGCAAGTTTAGTTGCAATTCTGTAATAATAGGGGGCAGTGGCGGCTCGTGGTGAAATTGGCCGGGAGGGCTGCGAAATTTCATCTCTGGTTGAACATATGGGATTGTCGCCCTGGCTGTTTTTATAATAT
>JGI24022J15233_10006250_pt1 | contig 12860 bp, 6 predicted proteins | sample Ectturendosymbi2_FD_15233 | JGI IMG/M metagenome (IMG submission 15233)
GAAAAGCTTGAGTTGCTAAATCATTAAATGTCATTTTTACCATCCAGGTGCGTTGTTTTGCTGATGGTCTAAGTGCGTCGATTAATGAGACAGCTGCCTATTAATTGTAAAATCGGCTGGACCCAAAGTAGATTTAGTAAGCAGCGTTCGTTGTACGAGCAAAACACAGTTTTATATCCAGCAGTTGATGGCCGANCGAATTTTTAAGTATGGATTTTGAAATAAGAGCATCGGGAAACACTAATTACAGCGGGGTCGCACATATACGCNTTTGGCTTAGATTTAAATATTTACTGCAAAGACAAGTAATGTTTAACGTGGTGTCACAATATCAGCAGTGTCATTTGTGATCTTCGCGACTCGCAGACGTGGAATTTTGTCTGCAACCGTAAATGTTTAAATAAATGCCACGTTAGACAAACCTTGAGAAAAAACGCCTTGATGTTATTGGTTACTGGAAACATTAGAATGTGCGTGCACTGTGCACCACTGTGGTTAACGAATGGTTCATGATGTACGTCATCGTCGACGTCAGGAATGACTTGACAATTTTTTACCCAAATACTTTGTGAGCTACAGCACGCTCAACATCACGTGAAATACGCTTTACATGTTGTGATGCCTGTCTTGCATTGTTATACTACTTACATGTGACAATACATTGAAGGCGACATTCAAACCCACGTTTCTATCTCTACATCTTTGAGATATTTCCTGCTTCTGCTAAGATGTTTCAGTTTTTCTAATTTCAGAAACAATAAGAAATAATCCACAAAGCACTTCAAAATAGTTTTAAAAACACTTTAAAATACACTAGCTGATCAGAAAACGCAAAATAGTTTTTGTCGCAAAGGTAGCCTTATAATGGTAATTTGTCCGAGCAACTTCTAGAAATATTATTTAGAAGTTACCGCAACGTAAGACGTTATCGATTAGTTCTAAAACTATCTTACAGTAGTTCAGAAAACTTTCAATAAGAACATTTGTGCTTATCATTTTGTCACCTGTCTATGATTTTCTCTGAAAACGTCCTTTAATTAATTTAATTCGCAGATGGAAGTTGATTTTTCCTTTATACGATTTGTCTTGTTTACGTCTGGATCTCAAACCAATTCATTGAGACATCTTTGCAAACATTTGTTTATAGTCATTTTGCGGCATTCCAGCTGGTTCACAAATTTGGTTTAATGTTTTGCGCACCTAGAAAAACTCTAAAAAAGTCAACTGAATTAGTCTAAAACTTTTTGCAAAATCGAAAACTTTGAAATAAAATTTAAAACTTTCTAAAAATAAAATTGTGTCAGCGACACAAAAAGTTCTTTTGCGTGACTCAACAAAATGTTTCGGCACACAAATGCATAAATTCGTTTCAGAAAGAGTGAAACAAAATTCCATGAAGCTACAAATTTTGCCTTTAACTAATGCTTTAAAGTTTCAACTAACAGATTACATGGTAGCTGGTTGAAACCTAATGAATTGGAATGGCCTGAGCAACTCACTCAAATCAGCAAATATATCTCCTGCTAAATTTGTAAAGTAAAGCACAGAACTACTAGGATACGTACTGAACTGAGGAATAATGTGAGTACTGTGGTGTCCTTTTTTAATTTTCTTTGCTTTGTTCCACTGAAGTAAATTGAAAAAAAAACAGCTCAAAAACACATTTCCCATTTTAGCATCATCATCAGATGCAGTGAATCAACTTGCATTGATCTGGAATTTTGACAGTGTTGCAAAGTAATAAATCAGGACGAAAATCAAAAGTTGAAAAGCTGTCTGTATTTGTACATTTGCATCTTTTAACCGTAAAGACTAGTAAAGTCTTGTACTGTAGAATCAGGTTTTTTTAAGGCGTTTTAGGGACCCGATTCGGGTCCCAAGAATTTCAAATCGGGTCCCAAGAATCAGAGAAATCGGGTCCCTACAGATCTATACCGAGTTCCTAATATTTTCCTTAAAAAAAACCCTGGTAGAATGAAAAAAAATTTAAGATTTGGACATGGGGTTTTAGGGTTTCATAATGTCATGAGTGGGGTATGTTTTGCCTTTATTTTGATGACGTCATCGCCGATTCGATCAAGCCGATATAGTGGCTCAAAGTTTTATTGGATTCTACGCTATAATACGAGTCTTCAGGGTCCTTGATCGACTTTCTAGCGTTTCTGGTTCCAAAGTTAGGGCAAAAAAAATCCAAATTGTTTACAAAAACCTGTGGGAATTCCCCGGATTTTCCCTAATTAATATTCGTTATTTTTTCCATGACTTTTTAACCAGAAATGCTACAAAGTCGATCAAACCCTCTAATGTCTCGTATTGCAGCCTAGAATCCAAAAAAAGTTTGAGCCACAAAATCGGCTTGATTTGTCGCCCCCCAGGGAATGATGACGTCATCGAAATGCAGAAAAATATGCATAAGCATCTTCCCATAATGAGAACATAAACAAGAAAACGACATCCCAAGCTTGAAATTTTTTCAGTCTAAACTACAAGACATCATGAGTCTTTAGAGGGCTTGAACAACCCTCTAGCATAGTTTGATGGCGAGGTACGGCCAGCTATGTCTGGGGTGTAATATACCCCGAGTTAGCGTTTGTGCGAGTGCAATCAATTTTTCACCAATTTTTGGTTTGGGGCTATAAATTCGCTCCAGACTTACTAGGAAGCCAATCAAGGGCTCTAAAGACTCGGATGATAATCTAGCTGCCAAAAAAATTGAGCCAAAAAACTGGCTCAATGGTTTGGCGCCCAGGGCCAGGTAAAGTTGGCCAAAAAGACGAAGAAACACCCCCACTTGTGACATCCCCCACAGAGAACCCCAAACTCAAAACGAAAGAATTTGTTCTTCAATTTAACTAGAAGATTTGCTGAATCCGTAGATGGTCTGAACAGCTCTCTAGCTGAATCGGCTGGCGAGTTTTAGCGTTGCAAAGCTTGGGCGAAAATGTGTTAACCGTGGGCGTTAAAGGGGTTTCAGTAAATATACTTTCCATAGCAGTCTACTGCATGTAGTAAATGTGGAATATGTGTAATATTACTCGGTCTATCAAATCGACTCGTCCACGAAAACCAGTTTGCCCAAAATGAGAAAACACGATTTGCCCAAGTAAGAATCAATTCAGGTTTGGGAATAACCAAATATTTCAAAGATTTTGTCATTCAAAAATAGTTGCTGTCTTGATAGAGACACATCCAATGCTAAATATCATAACCGTTTCAATTGCGATACCCCTTTAAAAAACTTGCCACATGAAGTTTGAAAGTGTGCTTTTTATTCATCACGAAGGTCTCTTGACAGGATTTTAAATCACCAATTCAAAAGTTGCAGTGTTAATTTTTCTCAGCAATGGAACCTCACAGCAACGCAAACCTTTACACCAACAAACAGGCGCTCACACTGATTTTGCATGGACAAAACGATTTCTGATTATTACAAGTTTTTTACGGAGCATAGATAGACTTGGTAGGACTAGTATGACACCAAACCGGATTGTGCATGACTTCACATACAAATAAATTTGTCAACATCTTCAGCTTAAAATTACGTGCGCGACCATTGAGAAAGCACAAGACAAGGTTGGTAAATAGTTTCCAGTCTTTTGTTGCTGAATGATAACTTTGAACCAAGAAAAACTATAATCATTGCTCTTTGTTACTTTCATAAAAATATTTTTCATTGCTAGCTAACGCAAAAATGGTAAATATCCAGGTGTGTTAAAAACAATAGTTTTTTCGTGCAGCACAACGTTCACGAAAAGAATGTTTGAAATTTAACAAAAATAAAAATGCTTGTAAGTTTCAGTTGCGTTGCTTCTTACTGGCACAGGAATAATTTTGCTTCATAAATACGCAGACCAAACAAGATGGACTGTCGAAGAAACTGCCCACTGGAATATGTCGCTGCTGTACTTTATCAGTGAAATGGTGTCAAAACATGAAAACCAAAAATTATGATCTACCTATCGTTGTTCTCATTATCTACCCTAGTTTCAATAGTTTGAGCGCAGAGTCAGTTGTTGAACACTTTAATACAATTTATTTTACTTCGTTTTCCATTCCTCTGCAACAAGCTTGAAATTCCTGGCAAGAAAGCGTTCTTCGCTTTCATGGATTTTAGGTTACGGCGTTATAGATATCCAGGTACAATCAGACAATCGCTTGTATTTATTGCTGCAGCATCTATATTATTTCTCACTTGAAGTTTTTTAAATCTTTTGCATACTTCGTCTGGTGAGAAGCCTGATGGCAATCAATGACTCCAAAATTTTACTTACAAAAGTTTTCGTTACTGGTGTTTGCGCTTGATGTGGACTACTGACAACATTGACGAAATACATTGACCGTCACTGCAACAAGTGCCGTAGACCACAGAGTGAAGTAAGGATTTTCTTATGAGCTTCAAAAGACAGTGTCACGCAGAAGACATTGAAAACAAGGCTGACATCGTAGACAACGTTTGTTAAAAACCGCGGAAGATCTTTTGGTATAATCATAGAAACGCTGAGCATTGCTAATATATCAGATAGCACACATCCGATGGAGCAGCAAAGAGATCTGACCATCGTTCCGTAAACCTTGTCCTGGACTACCTTGCCTACGTTGTTTCCAGCTTTTCTCTTTGATCCTCGTAATCTGAACTCGTGTTTTCTTTTATGCACCACCAAGGGATACACATATAGAGCCAACAACAGCAATTGCTCCATTATTTGGAATGCCGCCGCCAAATAATGCGGAGTATTTCCAAGACCGTTTTGAGTATTTTTACATCCGTGCGGAGAGCCTGCATAAGTATGAGGCGCAACGTACAGAACAAGTGACAGAACCAATGCGACTGCCATGCAGCCGAGAAGAGTCCACGAAAGAAACTTAACTCGTTTAGTGTATAATTTCTTAATAAAAGGCTGGGAATACATAACGCGTTGACGCAGCCACAGGAAAACGTATGTTGGTGTGGTTCCAATTCCAAATGCCACAATTGAAATATCCATCATTACTTCGCACAAAATTGTATTCTCAGGGGAGCTGTAATATCCAATAAAAGCCAAGCTAAAAGTACATGCAAGTCGTGGAAGGACAAACATGGGTGTGATTAGGGCAACAGCAATCACTTTCTTTGATGAGTAGTTGTGCTGGTCTTCTCGCATTGTTCTCCGGTAACTGCAGCCATAAAGTAAGAAGGACAGAGCTATCCAGAAACAGATAATAAGCAGGAAAATATTTATTGAAAAACACACGTTCCATAGTGTGTTCAACATAAAGTTGTCTTCTGTCCCATTCGATTGAATCAGATGTGTCAAGTTTGGTAGATCTCCGTTAACGATAGGGTTCGCAGTCAGAAAGTTGGACAAATTATTTTGACTGCCAGACATCGATTCTCACAGTAAGCACAGCATTACATTAGGAACAACTACAGTCGATCTAATGACGTAAAAAGATTGCGTTTACATATTTTGTAGTCAGATATGACCCTAAAGATCAGGCATGGGCAAACTACAGCTCGCAGTCACATACGGTTATACTCTTTCATCTGGTCTGCTAAACTTGTCTAAGTTATATTCATAAAACCCTAAATCTTGTTTATATTAGTTTTCACAAACAATTTATCCACCTCCTGCTAATCCTGCCCGATGTAATATTGTAAAATCCTACGTGGCCCACGAACCGAACATTTGCCCATGCCGGCCACAGATTGTAAAGAGTTAGCGATTTCCAAACAACAATATGGAATTAAATAATATCCTAGAAAAAACAAAAATCCAGTCCTGTATTTAAGAGAAAGCAGCATATTATTTGTTACATGAAAGCTCTTTTGGCAATGCTTTTATGAGGAATAAGCAAATCCCCTTCTGAACATACGATGTTAGAAAAGTAGGTCGCGGAACAATAAACATCTGCAAAAAGAAAAATTCTTTTTCATAAACACGTGCGTATCAAATATTTCAGATGCGTAACGCATTGAGATTTTTCTTGTTTTAACCCCATAGTTTTACTGAGCAAACAAGCAAAATCCCTTTTCATTTTTCGTGAAGAAAAAAACTTATTTCACTTCCATTTACAAGCACTGCAGCATTATCAACAATATACGGTATCGGCGTTTGTTAGCAAAAATGGGTGCAGTTGGGTAAAACGCAAAGTTGCTTCAAAAACTTTGACTGTAACATCATGACGAGGATGACACGTGTGGTTGTGATGACGAACCACAGTGTTGTCACTACACAAGTACAATGCCGGCATATGAGGAGGCGGTTGGTTCCATGTGAATACGTTTCAGATTACTGACAAGATGATTGAAAATTACACATACATTGAGATGGAATCATGTAATGTTACAGTAGGACTTGTAACTTCACAAGCTTTGAGGCTGGCAAAAAGTCATTGATAACATCGTCGAAGCTAAGTTGCCATGTTCAATGCTCATTAGCGTCANGTCATTCAGGCGTTCGTGCGTCATTGTTGTGTGCCGTCGGTTTTTGATAAATTTCAGCTTGCTAAATGATCTTTCTCNGCTGCAGTTGCTAATCNTGATCGCTAGATATTATTGCAGAGGAGTCTTTACTTTAGGAAAAGTGCCATGTACTGTACACTTTCGTTTATGATCAACTTGTATAAAAATTTCTCGTAAGGAATNTCCTCAGGTTTATNATTCTTGAACAGTTTCTTAAATTCATCAACAAGGGACCAATCCAAATCGTCTTTGTATGCTTGATTGCACAGCGTTCAGAGAATCAAATTCACGCAAAAGAAAACACACAGCGAACTTACTGCTCGATGCGCAGTGTGTCGTTCTTCAATTCAAATGACAGCTTTCTACCAACTCTACCAAGCTTTCCGAAACAGANTTCGGGAATTCGCTTTACAGACTTAGATGTTTGCAAATTTCTNACACAGGTNAGAAGTTGAACAAACTAAAGTCTAAACTACGCATTTGTGTGGAGGCTCGTGTGCAGCCGCACACAATGCCCACGCGAAAATCCGTTAATACACAAGTATAACCAGTAGTTGAGAAAGTTGTGCAAACACCTATAAATTCGAACACATATCAATCCGCGACAGCCGAGCGCAGATTGATACTGTCCAGAAAGCATTTGACAGAAGTGTGTATCACGCACTTATGATGTGGAAGAATAAGCGCAGAACCAGTCTGTAAAAAGTAAAGAACCTGGAAAAAACAAAGAATGTGGACAATCACAAAACTGATTACATACATCTTCTTATAAAACTTATAAAACTTTTGTGGCAGTTGATTGCTCAACTATATTCAAGATAATACTAAATTTTCGCAAAAGCCAAGCAAGGTCGAACGTTGCATCATTGCACATGTACAGCGTGGCTTTGTTTTCACAATACATGCAACCCACACCGCTTTGCCAGGATTCTCCAAACTTTTTGTTCGAGAGTCACACAAAAGCTATCACACAACAGTTCGAGGGCCGAACGTAAACCCCAGTACAAAATAAACAAATGTCAACACATGATTGCTATAAAATGTTATAAGCGTACTTTCGTATTTTAAAAGAATGGCGAAATTGCTTCATTGGTCGTAGGATAGCGGGAAAATCTGGCTTCATATAGGATGTACCTAACATTAACAAAGACCTTAGATTGCGGCAGAATATCAGCTAAGTTTAGGCCAGCTTGCAGCGCAGTAGAACTTAGCCAATTGACATTCACGTTGTCGTCTTGGGTTAATGTCAATGTGTTGTAACCTCTCCGTTGTCGTTGCGTTGAATGTGTGATTCACTACGAACGGGATGTGCGCGAAGGACAACACCCATATAAACGTGGCACGAACAAGCAATAGTAGAGTGATTGCGGCGTGGAACCTCTGCCAGAACTAACTTGTGAACGATTGAAAATAATGACTAGCGTACGTGAAGAGTGATTGCGGCGCATGATCTCTATTGTTGCTTGCTGCCACAGCGTAAAGCTTAGCGCACTTGCCGCTCGGGCTTTCCGATCGCAACAATTGTTTCGAGATATGACACATTCTACCAAATCCACAAAATTTTCGTAAATGTGTTATTTTTTCAGTATTGATAAAATCTCTTTTGCCGGTCATAGTTCGGAGACTCTTGTCTTAAGCCAATGTTGTAGCGCAGGGCTTCTCAAATATTTTTGTTCTGCGACCCCATTTTTTAAATGTTTTTTCAATGCGATCCCCTTGACAAACAGCTCAGATGTTAATGATACGTGTAAATATCCCATTACAAATCTCAAGAGGCAATATTGTGTTTGGCGAAAACATGCAATTGCACACAATCCACGAAAGTAATTTCACAGCAATAAAACCACCACGTACTGGAAATAGTAAGGCGAAAAAATATTAACAAAAAAAAACAAGTCAGTTTGTAGAAGCCATCAAGCACAACTAATACGATGGATGCACTTGATGATTTTTGCACATATCCTCCATTCATACATTGATACAAGACAATCCAGGACAAAGGACATTCTCAATATTTTCAAAATGGATCATTTTATGGACTTGATGATTATCAATTTTAAGAATGCCCCTTCATACAAATACGTTGTGCAAATGTGTCATATGTTCGCCACAGCAGGGGTGTCGCCTCCTGATAGTTCAATTGTGTATGATTTGTCTTTCCAACGTTTCCTGAATCAAAGTCCAATGCACTTCTATATCTGTGCATGAAGCGTTTAACATTAGTCTAAAACTACTGAGTGTGCTCTGAAAGCTGTTAGCCTAGCCCAGTGGTTCCTAAACTTTTTCGAGCTGTTACCCAAATTGAGGTAGTGATTATGTCTTATTACCCTCAATATTTTGAGTCGTAAAAAGAAAGCAAACAGTTATAATGCAGATCAACACTGTGGTTTTCGTTCCGCGTTACCACCTGAAGCATCGCATATTACCCCCAGGGGGTAATTTACCCCCAGTGTGGAAACCACTGCTGGCCTAGCCCCTAGACTAGATCTAGAGTTCTGAATACAAGCATGCTTTCGTGTCGGAATAAATGCAATAAAGTCTACAGTATATTGGTCAGTACGTGAAAACAATCATGACGTACCAAGGCATAACTTGTGCTTGGTTGATTAATATGGTTTTAATAGCTCAGGCAGACATCCTGGTAAACAACTGACAGCATAAAGCACGGTATTGCCCTTAAAATTGCAGTAGAAATAGATTCACTGCAGGCCTACTTTTAATTTTCTTGAAAAGATTACAAAAACCTTTATATCTGATTTGTCAAACTATTTGTTCACGACCCCAAAATTACATTACGCGACTGGTACTTTGAGAAGCTCTGCTTAAGCGCAACGTCTTACTCTTGCAAGGTTGTACTTGATTTGCTTTCTACGGCTGCGGCATAGTTGCTTCACAAGATCGACTTTCAGCACTTTGGTGCCAAATGTAATTCAATTGTCTTTCATTGGAGTATGTGCAGTTGTCCAAACAGCCCTGCATCTTTTTAGTAATCTTCTGGCAATAGCTGGTGCTACATAAAATGATTCATTTTAGTTCCAATTTTTCGGAGTGCATTGAAGGATCCGTGGCAACAATTACTACTGAGCACATTGTTTTCACTAAAACGATGAGATATTTGTGGAGACATCTAATGCACCTACGTTTTGTGGCTTTGCGTTTTCGCGTAATCGAATTTTTCTGTTTATGTCAATAGTTTTGGCAATAACTATTGCACATATTTACAATTATTCCCACTTTTTCTGCTTCCTCATCAACGCAATGGTATATTCATAGTATTTTTAGAAACATCAAATTCTCTACAAGATAAACAAGCGTGGAAAAGTCAAAGAAATTTGGTTTACAACAAATTATATGCAAGTACATGTAGAACAGTAGGTTGGATACACGCCACTAAAGCTGGTAAACCGGATTCAGTTCCCTGTCAGATCATACCGAATACTTGAAAATGGAACCTGCGGCTTGTCCAGTCTTGCGATCGNGTTTAGTGAGTGGGTGCATGGAANCCGTTCACACGCTTTGCTGCTGTTTGCTGGCCGACAATGCCTAATTTACCGAGAGAGTGGGCCACGTGGCACCGACGCAAGCAAGTGCTGGAGATGGGCGTCCATGACCACTCGTCAGAGGTGATCGAGTCACTTTTTTGACTCCTCCTGTTCCGAAAAACGTGATTCCGGTTCCTGCTCCTGTTCCGAAACTCATTAAAAATTTACGCAACGACTCTTCTTTGCACTCCGAAAACATGAAAACAAAGAATCGAAGCACATAATTAACACAAATAAATTATCTCTCTTATAATGCAAATGTGCAATATAATAAAGTCATGTTCAGGAATACCATAAAGNAAACTGCATTTCTGTTGGTTTGGCTGTAATCGCACTGCAGTTGGCGATTTTCAAAGGTACAGCACTGTTTTCTGTNTTTTTCTAGATTTTTTTGTGTTTTCTAGATTCTATTTGAATAAGAACAGATGATGCCNACATCGTAGGCGAAATATATATGCTGTAAGATCTTAAAGTGTCTGATTCTTTGCTGTGAAANGATTTCTTTCCATAGAAATTGCACTCTTTTCTTGTACATTTCACTAAAAATAACAACTTGTGAATACTGTATTGCATAAAAATGAAGATACAGCGCAGAGGTAAAACCTCCAGTAACCGATATAATTGCCAAATAAAAGAAATGTATTCATGTGTTACAGCAGGTAACCACTGTCATTGCGCCAGCCAGAGCAGTGCCCGCCAGCCTGACACTCCCCTTTATTCACAGCAGCCTGTACTGAATCGTTCACTATCCAATACAACCAAGAGAAAAGTGTCATGACATCAATCTAACAATTAGCTTGCCAGAGCAAATTTTATAGTAATGAAAGCTGTTATCCGGCTCCTGTAAAAAGTAAAGTTTCACTCCTGCTCCAGCTCCGGGTCCTGCATTTCTTCATAATTTCGACGTCTGGTCATGTTCAGACAAAAACGTAGACTCCTACCGGAGTCCACTCCGGCTCTGTGACCACCTCTGCCACTCAAGACACCTCAAAAGGAAGGCAAAAGCGAATGTAGTGAAACTGACCAATGAGCTGAAGGAAATATTTTTACAATACGGTGTTCAGTGTCCAGGCAAATTGCCATCATGTGACTAATGTACTCAAGCGTAAAGTCTCTTTGTGTCTATGCCTGCTTCGTCCAAGTTATGTTACAGTTTTGTTAGTTGTAGTAGGTTTGTGCTTGTATTGTTTCTTTCCAAGTTTGTAAGTGAAACAGACTTACTGTTTTACATCACTTGCATAGATCTCTTGTTCGTTCTCGACACAATATGATTCNAGTTTGTTTTCAAATTTTCTGTCTTAAGTACTTCTTACGTCACACATTCGGTTTTGGCGATCNCCCCGAAAGGCGACGAACGTCAACCATTGTTTTTCAAATATGACGAAACCGGTCGTTTGTTGGTAACATTGTGCAAACGTAATGAATAATTCAACTCGTGGTTATTGTCCGAGAGGTGTTTTTTTTTCTTCAACAAAAACTCACGTATATCTAAATTTGATGATGGTAAAGAGTAACACCATATTTCGTTATTTTGACCTGCAATGCAGTTCTCTACGAAATAATGTCTCCAGAAAAATAGATGTGACATTTCCGTTGAACTGACATCTCGACTTCCGGACCGCTACCATTGATTGTGCAATGCAATATTTTCGCCGAATTCCATCTAGATGAATGGATTAAGTCAGGGGTCTCCAAGCTACGCCCGCAGGCCAAATCCGGCCTGTGAAGACTTTTCTCAATTGTGAAAAAACAGTTGTTGTTGATTTAGTAGAATGTACCGTATCCNGAAGCAATCCGATTGCGTAAGATATCCGGCACTCGAGCTGTTATGTAATAGCTTTTGTGGCCCTCGGACAAAAAAGGTTTGGAGACCCTGGATCAAATGAACGTGCAGAAAAGGACGAACATACGAGTGGATGTAATTACCGTAGTAAAAGTTACCTTTGGTCAAAGGTCTGTCCAGATTTTATTAGAACTGCTGTACACAGGACTTTTTAATCATTTCAGTAAAAGTGTTGACCTTGGCATACTGTTTGGGCTCAAAAAAACTTGCCCAAATCCGCGTGAAGTTTACACTACATCTGAAAATGTAGCAATTACGTCAGCTTTGGCATACGTATAATGTATGGGCTCTTTTCACAGTGTCTCTCACAATCCTGCACTTTTGCGTTGTTACTCGTGGAACTATTTCTTACAGCAGTCAGATGTTCACAAACGGCTTTACTTATTCGGTGCTATAGACTAAAACCTTGCAGTTTTTTAAAGTAGCTTTTTTTCTCTCTGCATCCTTTCCATTCACAAGTTCTCCTGATTGTATGTCCTTCACCAACATAAAGCAAAATATAAGCGGCTAATCATTGCAACAGTAACGGCGTTTCTGAACCCAATGATCACGCCCCAGATGCAGCTAGCAACACCGAGCGTCATTTGCTCTGGTTTTGGGATCATGCCTGAAACCTGTTTCTTTTCTGCCATGAAATCAGCCTTGTCAACTGAGTTTAACAATTCTTTCGATTGTCTTTTCAAAACCATCACATCGTTTTGTTGAAGTTGGCACGTTTCATTCATTGCATACTGTGTTGTTTGCAAAACAGTCTCATATAACGGAATTTCAAAGATTTTTTAGTAACTCTAAATAATCAATGTGCGGAAATGAAAAAAAAAGAATATCCTCCTAATCAAGGCATACGATGCTTAGTTTTCAATTAACTGAGCTTCAACTGTTAGAAAAACTTTGTAATTGAAATATCTGCGGAAGAATTGAATTAGCCTCCTTTTTTTTCTTTTTTGATGCTTTTTGTAATAAAAAAGAGACTATATACTGTAGGCATGGACGTAGGAAGGATTGTTTTTCATAGGGGAGCATCAGTGGATTT